>Ga0066661_10000022_pt1 | contig 31485 bp, 34 predicted proteins | sample GraSoiAngelo_110_FD_66454 | JGI IMG/M metagenome (GOLD analysis project Ga0066661, IMG submission 66454) | Grasslands soil microbial communities from the Angelo Coastal Reserve, California, USA - 14_0903_12_30cm | ecosystem: Environmental > Terrestrial > Soil > Grasslands | place: USA... | reverse complement strand
GCATCGCGCGCCAGGTGCTCGCCACCTCGCGGCACTCCGGCCGGATGCTGACCTACGGCGGCGCTGACGAGCGGGAGCGGGCGCTGAACGCCTTCACCGCGGCCGACGGTGAGGGCAGGGTGCTGGTCGCGCCCTCGATGCAGCGGGGCGTGGACCTGCCCGACGACCTCTGCCGCTGCGTGGTGGTGATGGTCGTGCCCAAGCCCTACCAGGGCGATGCGCGGGTCCGGCTGCGGCTGCGGACGCCGGACGGTCAGCGCTGGAGCCAGGTCCACCAGATCCGCGAGCTCTGCCAGATGACCGGGCGCGGCGTCCGGCACCCGGGCGACCAGTGCGACACCTACATCCTCGACATGGAGTTCGCGCGCCTGTGGCGGAGCGCCGCTGCCCGCCGGCTGTTCCCCGGCTGGTGGCGGGAGGCGGTGGTCACGTGATCCGCTTCCTGCGCTTCGACTGTGCCCGCGCTCGGCATGAGGTGCCGGCGCTCTCGGACGCCGCGCTGAGGCAGGCGCTGGCCGACGTGCGGCGGATCAGCGAGGACGTGCTCGCCGGGCGCCGCCGGATGGCGGAAGGTGCCGAGGAGCAGCTGCTGGGCATCGCCATGACCGTGCGCCGTGAGGCGGATCGGAGGTGGCGGTGATCGGCGAGGAGCGGCTGAGCCAGGTGGTTGCCGGGCCTGCTCCGGGTGCCGTCGCAGCCGGCCGCGACGTCCTCGCCGCTCTTGCAAGGCGTGGCATCACGGTCCGGCTGGGCGAGGAGGGCCGGCTGTGGGCGGGCCCGGCCGAGCTCATCGACGAGACCGACCGGGCGCTGCTGACCGAGCATCGCGAGGACGTCGTGGCCGCTCTCCGTACCGCGGCTGGGGGGAGCCAGCAGCCGCCCGCTGACGCCGTCGGGCCGGATGCGGATGGCGAACACCGGCGCGCGGTCCACATCGTCGTGCCCGGCCGCGATGCGAGCCTCCTGGACGAGATCGCAGCCGTGCTGGTCCGGCACCCCGGGCAGAACGAGGTGCTGCTGCACTTCGAGGTGGACGGCTGGGAGGTGGCCGTGCAGGCGGGTGAGCGCTTCCGCGTGGAGGCGGGCCCGGCGCTCCAGGCAGACCTGGAGGCGTGCCTGCGGCAGTCGGGACTGATCGACGCGGCCGGGCCCGCGGTCGCTGCGGCTTCGCAGACGCTGCCAGCGCCGGATCTCCACCTGGTGCCCACGGGCCCGGCGGAGGAGGAACCCCGGGTCGTGGCCGGCGCGCAGACCATCGACGTCGATCGCGTTCTGGTGACCGAGTCGTCGGAGTGGGAGCGCGTGAAGGCCGACCTGCTCGCTGAGCCGCTGCTCGGCCTCGACACCGAGGCGACCGGCCTCGATCCGTTCACGTCCCGGCTCCGCCTGGTTCAGCTCGCCGCCCGCGGCCGCGCCTACCTGGTGGACGTGTTCCGGCTCGACCCGCACGCGCTCCAGCCCGTCCTGGACCGTGCCGGCCGGCTGGTCGGGCACAACCTGAAGTTCGACCTGCGGATGCTGATGGCCGCGGGCCTCCGGCTGCCCACCGACCTCGGTCGCCGCGTCAGCGACACCATGCTGGCCGGGCTGCTGCTGGGTGCGGGCGTCCAGGGCGAGCGCCACCGGCTGGCCGACCTGGTGCAGCGCTACCTGGGCGTCACCCTGGACAAGACCGAGCAGGTGTCGGACTGGTCGGGCGACCTGACCGCCGACCAACTCGCCTACGCCGCCCGCGACGCGGCGGTGCTGCTCCCGCTCCGCGACCACCTGCGGGCGGATCTCGAGCGCGCGGACCTGGGCCGGGTGGCGCTGATCGAGAGCCGGGCGCTGCCGGCGATGGCCTGGCTGGAGCAGACCGGCGCCCCGTTCGACCAGGCCGCCTGGCTGGCGCTGGCCGAGATCGCCGAGCGGCGCCGCCGTGGGCTGGAGCGGGAGCTCGACGCGCTCGCCCCGTCTGACTCGCTGGCGCTGCCGCTGGCCGGGCTGGAGGAGGTCTCGACGCGCTGGTCCAGCCCCGCCCAGGTGCTGAACCTGCTGGAGAGCCGCGGCGTGATGCTGCTCGACACCCGCGACGAGACGCTGCACGAGCACCACGACGACGACCCGCTGATCCCCATGCTGCTGCAGCATCGCGACGCCGCGAAGCTGTGTGGCTCCTTCGGCAGGGAGTTCCTGCGCTTCGTGCATCCGGTCACCGGCCGCGTTCACGCCGACTTCTTCCAGTTGGGCTCTGCAAGCGGTCGTGTGTCCTGTCGCGCACCGAACCTCCAGCAGATCCCGCACACCGCGGAGTACCGCGCCTGCTTCCGCGCGCCGGAGGGCCGGGTCCTGGTCGGTGCGGACTATTCGCAGATCGAGCCCCGGATTGCGGCCGAGATCAGCGGCGAGGAGCGCCTGCTTGCTGCCTACCGGGAGCGGCGCGACGTCTACCGGCAGGTGGCGTCCGAGCTGGGCGTGGAACGCGGCGTGGCCAAGACGATCGTGCTGGGCGCGCTCTACGGGCTCGGCGCTCGCGGCCTGGTGCGCAGGCTGAAGGCGGACGCCGGCATCGCGATGGCCGAGGAGCAGGCGCGCTCCTACCTGGACGCGTTCTTCGCCGGCTACCCGGCGCTCGACCGCTGGCGCAGCGGTCGTCGCGGTGACGGGCCGGTCGCGACCCGGACGTTGTCCGGCCGGCGCCGTCTGAACGTCGAGGACTACACGCGCAAGATCAACACCCCGATCCAGGGCGCCGCGGCAGACGTGTTCAAGGTGGCCATGGCGCTGCTCTACGAGAGCCGCGAGGTGGCGCCTGACGCTCAGCTGGTCCTGAGCGTCCATGACGAGCTCGTGGTCGAGGTTGGCGAGTCACACGCTGAGGAGGCTCGCCACTGGCTGGCCGGCTGCATGCGCCGGGCCGGAGAGCACTTCCTGGAGCGCGTGCCCGTGGTCGTCGAGGCGGGAACTGGCCCGACGTGGGCCGACACCAAGAAGACCGCGGCGCCGGTCGAGCCGCCGGTTGAGGTGGCTGCGTGATGCGACCCTGCGGCGCCTGCGGGCGCACGTTCATCAGCGCGCCGCCGACCTTCGACGGACGACCAGGCCACGCCACGCCGCCGCCGCGGCCCGGCTCCCGGTGTCGCGTCTGCCTGGCGGGCGGCGTTTACCCGTGCCGTTGCGGGCATCCGGCGCACCGCGGCGGCTGCACGTGCTGCGACTGCCGCAGCTACCGACCGGACACGAGCGTCGATCAGCAGCCGGCCGGCGGTCGCCAGCGAGCGGCGACGCGGGCCCAGAGGCGATCGGCGTCCGAGACCCAACTCACCCTGCGAGAGGAGATCGGATGAAGTTCGACTGCGATGCGACGATGTTGGACAAGGCGCTCGGCGCGGTGGTGCGGGTCGTGCCCAACCGGGCGACGCTGCCGATCCTCGGCCACGTGCTGCTGGAGGCTGGCGCGGAGGGCCTGACGCTCACGACCACCGACCTGGAGGTCGGCATCCGCACGTCGGTCCCCGCCGAGGTGGCCGAGGCCGGCGCGACCACGGTGCCGGCCAAGCTGCTGGCCGGCGTGGTCGGCGAGCTGAACGAGGACCGCGTGACCATGACGCTGAAGGACGACCGTCTGCGGATCAGCGCCGGCCGCTCCAACACCACGCTGGCCACGATGGAGGCGGCCGAGTTCCCGCCGGGCCCGCAGCCGGCGGACGGCGAGGCGATCAGGCTGCCCCGCGAGGAGCTGCTGACCGCCATCGGCCAGGTGCGGCCGGCAGCCTCCACCGACGAGGCCCGCGCGGTGCTGACCGGCGTCTTCGTGCGCCTGGACGGGGAGCACCTCACCCTGGTGGCGACCGACGGCCACCGGCTGGTCGAGAGCCGGCTGGAGGGCGTGACCAGCGCCGAGGAGGCGGTGATCGTGCCGGTCAAGGCGCTGGTCGAGTTGGGCCGGGCGTTCAAGGACGAGGCGGGCGACGTGGAGGTCCGCTTCGCGCCCGCCCGCAACCAGGTCTTCTTCCGCTGCGGGTCCTCCGAGGTCAACTCGCGGCTGATCGAGGGCCAGTACCCGAACTACGACGCGGCCATCCCCAAGCAGGCGTCCTCGGTGGTCCGCGTGTCGCGGCCGGAACTGCTGCGCGCCGTGCGAATGGTCGGCGTCGTCAGCGAGTCCGGCGGCGCCCGGGCCGTGAGCCTGCTCATCGAAGCGTCCGGCATCCGCCTGACGTCCCAGGCGCCGGAGGTCGGCGAGGCGGAGACGGAGGTCGAGGCCGGCCTGGAGGGCGGTGAGATGCAGATCGCGCTCAACTCGCGCTTCCTGCTCGACGCGCTCTCGGCCATAGACGCCGACCGTGTCGAGATGCGGCTCGACGGCCCGACCGTGCCGGCCGTGATCCGCGGCGTCGATGCCGAGTCCTGCACCTGCGTGGTGATGCCGATCAGGATGGCGATGCCGCCGGTGGCGAAGGCGAGGAGTGAGGCGGCGTGACGGCAGCCGACACGAGCGTGATCGTCGAGATGGACGAGCTGCGGCGGCGCGCAAGCGAGGAGCGGACGCGGAACCGGCAGGCGGCGGCCGCCCTGGCTGACGCGATCGTAACGGCGTTGCCGGTGCTGATCGAGGCGGCGCGGGTGGTCAGCGGGAGCGGCGACTGGCCCTGCCGGGAGCCGGTCCCGCGCGTCGGCCGGGGTGGCGCCATCGAGGAGATGGAGCCATGCGGGCGCTGCCTGGGTTGCCGGATGACGGCGGCCCAGGAGGCGCTGGCCGAGGTTGATCTTTGACCGTGACCACGGCACCGCTGCCGTTCGACCAGCTGGCCGGCGACGCATCTTCGCCGACCAGGCTCGCGTTCGAGGTCCCGGGCGAGCCGCAGCCGCAGGGGTCCACCAAGGCGTTCAAGCATCGTCACTCCGGGCGCGTGATGGTGACCAGCGACAACACGCGACTCCGGCCCTGGCGTGACGCTGTCTGCTGGCACGCGCGACAGGCGCTGTTCGGTCGCGAGCCGCTGATCGGGCCCGTGAAGGTGCGGGTTGAGTTCCGCTTCGCTCGGCCCGGGGGGCACTTCGGGAAGCGCGGCCTGCGTCCGGCAGCGCCGCGGGAGCACGTGGTGAGGCCCGATCTGGACAAACTGGTTAGAGCGCTCCTGGATGCTCTGAGCGACGCGGGCATCTGGCGCGACGACGCGCAGGTAGTCGAGACCAGGGCGCGGAAGCAGTACCACGAGAGACCGGGCGCGGTCGTCGAGATCACGCCCGTCGAGGCGATCCGCGCCGCCAGCACGCGCGTCGGCCTCGCAGACGTCAAGGAGGCCGGATGACGGACGTCTACGTCTCCATCGACATCGAGAGCACGGGCCCCGCGCCGGGCATCTACTCGATGATCTCGCTCGGCGCCGCAGCCTTCGAGCGCGACGGCGCGAAGCTGGGCACGTGGAGCGCGAACTTCCATGAGCTGCCCGATGCCATCCGGCATCCGGACACGATGGCGTTCTGGGAGCAGCACCCCGACGCGTGGGCGCAGGCCACCGAGAACCCGCAGTTCCCCATCGGCGCCATGCACGCGTTCGAGACGTGGGTCGTGAGGCTCGGGGGCAAGCCCATCGCGGCGGCCTGGCCGGCGGCGTTCGACTTCGCCTTCGTCAACTACTACTGCCACCGGTTCCTCGGCCACAACCCGCTCGGCTATGCCTGCCTCGACATCCGGTCGCTGGCCCAGGGACTGACGTACTCGCGCGGCTACTACGACCTTCGCGAGAACCAGATCAAGGCGATGCGGAACGAGGTCGATCGCGAGGGGCTGATGGAGCACGTCGCGGTCGATGACGCCGTCGAGCAGGGCCGGTTGCTGGTGGCGATGCTCAGGCGGACGAAGGGCGGCGCGCCCAGGGAGCCGCGTTCATGACCCTCGGAACCCGAAGCGTCCTCTTCGGCGCGCACCAGTTCGCGATTCACCCGTGGTTCGTCGCCGCAGCGTGGTGGCGGCTCTACGGCTTTCCGTGGGATCCGCGGCTGTGGCTCGCGTTCGCGATCCACGATCTCGGCTACGTCGGCAAGCCGAACATGGACGGCGCCGAGGGCGAGACGCACCCCGTGTGGGCCGCCCGGCTCATGGGTCGGTTGTTCGGGCCGCGCTGGCACGACTTCTGCCTGCTGCACAGCCGGTTCTATGCCAAGACCCTGGATCAGCCGTTCTCGCGGTTGTGCGTCGCTGACAAGCTGGCCATCGCCCTGACGCCGTCGTGGCTGTACGTGCCGATGGTGCGCCTTACGGGCGAGATCGACGAGTACAGGCAGGGTGTGCGCGGTCGTACCAAGGCCCGCGTCGCGTCGAAGGGCTGGAACCACGACGACGAGGAGAGCGACTGGTCGTGGCACCGTCGTGTCCAGGATTACTGCCGCGCATGGGCGTACGAGCACCGCGATGGCCGCGAGGACACGTGGACTTCGGCCGCGGTAGCGAACGACGCAACGGGAGGTGGCGATGCCTGAGCCCGACTGGGCCTTGCTGGGCCGCCACCTGTACGACGCCCTCGGTGTCGTCGCTCGTGAGCGCAGCGACCTGCACGGCGACGATGCCTACGGCGAGGCGCTGAGACTTGTGACCGCCGCCGGCCATCTCGTGACGCTGGAGGCGCATCGTGCGGCGGTAGCCGAGGCAGACCGTGTCGCCGACGGCAACCGCGTGCTTCTGGAGGCGGCGCACCGCGACCGCCTCGCGGAGGCGGCCGAGCGGCAGCGTCCGGTGGATCGCCAGATCGCCGAGGCGTTGGCCGGTCTCGCAGACGAGCTGCGCGCCAAGGCCGGCCGGGAGCCCGCTCAGCCACCACGTGCGGCGCGGTGTGCTGCTCGCGGCCGACTGGCTCGCGGCGCCGGCTGCGCGACGGTCCGTCGCCGAGAAGCGTGAGGACGTGCTCACCGACAGCCTCGATCTTCTCTGCGAGCGCGTCCGCGAGCTGGAGAGCGCGCTGAAGGGTCTCATCGACGAGTGCTTGTTCCAGGGCGACAGCCGAAAGCCGCGGCCGGCGCTGGCGCATGCCGACACCGTGCTGTGCATGCGTGACAGGCGACCGGCCTCGGGTCATTTCGACCCGGTGCAGACCGCCGGCGACTTCACAGTCGCCGAAGCGAACCGCGACCTGGAGGCATCCCGGCATGGGTGAGCCGATGTCGCTGGCCGACATCGTCGCCCGCGCCCCCGAGGACCAGGAGCCGGCGCCCGAGTTCGTCGCCAACCTCCACGGCGAGAGCGTCCAGGTCACGGCTGTGCTGGAGCGGACGGCGGTCGTTGCGCCGCTGACCGACCGCTGGGCCGACAAGCAGCTCGTGCGGCACGCCGACCTGCTCGTAGATCCCGCGGCGATCAGGTGGCGACCGAAGCCAGCCACCGGCTTCCGCGCGAAGTTCCGGCGGCACTACACGACCGAGCAGCGCGAGGCGCTGCGGGCCGCCAGCGACCGTCGAGCCCTGGCCAACCGGGCGCGCACCGCGGCGGCGGAACCAACCACACGCCCCGCGGCGACACCGCCGCGTGGAGCTCGGCCACCGCGGCCCGACGCCGGTACGAAGCCAACGCGGCCGGTCGCCGCGGCGGTGCACCCGCGCACCATCACCGCGTCCGCGATTGCCGAGGCGCCGCTGCCGGCGGCCACGAACGTCGAGCGGCTCGCCCTCGCCGCCGAGCTGCGCCGCGCCCGGCAGCGAATCGCCGAGCTGGAAGCGGAGCTGGAGCGGCACCGCGCGGTGGCGGACGACCTGCTTCGGCGAGTCGAGGTCGCCGTCGGACGGAGGGCGGCGTGATCGAGGCGGCGTCCGACTTCTGTCTGCGGTGGCATGCGCGCCGGCACTCATGGCGCCACCGGTCCGAGGGCGGCTTCGACGCTCGCCGGTACGACGTCGCGCCGCTGGCGGAGTCGGCCGCACGCACCTTCGTCGAGATCAACCACTACGCGGCGAGCTACCCGGCCGCCCGCCTGCGCTTCGGGCTCTACGACGGGCCGTGGCTGGTCGGCGTCGCGGCGCTCGGGGTGCCCATGCAGCGGCGGGTGCTGACCGCGGTGTTCCCGGACCTGGAGCCGTACGCGGAGTCGCTCGAGCTGAGCCGCTTTGTTCTCGCGGAGTCGGTGCCGGCGAACGGAGAGAGTTGGTTCCTGGCCCGCTGCTGGGAGCTCGCGGTCCGTCAAGGCGTACGCGGTGTGGTCAGCTTCAGCGACCCGGTGCCGCGCCGCACCGCCACCGGCGATCTCGTCTTCCCCGGCCATGTCGGCACGATCTACCAGGCCAGCAACGCGGCGTACCTCGGCCGCACGACGCCGCGCCGCGTGCTGCTGCTGCCCGATGGCCGCGTGCTCAGCGAGCGCGCGTTGTCCAAGGTGCGCGGCGACGAGCAGGGCCACGCCTACGTCGAGCGGGAGCTCGTGCGCTTCGGCGCCCGGGCCCGGCGGCCAGGTGAGGCCGGCGCCGCGTGGCTGCGTGAGGCGTTGGCGGCGGCTGGCGTGCGGTCACTCGTGCACGGCGGCAACCATCGGTACGCGTTCCGGCTGGGGGCGCGGCGCCGGCTGGTGGCGGTGGGGCTTCCGGTGGCGGCGTACCCGAAGGCGGTCGCGGCGTGAACGATTGGCAGGACGGTCCGGTGCGTGTTCTGGTCGGGGACTGCCGAGGGCGACTGCGCGATCTGCCGGACGCGAGCGTTGACGCACTCGTTACCGATCCGCCAGCCGGCATCTCGTTCATGGGTCGGAGCTGGGATCACGACCGCGGTGGCCGCGACGCCTGGGTGCGCACCTTTACCGCCACCTTCCGCGAGGTGCGCCGCGTCCTGAAGCCGGGCGCGCATGGCCTGGTCTGGGCGCTGCCGCGCACCTCGCACTGGACGGCGACTGCGCTGGAGGACGCCGGCTTCGAGGTCCGTGACATCGTGCATCACCACTTCGGCTCGGGGTTTCCGAAGAGCAAGAACCTGGATGGCGAGTGGGAGGGTTGGGGCACGGCACTGAAGCCGGCCACCGAGCACTGGATCCTCGTGCGCAAGCCGCTGTCGGAACCGAACGTGGCGGCCAACGTACAGGAGCACGGCACTGGGGCGCTGCACATCGACGGCTGCCGCATCCACACGGCCGGCAGCGAGGCGAAGCCCTACACCGTCACTCGGCTCAAGCCCGGAGCCACGCTCAACGCGACTGGCGGCAACTGGCGGCCCGAGGAGGGCGACGTCAAGTACCACGGGGAGACCAGGGCCGGCCGTTGGCCGGCCAACCTCGTGCTCAGCCATGCCGAGGGCTGCCGGACGGTGGGGGCGCAGACCGTCCGGAGCGACGGCCATTACGCGAACGGCCGCGGCCACGATGGCGCGATCGCGACCGGCCTGCGTGGCGCAGACGCCGGCGGGGACCGCTACACCGGCCGGGAAAGGGTCGAGGCATGGGAATGCGTCGCGGGCTGCCCGGTGGCCGAACTGGACCGACAGAGCGGGAGGCTGTCCAGCGGGTTCATGGCCGCCGGCACGGAGCGTGAGGGACTCGGGTACCGAGGCGGTCTCGGTACCCGAGTCCGGCACGACACGATCGGCGACACGGGCGGGGCGTCGAGGTTCTTCTATGTCGCCAAGGCGAGCGCAGCCGAGCGCGGCGCCGGGCTGCCACCAGGCGATCGGAACACGCACCCCACGGTCAAGTCGATCGCGCTCATGCGCTGGCTGTGCCTGCTCGTGACGCCGCCCGGCGGCGTCGTGCTGGACCCGTTCATGGGCAGCGGGACCACGGGCTGCGCCGCGGTCCTTGAGGGGCTCGGCTTCGTCGGCATCGAGCAGGACTCCGAGTCGGTCCGGACGGCGATTGCTCGGCTGGTTCACTGGAGCCGGCAGCCACGCCTCGATCTGCGGCCTGTCCGTAGTCACCACGAGATCGCCGGCTCCCGGCCAGGCGCGCCTGTAGCCGAGACGCTGCCGCTCTTCGACTTCGAGGACTCCGCCTGAAGTTCTACCTCGGCGCGCACCACCCTCACTGGCTGGAGCGCGCGCCGTTCCCACTCTTCGTCAGCCACCGCCGCCTCGCTGTCCGGCGCCGGCTGCCACGGGCCGCCACCGGCTGGGCGCTGGACTCGGGCGGCTTCACGGAGCTGCGGTTGTACGGCGGCTGGCGGACGACGGCGGCCGAGTACGTGGCCGCCGTCCGCCGCTACCGCGACGAGATCGGCAACCTGGAGTGGGCGGCGCCGATGGACTGGATGTGCGAGCCGTTCATGCTCGCGAAGACGGGGCTGACCGTCGCCGAGCACCAGCGGCGGACGGTCGCCAACTACCTGGAGCTGTGCAGCATGGCGCCGGACCTGCCGTTCGTGCCCGTGCTGCAGGCCTGGAGCCGAGCCGACTATCTGCGCTGCCTCGACCTGTACCAGGAGTCGGGCATCGATCTCACCGCGGAGCCGCTGGTCGGCGTCGGGTCGATCTGCCGCCGCCAGGCCACCGGCGAGATCGAGGCGATCGTGCACTCGCTCGCGTCGTTGGGGCTGCGGCTGCACGGGTTCGGCGTCAAGGCTGGCGGGCTCGTGCGCTACGCGGACTGCTTGGTGTCGGCCGACTCGCTGGCCTGGAGCTTCGAGGCGCGGCGGGCGGCGCCGCTGGCCGGCTGCACGCACGCCAACTGCGCGAACTGCCCGCGCTACGCGACGGCGTGGCGGGAGCGGACGCTGGGGCGGCTGGGTGCGGTGCAGCTGCACCTGCAGGTGGCGGTGTAGGTATTCGCATGCACGAGTCAGTGGACTTTGCGACTTTCTGAGCCGTAGTCAGGTCGTCGCAGATCGGCCCGACGCTGCCAAGGCTCTGGCGCGCCGTGGGTCGCGTCAGCATTTGCTGCACCGCGGTCCGAGTGCCTATGCTGCTCGCCGACGCAGGCTTCGCGAGCGCATGACGCCCAGGTGGTGGGCGGCGTGCCAGGCCAGGTCCGGCGCCTCGTCCATCCGAGCCCAGCAGGCTACCGCTGTGTTCGCCGTCGTGAGCTCTGCGAACAGCGTCAGCAGCTGAGGATCGGCCTCCGGGAAAGCTTCGTGGCAGCCGACGAAGCCAACGTCCGCCTCGATGGGCCCCACGCAGACCGTCTCCAGATCGATCCATCGGACCGCGCCGCGCACGATCAGCCGGTTGTAGCTGTGCGGACTACCGTGGATTGGCTGGAGCCGCAACTCCAGCCGGCCCAGGTCGGCGCGGAGGCGATCGTGCTCCTCGACGAGGAAGTCCCGGTCGCGCTGCCGCAGGCGCCGCGAGTGGCCCCTCTCGAAGAGTGCTCGTGCGTCGGGAATACCCGCACGGAAGTCGGGCAGCGCGCCCGGGAACGACGGCAACGCGCGGTGGAGATCCCGCAGCGAGTCCGCGATCGCAGCGCACGGCACCCGGACATCGCGGTCCTGTTCGTAGTATCGCCAGAAGGTCATGGCCAGGTCGCCATGCCAGTGGACCTGGCTGGGCAGCTCCGGGCTGGGCTCGGCGACCGGTGCGCCGAGCGTGGCCAGGTGCGTGGCCACTGCCAGCTCGCGGCCGAGCGCCTCAGCGCCCTCCGACCGCCGCTCGTTCGCCGCAACCTTGGCCACGACCGGCGCCGGGTACAGGTGCACCACCGTGTTGTTGGAGTCCCAGAGCACGCGGGGCCGGCCGGTCGGGACGCCGTGACGGGCCGCCACTGCGACGGCTGCCGTCACCGCTCGCTCGCTGCGAAGCATGGACACGCCTTCGAACCTCCTCTGGATGGAACGTGATCGGAGGCGGTGTCGCGAGACAGCGTACCAACTTATCGGGCCCTGCGGTCACAGTCTCTGCGTTGAGGCCGACCGAGCGGCAGGCATCTGCGCCAGTTGCTGATGCTCCAGGGGCCCTCGGGCCGAACATGAAGACGCCCTCTCGTGGCATCGTGTCGAGCTTGCACACCCAAACACCGCCAGCAGGAGGGCTCGCCGATGGTACCGCATAGAACGCGTGACCGACAGCGCAGCTCGACGCTGCTTGCGGCCAGCGGAGATTCCTCTACTTGCCTGCACCCGCTTCCTGGCTCACGTTCCTGCACCTCTTCGCCGGCTGCTTCACCGCTCCGGGCCAGCTCCTGTTCGAGCAGCTCGTCACCGCCTGGGCGCTCTGCCCCGGCCGCCGCACCTTGACCCGGCTCTGGAGCGTCATCCCGCCCGAGCGACGTCGGCGCTACGGCGCCTACGCACGCTGGGTCCGGGAGGGCAGATGGTCGCCGGACGAGCTCTGGCGGCGCCTGGTCGTCCAGCTCGTCGAGCACTGGGCGCCGACGGGCCGGCTGGTCCTGCTGCTCGACGACACCCTGGTCAACAAGAGCGGGCGCAAGGTGGACGGCGCCGGCTTCTTCCACGACGCGGTCACCTCGACCGCGGTCGCCCACAAGGTGACGGCCTGGGGCCTCAACGTGGTCGTCCTCGCCCTTCCCGTCCCCCCTCCCTGGGGTGGCGAGCCGCTGGCGTTGCCGGTGATGATCCGCCTGCACCGCAAGAGTAGGGAGGCGACCGAGGAAGAGGAGGAACTCAGCCTGATCGAACTGGCGGCCTGGATGGTCTTCCAGCTCGTCGAGTGGCTGCCCAACCATCGCTTCCGGCTGGTCGCCGACGGCGCCTACGCCTCCCTGCTCCGCTATGAGTTCCCGCGCACTGCCGTCATCACCCGCATCCGCCGCGACGCCGCCCTCTTCGACCTGGCTCCTCCGCGCACCGGTCGCCGCGGTCGTCCCCGCACCAAGGGCCAGCGCCTGGCCACGCCGCTCGGCCTGGCCGCCGCTCTCACCGACGTCGACTGGACTACGGTCGAGGTCTGCGTTCGCGGCCAGATGGTCGAGCGCAAGCTCTGGTCGCGCGTGCTCCTGTGGTACGAGACCGCCCGCTCTCGCCCCCACCTGCTCGTCATCGTCCGTGACCCCTCCGGCCACCAGCACGACGACTACTTCATCACCTCCGACACCTCGATGACCGCCGCCGAGGTGGCCAGCCTCTACTCCGACCGCTGGGCCATCGAGGACGCCAACCGCAACTTGAAGCAGTACCTCGGCGTCCAGAACCCCCAGTCCTGGGTCGGGGACGGGCCCGAGCGCGTCGTCGCTCTCGCCGGCTGGCTTTACTCCGCCGCCTGGCACTGGTACCTCGTCGCCCACGCCGAGGACCCGACCTGGCCCGACCGACCTTGGTACCCAACCAAGCGCACGCCCTCGTTCGCCGACGCGTTGGCCGCCCTTCGCAGCGAAACCTGGTCGGCAATTCTCGGCGATCTCGTTCGCGACCTCGACTCCCCACAAATCGTGACCACGCTCATCTCCGTACTGGCCAGCGCCGCCTGATCAACGACAGGAGTCGCAAAGTCAACAGTCATGCACTCTGAGGCAATGCCTGCTGTGGCATCGGGCTTGTCGGTTCGGTAGGTTGCTCATCGTTTGCGGCTGGTACCGACCACGATTCCAGCCAATGCCGTACGGACGATCCTCTCGACCGCGTGCTGCGCGTACTACATATGCGTTGCGAAATGGCTGAATCAGCCGATACGACCTTGCCATCTCGAACGGATGCCGCAAACAATGCGCGCGCCGACTCAGCTCTCGTCGTATGCAGGACTCTTGCGGTCGTCGGCAGTGTCGCCAGGAGATCAAGAAGATAGACCCATCTTTCGGATCGCGTTGCCTGCGCGAGACTAGCAAGGTGCTCTTCAAGGAACACTTCGCGCTCGTTGGCTGGAAGCAGCCTAGCCAAGAATTCGAGCAAGTATGCCGGTCTCCAAGGCTCTTGAAGGTTCTCCGCGAAGGCCAAAGCAAGATCACGAGCCCGGTGCAACGCTCGGTCTCGAGCACCGATGAGAGCGTCACGTCGAGGATCGCCGGCTAGCACTCGATCACGGGCCCCGCGACGCCCCGGTAGTTCATTGCAAGTGAAGGCGATGTTCAGAGCCATTTCACGGGCCTGCCGCCGATCGTAGGACCGCTCTTGATACAGCGCTCGATCTAGTGCGTCTTGGACCACTTCGACGAAACTGAGCCAGATAGCCTGTGTGCCAGCAACATTCGTGTTGGGCTGCCGAACTCGCGCGGACGGGTCGGCGTTGGTCAACTGTCGGCGCAATCGTAGTGCTAGATCGCACGCCCGTCGAAGGAATGGGTCGCCGACTCCGGGTGTGCAGTCCACCGCCATCGCCATGACTTGGGCTTCAGCCAGGGCGTCTATGAGCTCGACCACAAGAGCGCGATCGAGCGCGAGCAACGGGTTCCTCTTGCTCATTTGAACTCGGTCCTCCATGCCCACATGGCCGGCAACTTCCTGCGAATGCTCTCCTTTGCCCTTTGCTCCCCGAGGTCAGTGAAGCGGTAGAACCGCCGTCGAGGATGCCCTTGGCAATGTGCCGTGTACTCGTCTTCCCAGTACCAGGCGAGCCATCCTCCCGCGACAAGTCTGGTGAGAATCCTATTGACTGTTCCACTACCAAGTTGAGTTCGCCGGCACAGGTTCAGCATGTACCAGTCGGTACCTCCAGGCGGGTCACTTAGGAGTGCGTCTAGGAGTTGCATGGTCTGAAGGGTTATTCGCAGAGACTGCTTGGTGGACGTGCGTGGCATGTCCCCGAGGAATGTAGTCGCCGTGCCCGAAGGGAAGACATCCCTTCACCTATGCCCACTTCGATGCAATGTCGCCGTCCTAAACAGTTCTTAACCTAGGTCGCGGCCCGGCGTGGGCAGCCACTCGGTGAGGGACTGGTGCTTCCGATCCTCAAGCGCCGCTGGCTCGCCCCTCCTCGTGCCGGAGCGAGCCGGATGACCGACCCTCCGCCGGCTCGCTGGGCCAGGTTCGCGCCACCTGCGTTCCAGCAGCAGGGCAACTCCGCGACCCCGCCCAAAGAATTCCGGGTCTCATCCATCCCTCTCGTGCGAGTACTTGGTATGAGGACTTTCACGTTCGACACGACGGAGCGCCGGCCGGCCGGCGCGGAGGTGGCGTAGGTGGAGTACGCGCAGATCGTCGCGGCCACCGAGCGCCAGTTCCAGGACGAGGAGCGCGACATCGAGGCGAAGCAGGCCGAGATGGACGCGGCCCAGGGGCTGCTCGACCGCCGGCGCAAGGCGCTGCGGAAGAAGAAGGCCGGCTTCGAGCGCCTGATGCGCAACTACCGCGACCTCGACGTCGAGGTCATCAGCGGCAAGCCGTCGCGCGCGGACGCGGCCGGCGACGAGGACGAGCCGGACGAGGACCGCCGGGAGCCGGCGGGCGGCGAGGCGGCTGCGTGAGGAGTCAGCTGTTCGCCTTCGGCTGCCGCGTGTGCGCGGTCGAGGTGATCGTGGCGGGCGGTCGTCGCAGGCGGTTCTGCGACGACTGCTCGCGCCGGCTGGCGATTCGGATGCGGCGGATGCGCCAGGAGCGCTTCGTACGGCGATTCGACCAGGTGCGGGAGGCCGCCTGAGATGACGGCTGCCCAGCCGGAGCTGCGCGGGACGGACTGGCGGAGCGGCACGACGCTCGAGCCGGGGACCTGGCACCGGCTGCTCCAGGCCTTCGACGCCGGAGCCCCGCCGCTGCTCGCCTGCCAGTACGCGGGCGTCCGGTTCGAGACCTGGCTGGCGGAATGCCGGCGCACGCCCGAGTTCGAGCTGGTGGCGCAGCGGGTGCGGGCAAGCGGCGCCGTCGCCTGCCTGCTGTTCATCCAGCAGACCGCGGCCACGGACTGGCGGGTGGCCAGCGAGTTCTTGAAGGTCGCCTTCGCCGAGCACTTCGGCTCCCGGGCCCGCGACGTCTCAGGCGTGGAGCTGGTCGGCGACGAGGACCCCGAGGCCGAGGTCAGCCCGGACGACGTCGCCGCTGTCCTGCGCATCCTGCGCGCCAACGGGCTGGGGCGCAGCGAGGTCGATCTCGGTGTCGAGGTGGACGGCGGCTCGAACGGGCGCGCGAACGGCGCCCATCGCGACGGCGAGGCGGCCGAGTGATGGGCGATCACGTGGCAAGGCGAGGCGTGGCCTGGCAGGGCACGGCGTGGCATGGGTGGGTCGGCGGCAACCCCGCCGGCCCACATCACCGCGGCAGGGGGCGGCGATGAGCAGCTCCACGGTGCGATCTACCATCGAGCAGGGCCCGGCCGCCATGCCGCTCGCGCTCACCGAGCAGGACGTGCGCCGCGCGTACTCGCTCATGCGGCGAATCGCGAGGAACCCGTACATCCCGGCCAAGCCAACGCTGAAGCAGCTCGCCTTCCTGCTGGCCGAGGAGCGCGAGGTGTTGATGACCGGCTCGGGCGGTTGCGGCAAGTCGATCGGCTTGTTGATGTCCGGCCTGCTCGACGTGGACCGGCCGGGCTACCGCGCGCTGCTCGCACAGCGGACCTTGGCCGGTCCCGTGTCACTGGGCGAGTTGGCGCGGCAGTGGCTGGAGCCCACCGACGCGAGTTGGGACAGCACCGCCCGCGTCTGGCGCTTCCCGAGTGGCGCGTCACTCGGCTTCGGCCACGAGAGGCTCATGTACCTGAGCGGCGAGTACCACATGGTCGGCTGCGACGACCTGACGCTGTTCAGCGACGTCGAGTACCGCCGCCTGTTTCAGGTCTGGCGCCGCCGCAGCGGCTCGACGACGCCGATGCGCGTGCGCGTCGCCACCTCGCCGGGCGGGCCGGGCCACGACTGGGTCCGCGAGCGCTTCGCCATCGACAACCCCGCCTCCGTGCTGCCGCTCGGCCGGCGGGTGGTGTTCGCGCGGATGTCGGATAACGAGCATCTCGACGTTCAGGAGTATCGGCATTCGCTGAGCAACCTGGACCCGGTCCGCCGGGCGCAGTTGGAGACCGGGGACTGGTCGATCCGCCAGGGCGGCGCCATCTTCCAGCGCCAGTGGTTCCGGATCGTGGACAGAGCTCCGGCCGGGCTGCGCAGGGTCCGCTTCTGGGACCTGGCGGCGACCGCCGAGCCCACGCGCACCGACCTCCTCTACGACCCCGACTACACGGTCGGCGCGCTGCTCGGCCTGGCCCACGACGGCACCGTCTACGTGCTCGACGTCATCCGCCGCCGCCTCGACTCGCCCGACGTCAAGCGGCTGGTCCGGCAGACCGCCGAGCTCGACGGCCGCGAGGTGGTGATCGGCATGGAGCAGGAGTCGGGCGCGTCGGGCAAGGCCGTCATCTCCGACTACAGGCGAGCCCTGGCTGGCTGGGTCTTCCAGCCGCGGCAGCCGTACGCGGACAAGGTGACGCGGGCGGCGCCCTACGCCTCCTACGCGGAGGGCGGCGGGGTTCGGCCGGTGCGGGCGTCCTGGAACGCGCAATTCCTGCAGGAGCACGAGCAGTTCCCGCTGGGGGAGCACGACGATGTTGTGGACGGGCTGTCAGGCGGCTTCAACCTCCTGTTTCCGGAAGCGAGGGCGAGGACCGCCAACGGCCGGGACCGGGCCCGCGCCCACTTCAACCCGTGGGCCGCCGAGGACTTCGAGCAGTGAGCGCCCCCAAGCGATCGGCGGCCGCCAACGAGCTGCGCGACTGGCGGGTGTGGGCGATGGTCGCCGTCGCGGTCGTCGTGCTGGTCCGCGCCGCGCTGCTGCGGGTCGGCTGGTGGGCGGCGCTGGCCGTGCTGCCGGTGGCGGGGGTGGTGTTCGCCATCGTCGCGATCCGGCTCCTGCGCCGGCCGGCGGCGGCTTCGGGCTTCCCCGCCGAGGCGACGCGGGCGCTCGCCGCCCACCTGCCCGATGGCGGCCGGCCGCCGCGCGTGCTCGATGCGCGCCAGAACGGCGAGGTGTGGGAGGTCGAATGGCGCCTCCACGACCGACGCTCGGGCCAGGCGCTGCTGAAGAAGACGCGAGACCTGGAGCACGAGCTGGGCGCGGCCCTGGAGCTGCACCACGACAAGCACCGCCTCCGGATGCGCGCGGGCACCGCCGAGATCCCGGACGTCGTGACGTTCGAGGAGTTCTACCGGCATCCGGCGCCCGACGGCGAGCTGGTGGTGGGGATCGGGATGTCGCGCTGGGGTGCGGTCTGGGCCGATCTGGTCAAGCTGCCCCACCTGCTGATCGGCGGCACCACGCAGTTCGGCAAGAGCGTGATGGTCAGCCAGATGCTGACGCGGCTCGCGCTCACGTACGGGCCCGAGCACCTGAAGCTGGCGCTCGTCGACTTCAAGCGCGTCGAGCTGAGCGCCTTCGAGGGCCTGCCCCACGTCACGCCGCCCGACGGGCAGGCGGCCTCGATCGCGGTGGCCAAGGACATCGAGGCCTACCTGGAGCTGCTCAAGGTGCTCTCCGAGTCGCTCGACGAGCGCCGGCTCCGCTTCGACCTGGCGCGCGTCAAGAACATCCAGGACTGGAACCGCCGCCCGGAGCTGGGCGGCCGGCTGCCCTACGTGCTGCTGGTCATCGACGAGCTCGCCGAGGTCAGCGTCGAGGAGGCCGGCAACCCAGAGGAGAAGCGGCAGCGTCAGGAAGCGCTGGCGCTGCTCGCCCGCATGGCGCGGCTCGGCCGGGCCTTCGGCTTCCACATCATCGCCGCCACCCAGCGGCCGGCCGTGGAGACGGTGCCCGGCCCGATCAAGTCGCAGCTGCTGGCGCGGATCTGCTTCAAGGTCGCCACCGGCACCGAGAGCCGCGTGGTGCTGGGCGAGGACAACTCGACCGGCGCCGAGCTGCCGGCGCATCGGGGGCGCGGGATCTGGCAGTGGTCGCTGCCGGCTGTCTTCCAGGGCCCGCTGCTGACCGACCCCGAGCCCCTGCTGGCCGGCCTGAAGCGGCCGGCGGTGCTGGCCGTGGAGTCGGAGGAGGAGGTGGCATGAACGACCTGTACGACGTGCTCGACGACGACCGCCCGATCCCGCTCCGGCGCGCGGCGAGGCCGGCGGTTCCCGAAGTCGCTGCCAGCGATCACGCCACGCTGGGGAAGGGCGCTGTTTCAGAGTCGCGCGGTGCGACTGTGATCGACCGGGGGCCGGGCGGGGTCGTGGTGGCCAGCGGTATCCACCCGGACGCCAACCGTGGTGCTCTGAACCACGGTTGCCCGGAGCCTGCCGAGCTGACAACCCGGCCGACGGGCGCCGTGACCGAGTCGCATCGTGTGACTCGCCTCGATCGCGCGGTAGTCGGTGACGTGGCCGAGGCCGCGCCGCCGGTCGCCGCCTGCTGGCCGGCGGGCCCGGCGTCCGCCGCCCACCCGATGACCGGCCTGCGCGGCTTCCGGCTGGAGCCGGTGCTGGTCGAGCGGCCGGACGCGGGCAGGCACGACCTGGCGCGCTTCCTCATCTCGTTCGCGCTCGTGATGGCGTTCGTCTACGCGCTGATCGTGGCGTTCGTCCTACTGCTCGCCCACACGCGGGGGACGCCGCTGTGAACGCCTTGCTGATGGCAATGGGGCCGGCCTTCGGCCCCGAGCGGAAGTTGGAGACAGACACGTGAACCTGATCGTGAGCATCTTGCTCGACGTCAGCCTGAACCCGGACCCGACCCAGTTGCCCGGTGGCGGCACGCTCGCCGACCTCGGCAACGGTCTGCTGGGGTGGGGCCTGATCATGACCGGCGTCGCCTTCGGATTCGGAGGAGCGCTGTGGGCGGCGGGCACCCTGAGCAGCAACATGGCCTGGGCCGAGCGCGGGAAGCAGACCCTGGTCGTGGCGGCCATCGCGGCCCTGATGGAGGGCGCCGCGGCCATCATCATCAACTTCTTCTTTCACCTCGGGGCGGGGCTGCACTGATGAACGTCCAGATCGTCGTCACCTGGGCGGCAGTCGTCGCCCCGCTCGGCGCCGTCGTGGCTCTCCTGGCATGGAGCCTGAAGCCGGCGCTGCGGGCCACGTTCGGGTCATCCGACGAGGCCCAGCGCCATTCTCTGTACGAGACGGCGATGAAGCGCGGGCTCATCGCCATCCCCGGCATCATCGGGGCCGACATCTTCTCTCGCTGGGTCTGGCGGGAGCCGCTGGACAAGGGCAACGCGGGGCTCGACGCACTGCTGGCCGCGGTCGGCTTCGTCATCCTCGTGCAGTACCTGGGCCTCACCGCGCCCAGGCGTCGAGGCGGAGGGCGACCATGACGCGGGTAGCGCCTCCACCGTCGGGCGCCTGTGCGATCCTCCTCGTCCTGGCAGCGGAGGGATGGCAGCGTGGCTGACCGCACCACTCCGCGAGAGGCATGGAGGAGGTCGAACGTGAACTCGTACGCCTACGACGAGAACGGGCGGCGGCGCTGGGTCCTGGTCGCGGGAGCGGGGGCGGCGCTGGCGATGGTGGTGCTGCTGGCGGTCGCGTTCGTCGCTGGCCGCGTGTCGGCGCCGAGCGCTGGCGGGCAGGGGCAGGCAGCCGCGCCTCGTGCTCAGGGCGGGCCAGGCCCGGCGCGCGTCGTGAACGGCGTGCCGGTGGGCTACGCGCACACGCAGGCGGGGGCGGTGGCGGCGGCTACGAACTACCTGGAGGTGTTCTACGGGCCACTCGTCACCCAGCCGGACAAGTACCGGGCGGCGGTCGATCAGATGGTGGCGCCCGCTGCACGGAGCCGGCTCATGAACCTGGCCAACAACAACATGATTGGGCAGCAGAACCTGATCACGAATGCTGAACAGGGGCACACGGCGATCGATCGCCTTGTCCCGCTCGCCTACAAGCTGTTGGCCTACTCCGACACCAGCGCTCGAGCGTCGATCTGGTTCGAGTCACTGACAGCCATAGATGGCGTGCTCTCGTTGCGAGAGGGATGGGCTACGACCGCAGTCGGCACTGAGTGGGTCGATGGGGATTGGAGACTGTCAGAGATCCCGGCGGGACCTGGAGCAGACGCTTCCTTCGGTCCGGTGCCGACGCCAATCCAGGCCCCCGGGCAGAGCCTGACCCTGCCCCCGCAACTCATCGACTACAGGAGCTACCGCGTTGATACGACGTGATCCGCCCTTCCTTCACCTTCGTGTAAAGTCAACTGCTGCGGCAGTCTTGCCTGTGTTCGTGGCCGCCATGGTCCCATCTGCTGTATTGGCGGACGATTCGTGCACGCCGTCGGGTGTCGGGGGAGCCATCCAGTGCATCGCCGGCAACGCCGTCGGCGCCGCCACCCAGAGCGTGACGCAGTCGGCGGTGCAGGCGGTGACGCAGTGGGTGGTGGACGCGGCTGTGTGGCTGCTGAAGCAGCTCGTGGGCGTCATCTTCAGCACCAGCTCGCCCTCGCTGAGCGCCGACTGGTTCCACGCCCACTACGCCGACATGGTGGCGGTGGCGTGGGCGACCTCGCCCATCTTCCTGCTGCTGGGGGTGGTCCAGGCGCTGATCGGCCCCGAGCCCGGGCGCACCTTCGGCCGCATGCTCGGCCAGCTCGTCGTCGTCGCCATCCTGAGCACGGGCGCGGTGGCCGTCGCCGCCATGCTCATCAACGTCGTCGATCAGCTCTCCGACTTCGTCTCCCGCAACTCGGTGAGCGACCTCCACAACTTCCTCACCGTGGTCATGGGGGACAGCTTCAGCGCGGCGATGGGGCCGGGCCAGGCAGCGCCGATCCCGCTCTTCTTCCTCTTCCTGGCCGGGGTGCTGACCGTGATCGGCGGGATCCTGATCTGGCTGGAGCTGCTGGCGCGGACGCTGGTGATCTACGCGGCGCTGCTCTTCTTCCCGGTCCTGCTCGCGGCCGCGCTCTGGCCGCGGCTGTCGGGCATGGTCCAGGCGCTGGCCGAGGTGATCGTGGCGGTGATCGTCTCCAAGTTCATCATCGTGGTCATCGTGGCGGCCGGGGTCGCCGCCCTGACCGCGACCGGCGGCTCCAACGCGGGCCCCTCGCTGCTGGTGGGGGCCGGGCTGCTGCTGATCGCGGCGTGGGCGCCGTGGAAGCTCTACCGCCTGATGCCGGCGCTGGAGGCGGCCATGATCCACCAGGTCGGGCACCAGTTCCAGCAGAGCTTCGCGCAGGCCCGCTGGCGGGCGCACCGGGCGACGTCCGGAGTCCGACGGGCGGCGGCCACGCGGTCCAGCAGCAGACTGCCCATCGCCGGGCAGCGGGCGCCGGTCAGGCCTCCGGCGGCGCCGGTGGGCGCGCAGACGGCCGGCGTGGGTGCCGCGGGCGCGGCCACGGCCGGGCTGGCGACGGCTGCCGCCATCGGCACCGCCGGGCTCCGGATGGCCGGCAACCGGGTGGCGGGCGGGGTGAACCTGGCCGGCTGGCAGGGTCACGCGGTGGCGCCGGGAGCGGGGACGCCGCGCACGGGCCCGGCTCCGGCTCCAGGGTTCATCCTGCGGCCGGGGCCCGGGGTGACGCGCAACCCGCGCCCGCCCGCCGGAGGAGGTGGCGCCGGTGGCTGACCAGACGCGTTACCGCTTCGGCCCACTGGAGCAGCACGGCGTGCTGCTCGGCCTCAGCCAGGGTCAGGTCGCCGTGCTGGCCTCCGGGCTGCTCTCGGCGTTCGGCTTCATCCTCCTCTTCCGGAGCCCGCTGCTGGCGATCGGCGCCGGGCTGGGGGCGATCGCGCTGGCCTTCGTGCCGGTCGCCGGCCGGACGCTGGAGGCGTGGGCGCCGGTGGCCTCGCGCCACGCCGTCCGCCGCGCGACCGGCCGCCACCGCTGGACCTCGGCGGCGCCGGCCGCCGGGCATCGGGTGATCCGCGGCCGCGGGCTGCATGCGGTGATCGAGGCGCCGGTCGCCCTGCCGCCCGTGCTGCAGGGCCTCGCCATCGAGACGGTGGCCGATCGCGCCCTGCTGCCGGCCGACGTGCCGGCCGGCGTGGGCATGGTGCGGGATCGGCGGGCGGGGACGTACGTGGCGGTGCTGCGGGCGCACGGCCGGGCGTTCGCGCTGCGCGACGAGGCCGAGCAGGCCCAGCTCGTCGAGGGCTGGGCCGAGGTGCTGGCGGCCATGGCCGACGCCGACAGCCCGATCGCCCGGCTTCAGGTCGTGGAGCGGACGCTGCCCGACACCGGCGACGAGGCCGCGCGCTACCTCCAGGAGGAGATGCGGCGGCCGGTCAGCGACGCGCTCGTGCGCTCCTACCTGGACCTGCTCGACGACGCCGCGCCGGCCAGCCGTGAGCACGAGACGCTGATCGCGCTCCAGGTCGATGCCCGCCGCATCGCGCCCCTGATCCGGCAGTTCGGGGACCAGGGCCTGGCCGCGTACGTGGCGCTGGTGCAGGAGCTGTCCTCGCTGAGCGAGCGGCTGCAGGCGGCCGCGATCGGCGTCGAGGGTGCGCTGCCGCCGCGCCTGCTGGCCGAGGCCGTCCGCGTCGCCTTCGACCCCGACGCCCGCGTGGACATGGCGCGGCGGGCCCTCGGCCGTCAGGACGAGGCCGGCTGCGAGCCGGCGGCGGCCTGGCCGGTGGCGGTGCAGGACGACTGGCTGCGGTATCGGACGGACGGCGCCTGGCACGCGGTGTTCTGGGTCCGCGAGTGGCCCAGGGTGGAGGTGCGGCCGGACTTCCTGCGCCCGCTGCTGCTGCGGACGCGGGCCCAGCGCACGGTCTCGATCGTCATGGAGCCGGTGCCGCCCGAGCGCGCTCAGCGCGAGGTGGAGCGGCGGCGGACGCACGTGCTCAGCGACCGCGAGACCAAAGAGCGCCATGGCTTCATGACCAGCGCCCGCCGCGAGCACGAGCTGCAGCAGGTGCTGACGCGCGAGGAGGAGCTCGCCGAGGGCCACGAGGAGCTGCGCTTCAGCGGCTACGTGGCCGTGAGCGCGGCCAGCGAGTACGAGCTCGAGCTGGCCTGCAAGGAGGTCAGGCGTCAGGCCTCGCGCTCCAAGCTGCAGCTGGTGCGGCTGGCCGGGGAGCAGGCGTCCGCCTTCGCGTGCGTCCTGCCTCTGTGCCGGGGGCTGCGATGACGCCGCGGCTGCCGGCGCACCGCGTCACCACCGCCCACATGGGCGCCGCCTACCCCTTCCAGGCCGAGCGGGGGCTGGGCAGTCGGGGGGTGTTCATGGGCCGCGACATGCACTCGGGTGCCGGCTTCTTCGTGGACCCGTGGGAGTGGTACGCGGCTGAGGCGGTGACCGATACCTCAGCGATCATCGTCGGAAAGGTCGGCAGCGGCAAGAGCTCGGTCTGCAAGGCCCTCTGCCTGCGCCAGCTCGTCTTCGGCCGCCAGGCCTGGTTCCTGGACCCCAAGGGCGAGTACGACAAGCTCTGCGCGGCGGTCGGCGTCGCGCCCGTCCACCTGCGGCCGGGCGGCGAGGCCCGCCTCAACCCGCTCGATCCCCGCGTCGGCGGCGACGACGTACCGCCGCAGCGGGTGCGCGAGGCGCAGCTCAAGATCCTGCGCGCGGTCGCCTCGGCGGCGCTGGGCCGGCGGCTCTCCTCGGAGGAGGAGGGCGCATGCGCGGAGGCGCTGCGCGAGGTCTCCAGCCGCTACCCCGAGCCGACCCTGCCGCTGGTCGTGGACGAGCTGCTGGAGCCGTCGGGCGGCGCCGCCAGCGCCATGCACACGACCACCAGCGGCCTCGCCAACCTCAACCGCGAGGTGGCCTTCGCCCTGCGCCGGCTGGTTGAGGGCGACCTGGCCGGGATGTTCGATGGTCCGACCACGCTCGACATCGACCTGACGGCGCCGGTGGTGAGCCTGAACCTGCGAGCGGTCTACGAGTCGGACGCGCTCGGCATCCTCATGATCTGCGCGGCGGCCTGGCTGCGGCGGGCGGTGGACCGCGACGACGGCGTCAAGCGCATCCTGGTGGTGGACGAGGCCTGGAAGGTGCTCACCCACCTGGAGGTGTCGCGCTGGCTCCAGGAGAACTGGAAGCTGACACGCTCCACCGCCGTCCAGTGCATCGCGGTCGTGCACCGGCTCTCCGACCTGGAGGCAGCCGGCGGTCGCGACTCCGAGCAGGTGCGGCTGGCGCGTGGCCTGCTGGCGGACTCCGAGACCAAGGTGATCTTCCGCCAGGACCCCGCCGAGCTGGCGCTGGTCCGCGACCTCTGCCAGCTCAACGAGCGCGAGACGGCGATCGTGGCCAGCCTGCCCAAGGGCTGCGCGCTCTGGAAGGTGGGCCAGCGCTCGTTCCAGGTCGAGCACACCCTGAGCGCCTTCGAGCGCCAGGTGACGTACACGGACGAGCGCATGGCCGTCGGGCCGGAACGGGAGGTGGTGAGGTGAACCATCCATCAGCATGGCCGTCCCTGGAGGTCTGGCGACTGCACTGCAGCCTCTGTGCGCGTTGCGAGATCACGGCACCAAGCACAGCCTGCCCTCCAGTCGAAGGGGTGCGGCCAGCAGCAGTGCAGCTGTACGAGGAAGCGATGGCTGACGTAGAACAATGTGTGGCCAGGATCGCAACGTTGGCTGCCGACTTCAGCAACGTAGGTGGGCGCATCGAAGTCGTGGAGGCTGCCACCTGGAAGAGTCGCAGGTTGGTTGCTGAGGTACCACCACACGAGCTCAGGCCGCAATTCGTCCGCGAGATCTTCGTCGTCGCGGCTATCGGCAAGTCGGTAGGCCATCGGCTGCTGATTGCTCGAAGCGACGACGGGCGCCTGGCGGGTGTTACAACGATCCGGCCTACCGATCCGCCCGTAGTCGTCGAACTTGGCGCCCTGGAACAAGTCCGCGGAACCGGTACCACTATGCTCGTGGTGGCTGCCTTGCTGTGGGGCACGCAGCATGGTTTGCACGTCCAGTCTCCCGTGCCAGCAGTGGACTTCTACGAGCGTCTGGGCATGGACAACTGCTGGAGCCACGTGTGCGAATGGTCGCCGGACATGGTTGCCCGGATCGAAGAATCGGTTCGGCATCTCGACCTACTGAATCGCCTGGAGCGAATCGACGGGATTGGCGATGCCGAGGGCATCGACGGATGAAGCTGGCGGCCGCGGCCGGCGCCGGCATCCTCGCGCTCATCGTCCTCGTGGTCGCGCTCCTCTTCGCCGGCCCTGGCGCCAGCGCGTCCGGCGTCAGCCCGGCGCTGGCCGGCGCGCCGCCGGGGCTCGTGACGGTCGCATTCGAGGCTGGCCAGGCGACCTCGATCGACCCCAACGTGCTACTGGCCATCGCCAAGGTCGAGACCGACTGGGGCCAGGCCCGCAACGGCCAGCCCGACGACCTGGTGCCGGCCGACATCGCGGCCCACGTGGACCTGGCCGCGCTCCAGCCGGGCGGCGCCACGGCCGCGCTGCTCGGGCTCAAGGACGGGCGGCGGCTCGGCGACTGGGTCAACCCGCAGCCGGTCGGCGGCGAGCATGCGATGGGCTTCATGCAGTTCCTGCCGTCCACCTGGCGCGTGGAGGCCGCCGCGGCGCCGGGCAGCCCGCGCGACCCCTACCAGCCGGCCGCCGCGATGGTCACGGCCGGCTCCTACCTGCATCGGCTGGAGACGGGCGCGGCCGGTGGCGTGCCGCACGACCTGCGCGGCGCGCTGGCGGTCTACGGCGGCAGCATGGCCTACGCCGACCAGATCCTGAGCCTGGCCGAACCGCCCGTGCAGGTGGCCGGGCTGCCGGTCGTCTTCCCCATCCCGGCGCCCGGCTGGGTGCAGCGGATCGCGACGCCGCGCTGGCCGGCCGACCTCGCCGCCCACATGAGCCCGCCCGGCGTCACCAACCAGTGCGTGGCCGGAGCGCTCGCGACCTGGGCCCTGATGCACCCGGCCGATCCGCGCTGGAACCACCCGCCGCCGCTGTTCGGCAACGCCATCGACCTGTTCGGCGTGGCGCGGGCGGAGGGGTTCCAGCTCGACTCGCACCCGACCCCGGGCGCTATGGTCGTGTACGGCAGCAGGTACGGCGTCTTCGGGCACATCGCCACCGTGCGCGCCGTGCAGGGCGACCGCTACGAGGTGGTGGAGCAGAACTTCCTCGACTTCAACCCCAACCTGGAGCCGCACTGGGCGACGTTCGACCTGCGGTCGGCGGCGTGGCCGGATGCGGCGGTGGTGGGGTTTGTGGTGGCGCCGGGGGCGGGGTGAGGGCGGCGGTCGTTCTGCCTGGGGGAGGGCCGACCGGTGGACCGACGGTGACAATTGGCGGTGAGGGCATCAGTGTGCAGTGGATAGCCGTGATCGGGCCTGTGGCCTCGGGGAAGAGTACGCCCGTCACTCGGTGATCGGTTGCAACTACCTGTCATCGAGTTGGACGACATCTAGTAGCAGCCGTTCCGCCGCCAGTCGGCGGTGCCCACGTGGCACCGTCCCCCACCCTGGCTGGCGCGTTGGTGCTCATGGTGCTGACGATCCCCCGGGCTGGATGCCCCGGTCACGATGCGTATGGGCGATTTGCCCATTGACGGTGTTGCAACGGCAAACCCATACTACGGCACTCGATGGCATTGCGTGGGACAAGCATCGCTCAGACAGGAGTTGCTTTTCGATCGGCCTCTCACATCCGTGCCCTCTTGGATGCGGCCCGCGCTCACCCAAATACCGTGGAGGCCCAACTCTGAACCAACGTAGGCTGGCCAGGACACCCCCAGAGCGACACGCGCGAGGTGTAGCGCCGCCCACCCACCCCCCGACTCCCAGCGCTCCCAGCATCAAGGATCGTCTGGACGAACGTGTCGTCGGTCAGGACGAGGCCAAGATACAATTGGCCCAACTGATCGCGATGCACCTCAACTGGTGCCACAAGCCATTGGACGCGCTCCTGCCGCCCAATGGACTGCTCATCGGCCCCACCGGCGTTGGGAAGACGCATACGATCCGCACCGCCTGCGCGCTGCTCGACCTGCCGTTCGTAGTGGCCGACGCAACATCGCTGGTGCCCTCAGGCATCGTCGGCGAGCAGATCGAAGACATCCTGGAGCGCCTAGTAGAGAGCGCACGTCAGCTCCGATTGAGCCGGGGCGAGCCCGTGGACCTCGACGTCCCCATCGACCGGGCCGACCTCGATCTGGCGCGCACTGGCGTGATCTTCATCGACGAGTTCGACAAGCTGGCTTCAAGCGAGGCGGCCGGATACGAGGAACCCATTCGGCTGACCGTCCAGCGCCGTCTGCTGAAGCTAATCGAGGGCAGCCTGCTGCGGGTGGGCGTCAAGCGCCACGGCACCGATCATCCCGACCACTACATCAACACCATGGGAATCCTGATCATCGGCAGCGGAGCCTTCACCGGCATCGACACCCCCGCGATACGCTCGCGCAGGGCACCCAACATGCTCGCGGACCTGGTGGACCCGCTCGAGGTCGTATCCACCGACTTGGTTCAGTACGGCTTCATCCCAGAGTTGATCGCGCGGATGCCCGTCCTGATTCAGTATCGACCGCTCGAAAAGCAGGACTTCGTCGAGATCCTGAAGGGGGAGTTCAGTCCAATCAGGCTGTGGCAGCGGTATTGCGCCGCGTTCGACATGGACTTCGCCGACCCCGAGCCGGCCGTACTCCAGCTGATCGCTGAGCAGGCTGTCAGGCTCAACATGGGAGCGCGCGGGCTGCAGCAACTCCTCTTCCAACGACTACCTGCCGAGATCTTCGAGTTCGAGCGCTCCGGACAGAAGACCTACCACCTGACGGCAGAGCGGTGGAGACGCCCAAGACGAAGCAGGAGTCAAGGATGACGAACGACGAACGGCAGACGTTCACCGATTTCTGCCTGCCTGACGCACCCTTTCTGCGGCAAGTCAAGCACATCAACGACTTCGCGATCATTGCTACCATCCCGCCCATCCCGGCCGGGGTATTCGGGGATGAGGAGCTCACCGCGTCACTGTCGCAGAAGCTGTACGACTATATCCGCCAGATTGTCCGCGATGCCGGATTCCACTACGAGACCGAGCTACAGCCGTTCCGAGAGCCGGCCGGCTTCGGCGTCAAGTACGACGACGACGAGTTCCAATTCCGTGCATGGTTCGCCGACAACCGAGTCGGCATCAGCCGGCCGGGGTCGTCCTTCGAGGACTTCCACAGCTGGTACACGCGCTTCATGCCAGTGGGGCAGAGCCTCGCCACCACCATGTGCCAGCTGCTCGGGGAGACCTTACATCGGAGCCTGGACATCCTGTCCGCGTCGTTCCGGTTCGACTTTATCCTGCACGACTTTTTGATGGAGGGCGCGCGCGCGGCGGTGCGAAACCCGGAGATCATGAAGACGATCATCCGCGTCTGGCCGGGAGAGGCCGGGCGCACGACCGACGACGCCGCTGTGCTGGCCAGCGTGGCCAGAGCCGACTTCGCCGTGCAACGCTGGAGCACGTCGCCCATCAGCGGCCAACGGCGCCTGGAGCGCTACTCGGTCGAGGCGCCCTCGAATCAGCTGTGGTCCAGCTTGTGGTTCAACTTCGAGTACCGCGCCACCTCATACACCGACCCAGAGTCCGGGATCAGGGAGACGGTGGACCCCGTCCTGCTGCTGAACGACTACCGGAGCGCTTACGTGGACTTCCTGCGGGACAAGGCCCTAAGCGGGTTCATGGCCTCCCTACTGGAGGGCTACCGGTTCTCCACGACGGCAGGCACCCTGTAATATCCGATGGCCGCGATCGGGGTCGCGCTGAAGGCGATACAGTCCACCGACCCCGTGCAGGCAGCGACGATCGCCCTGGCCGCCGCGACGGTTGGGTTGGCGATCGCGACCTTCTGGCAGGCGCGGGCGACGGCCCGAGGGCTGGAGCTCCAGCGCGATCAGGCCCGGATTCTGAACGAGCAACACCTGCTGCTGTGGGCTGGCGCCCGCCCGTTTCTCGAAGCCTCGCTGGCCACGCCCATCCCGGTCGGGGTCGATCGTCTCCAGGGCCGGATCACCTACATGGGCGGCTCGCTGCCGGCCACGGATGTCACGGTCTGGGTCAGCCACATGGGCGCGCACTACTCCGGCTCGATTCGCCCACTGTTCCCGTCCGACCACGAGATCGAATTCACCCTTACCCTGGGTCCTGATGCGGTGCCGCCCGTGCAGCCGCCGGGCGAGTACCGCGGTGGGGACTACTGGATCGCGGTCTCATACAAGCTGCCCAACGGAGCGTGGGCCATCCGGCAGCGCGAATACCTGCGGGGCCAATGGAGAGAGAAACGGTAAAGTGGCCGCGCCACGGGCAGCCGTCCCGCCCTGACTGTCAGCGTTCACGGTTTCGTGACTTTTGACAGCTGGCTGAGGCAGTAGGCCGGACCGACGGCCGGCCGGCGTGGGCGAGGACGCCGCGGCGCTGCCGCCCTCGCGCTGCCCGAGGCCAAGCCGCGGCGCACGCGGAGGCCGATCACCGATCCCGAGGTGCTGGCCAGGCGCAGCGCCGCGCTCGTCAAGGCTCGGGCGGTGCGGGCGGAGAAGTTGGCGGCGGCGCGGGCCAGTGGGGCGACAGCTACCGATTGATCCGTGCTGCCGCCAGCACCGTGGCCGGGTCGTCGGGTGCCAGGCGGCGAACGATCACGCTCATCGCTCAGACGGACCGTAGCGCGTAGGGTCGGGCCGTGTGGTCGCCTCGGGCCCTACGGCCAGTGCCCAGCTGCGATGCTACCGCACAACCACCAGGCGGATCTTGGGCCGACCGCAGCGGCACCTCCATCGCCGCGCGAGGCGAACACTACATGGCAGCGATAGCAGTAGCCGAGCGTCAACCACCAGCGCAGCGCTGTCTGGTACGCAACCATGGCGGGGCTCGGCTGCTCCCATCGTCGCTGGTTGTCGAGCATAATCTGCAGCGCCGTCTGCTCGGCGTGATGCGCGCTGTACCACTCGATCAGCGGCAGGAACCCCATCGTCACGATGAAGGCCAGGCCGCTTACGTGCTTGGCCGTCTCCGAATCCTCACGGGTGAACCACCAGAAGCGTTCGTGGCCGCGCAGCGGTCGATCGGGTGGCTGCCAGCCGGGCGGAGGCGGCGGGGCCATCTGCTCGATGAGATTGACCTCCGACGGTGCCCCCCTCTCCACGATGCCGACTGCGCGCTGCACCTGGTCGAGTCGGCCGCAGAGGGGGCAGGAGGTCAGGGCGATGTGCGGCCGGAAGCCTTGTCGCACGTCGTGAACCATGGCCGGCAGCATCATTCCCGCGCCGTGGCGGTCGCGCACCTCCGCCGCGACCTCCGCCGCGCCGCGGCCGCTGTCGAGCAGCGTCAAGGCCTCGCTCGCCGCCGCGTGGAGAGCTTCGCTGTCGCCCCCGATCTCGCGTCGGGCCCATTCGTACCACTCCACGTAGCCGCGGTGGCGCGGATCGATGCGGCTGATCAGGTCCGGGATGCGACCGCTGACGCTGGCGCGAGCTCTGCGCTTCGCCGCCGTCTCCTCGATGCCGCTGTCGAGTGCCTCGACAACTGCCTGGGCGACGCCCATGCAGACGTCGTGGTTGGAGCTGGCCTCCCGCGTGGCCCAGAAATACCACCGCACGAAACGCCGGCACCGAGTCCAAGCGGCATCGTCCACTGGGTCACCGATCCTCGGCCGTCCCGGTGCTGGCGGGGTGGAGGAGAAGGAGCCTGGGCGCGAAGACGTAGCTGCCATTGACCCGGCGTAGGACCAGGCCGTCGGCCGCGTAGTCGAGGACCCCCCCCAGCGGGGCGGCGAGCGGCCCGCACCATAGCACGAGGATGACTGCTAAGCCCACCGCCGGGGTGAGATCACCGGAGATGGCGTACGTGAACAGCACCGTCGCAATGCCCAGGATCATGCCGAACGTGACGTCATGCCGCCAGACCACCAG
>Ga0066661_10000020_pt1 | contig 32577 bp, 27 predicted proteins | sample GraSoiAngelo_110_FD_66454 | JGI IMG/M metagenome (GOLD analysis project Ga0066661, IMG submission 66454) | Grasslands soil microbial communities from the Angelo Coastal Reserve, California, USA - 14_0903_12_30cm | ecosystem: Environmental > Terrestrial > Soil > Grasslands | place: USA... | reverse complement strand
CATGGCGTCCACTGAGCCGGCCGTCGGCTGGCGGTCATCGGACGTGCTCGCACCGGCCCCGCCGCTGCGTCGGGTCCGGCCGCCGGCACCGGTGCTGCGCGTCGAGCGCCTGATGCGGCCGCGGCCGCCGGCGGTCGAGCCCGGCGACGGGCTGGCGGCGGCGGCGGCGCGCATGTGCGAGGCGCGGCTCGGCGTGCTGCCGGTGCTGGAGTGCGGGCGACTGGTGGGCATGATCACCGAGCGCGACGTCCTGCTCGCCGTGGCGGACCGCATCAGCACCGACGTGGTGTGCGTCGGCAGCTACATGCGGCCGGCGGCGTGCGTGATCGGGCCCGACGCGTGCGCGTCCGAGGCCGCCGCGCGGATGGTTGAGCAGCGGGCCGGACACCTGCTGGTGGTCTGCGCCGGCGAGGTGGTCGGCGTCCTCTCCGCCAGCCGGCTGCTGCGCGAGTGGGGGGTGCCCTGGGAGCTGCTCGGGGACGAGCGGGACGAGCGCGACGATCGCTTTGTCTAACCGCCGTCCGAGGCGGCAGCGCCGGGCCCACGCGGGCCCGAATAGCGTGGCGATATGGGTGACAACGCGGAGCAGCGCCGCCTGCGGGAGGCGGATGAGCAAGGCATCCCGTGGCGCAGATGGGGTCCGTACCTGAGCGAGCGGCAGTGGGGCACGGTCCGGGAGGACTACAGCACCACCGGTGACGCCTGGTCGTACTTCACGCACGACCAGGCCCGGTCCCGCGCCTATCGCTGGGGCGAGGACGGGATCGCGGGCGTCAGCGACGAGGGGCAGCGGCTGTGCTTCGCCCTGGCGATGTGGAACGGCCGCGACCCGATGCTGAAGGAGCGGATGTTCGGCCTGACGAACGCCGAGGGCAACCACGGCGAGGACGTCAAGGAGTGCTACTACTACCTGGACAGCACGCCCACGCACTCGTACATGAGGTGCCTGTACAAGTACCCGCAGCGGGCGTTCCCGTACGAGGAGCTGGTGGCGGAGAACCGGGCCCGCGACCGGACCCGGTTCGAGCACGAGCTGCTCGACACCGGCGTGTTCGACGAGGGCCGCTACTTCGACGTGTTCGTCGAGTACGCGAAGGCCGCGCCCGAGGACCTGCTGGTGCAGGTCACGGTGCACAACCGGGGGCCGGACGTCGCCACGCTGCACCTGCTGCCCACGCTGTGGTTCCGCCACACGTGGTCGTGGGCGGGCGGCACGGCACGGCCCCGGCTGATGGAGCTGCCGGCCGCCGCCGGCACGGCAGCGGTGATCGCCGACCATGACGCGCTGGGCCGCCGCTGGCTCACGTGCGACCGCGCGGTGCCGCTGCTGTTCACCGAGAACGAGACCAACGACGAGCGCATCTTCGGCAGCCCCAACGCAAGCCCGTACGTGAAGGACGGCATCGACCGGTACGTGGTGCACGGGGAGCGGGACGCGGTCAACCCGGACGCCGTGGGCACCAGGGTCGCGGCGCACTACGAGCTGACGGTGGAGCCGGGCGGGAGCTCGATGGTCCGCCTGCGGCTGGCGAACGTGGAGCCGGCCGGGCGCCCGTCCTGGGGCGCCGACTTCGAGGAGGTGCTCGCCGGCCGGCGGGCCGAGGCGGACGAGTTCTACGACGAGGTCACGCCGCCGGGCACGAGCGAGGAGGAGCGGCGGGTGATCCGGCAGGCCGCCGCCGGCATGCTCTGGAGCAAGCAGTACTACAACCTGGACGTCGAGCGCTGGCTGGTCGAGCACCACCGGGACCCGCTCGCGGTCGACCCGGGCATCCGCAACAGCGGCTGGTTCCACATGGTCTCCGAGGACGTGCTGTCGATGCCGGACAAGTGGGAGTACCCGTGGTTCGCCGCGTGGGACCTCGCCTTCCACGCCATCCCGCTGTCGCTCGTGGACATCGGCTTCGCCAAGCGGCAGCTCGACCTGCTGCTGCGCCGGCTGTACCTGCACCCGAACGGGCAGATCCCGGCGTACGAGTGGAACTTCGGCGACGTGAACCCGCCCGTGCACGCCTGGGCGGTCCTCTTCGTGTACGAGCTGGAGAAGCAGCTCCGGGGCCGGGCCGACCGGCCGTTCCTGGAGAACGCGTTCCAGAAGCTGCTGAAGAACTTCACGTGGTGGCTGAACCGGAAGGACCGGGACGGGCGCAACGTCTTCCAGGGCGGGTTCCTGGGCCTGGACAACATCGGCGTGTTCGACCGCAGCGCGCCGCTGCCGACCGGCGGCCAGCTCGACCAGGCGGACGGCACCGCGTGGATGGCGCTGTACTGCCAGAACATGCTCGAGATCGCGATCGAGCTGGCGACGGACGACCCCCTCTACGTCGAGCAGGCCCAGACCCTGCTGGAGCAGTTCGCGTGGATCGCCGTCGCGACCAACCACATCGGCTCCGGCGATGCCGGCCTGTGGGACGAGGAGGACGGGTTCTACTACGACGTCCTCCGCCTCCCCGACGGCACCGCGACGCCGCTCAAGGTGCGATCGATGGTCGGCCTGATCCCGCTCGCGGCGACCTCCGTCATCAGCCGGGAGGACGCCGACCGCCACCCGCAGCTCGTGGCCGGGGCCCGGGAGTTCATCGCCCGGCATCCCGCCGCCATGCTCACCGCCGGCCGGCGCACGGACGTGGTCGGCGACGACCGGTTCCTGCTCGCGCTGTTCGGCGAGGTCCGGCTGCGCCGCATCCTCTCCCGGATGCTGGACGAGGACGAGTTCCTGGGCCCGTACGGCATCAGGTCGCTGTCTCGCTATCACGCCGAGCACCCCTACACGTTCCGGGTGCACGGCGAGGAGTACCGCGTGTCCTACCTGCCGGCCGAGTCCGACACGGGCATGTTCGGCGGCAACTCCAACTGGCGCGGGCCGGTGTGGTTCCCGGTCAACATCCTGCTGGTCCGGGCTCTCCTCAACCTGTACGCGTTCTACGGCGACACGTTGACGGTCGAGTGCCCCACGGGGTCGGGCCAGCAGCGCAACCTGTACGAGGTGGCACGCGAGATCTCCAACCGGCTGACGCGGATCTTCCTGCCCGACGATGCCGGCCGGCGGCCGGTGCACGGGGGGCAGGCCAGGTACCACGAGGACCCGAACTGGCGGGACCTGCTGCTCTTCTACGAGTACTTCCACGGCGACAACGGCGCCGGCCTGGGCGCCAGCCACCAGACCGGCTGGACCGGCCTGGCGGCGATCACCGCCGGACTGTTCCACGCGATCAGCGCGGAGGACCTGCGCAGCCGGGGCCGGGGCGCGCTCGGGCGGCGCCGCATGGCCGAGGCGGTGCCGTCGTGAGGTGGCTGGCCCACCCGGTGATCTACGAGGTGAACACGGTCGTGTGGCTCCGCGAGCTGGGCCGCGCGCGAGGCCGGCCGGTCACGCTCGGCGAGGTGCCGGCTCAGGCCTGGGATGCCGTGACGCCGCCCGGCGTGGACGCCGTGTGGCTGATGGGCGTGTGGGAGCGCAGCCCGGCCGGGCTGCGCATCGCCCAGGCGAACGAGGAGCTGCGGCGGTCGTGGCGGGAGGCCCTGCCCGACGTGGGCCCGGACGACGTGGTGGGTTCGCCCTACTGCGTGCGCCGGTACGTGGTGGACGGCGCGCTGGGCGGCCCGGCCGGCCTCGAGCTGGCGCGGGAGGAGCTCGCCCGCCGGGGCGTGCGGCTGCTGCTGGACTACGTGCCCAACCACGTCGCGCCCGACCACCCGTGGGTGACCGAGCACCCGGACTACTTCGTCCAGGGCGACGCCGCGGACCGGGAGCGGACCCCGCCGGCGTTCGTCGAGGTGGCGGGCCGGGTGCTGGCGCTCGGCCGCGACCCGTACTTCGCGCCGTGGCCGGACGTCGTCCAGCTGAACGCGTTCGCGCCCGCGCTCCGGGCCGCGACGGCCGAGGTGCTGGCCGAGATCGGCGCGCAGTGCGACGGCGTCCGCTGCGACATGGCGATGCTGCTCATGAACGACGTCTTCACACGGACGTGGGGCGACCGGGTCGGCCCGGCGCCGGCGACCGACTTCTGGCCGGAGGTGCTGGGCCGGGTCCGGCCCCAGCAGCCGGACATGCTGTTCGTGGCCGAGGCGTACTGGGACATGGAGTGGGCGCTCCAGCAGCAGGGCTTCGACCACTGCTACGACAAGCGGCTGTACGACCGCCTGCTCCACGACAGCGCGGGCGACGTGCGGGCGCACCTGAGCGCTGGCGTGGACTACCAGCGGCACCTGCTGCGATTCCTGGAGAACCACGACGAGCCCCGAGCGGCGGCCGTGATGCCGGGCGACAAGGAGCGCGCCGCGGCGGTGACGATCGCGACGCTGCCGGGCGCGACGCTGTGGCACGAGGGGCAGTTCGAGGGCCGCCGGGTGCACCTGCCGGTATTCCTGGCCCGGCGGCCGGACGAGCCGGTGGACGCCGAGTTCCGCGACTTCCACCTGCGGCTGCTGCACGCGGTCCACGTCGGCGGTCTGCGCGAGGGGGAGTGGCGGCTGCTCGACTGCACGGGCTGGCCGGACAACCCGACGCACGAGAACCTGGTCGCCTGGTGCTGGGAGGGCGCCGAGCGTCAGGTGATCGTCGTCAACCTGTCGGACCAGCCGACGCAGGGCCGGGTCGAGCTGCCGTGGGCCGACCTCCGGGGCCGGCGCTGGGCGCTGTCGGAGCTGCTGACCGACGCGACGTACGAGCGGGACGGCGACGAGCTGGCCGGGACCGGCCTGTTCGTGGCGCTGGACGGCTGGCGGTGGCACCTGCTCTCGGTGGAGGAGGCGGCGGTCCCGGCGGGGATCTCCTGACGGGGTGCGGGCCCGGCGAGGACCTGGTGGGCGGCGCGACGTTCGGTTAGCCCGGGTTAGCCCAACCGGCGCCGCGCTGCCCGCGCCGGCCGCTGCCCGGCGTCACCTCGCGCAGGTCCAGGCCGGCCCGGCCGCCCGGCTCGTGGCCGCCCGCGCGGCCGAACAGCACCGCCCTGGCTCGCCGCTCCAGCAGGCCGAGCAGGCCCCGCTCGCAGCTCGCGTCGTCGGGGCAGACGTGGGCCAGGTCGCCGGTGAGATAGCCGTCCACGACGGCGGGGTGGACGTAGAACCTGCGGCTGACGGCCGGCGTGTTGCCCAGCTTCTCCGACACCGCCCGCACCGCCTCGTTCAGGCCCCGCTTCGCCGCGGCCGGCGACGGCGGCGGGCTCCGGTCGGCGAGCTCGCGGGCCGCGATCACCGTCCCGGCCCACGTCCGGAAGTCCTTGGCCGTGAAGTCGTGGCCCGTCGCCTCGCGGAGGTACGCGTTCACGTCCGCCGAGCCCACGGTCCGCGGATGGCCGGCGTGGTCCAGGTAGTGGAAGAGCGTCTGCCCGGGCAGTTCCTGGAGGCGGCGGACGATCGCGGCCAGGCGCGGCTCGCCGACGTCGATGTCGTGCTCCTTGCCCGCCTTGCCCCGGAACCTCAGGCGCACGTGGCCGGCCGCGACCCGGACCTGGTCGGTCCGCAGCGTGGTCAGGCCGAACGACTCGTTCTCCCGCGCGTACTCGACGTTGCCCACCCGGATGAAGCTGGCGTCGAGCAGCCGGACGCACGTCGCGACCACCTTCTCGCGCGGCATCCCGTGCCGGGCCAGGTCGTGCGCCACGACGGCCCGGAGGCCCGGCAGCGCCCGCCCGAAGTCGATCATGCGGCAGAACTTGGTCTCGTCCCGCAGCCGGCGGAAGTGCTCGTGGTACCGGTACTGCTTGCGGACCCGGGCGTCGCGGCCAGTCGCCTGGAGGTGGCCGCGCGGCGTGACGCAGATCCAGACGTCCGTCCAGGCGGGCGGGATCGCCAGGGCGTGGATGCGCGCCAGGTGGTCGGGCCGCTCGACCACCCCGCCGCCGGGCAGCACGTAGACGAAGCCGGCGTCCGAGCGGTGGCGCCGGATGCCCGGCATGGAGTCGTGCACGTACACGAGCTGGGCCGCGCGGGCGGCCTCGACGGGGTCCCGGAACGCCAGGAGGGTGCAGCGGGGCCCGCCGTCGTCGCTGACCACGGTGCCACGTTACGGGCCGGCGGCCCGCGCGGCAGCCACGCACCCCGGCGAGCGCGCAGCGCTCAGCCGCCGCGGACCTGGGCGGGACCCACTGTGGGCCGCGGCGACGGCGATGGCGAGTGCGCCGGGGTCGCCGACGCCGACGGGGTGGGCGCCGGGCGCGGACCCTGGTCCGCGTGGTTGGCGAGCCCGATCCAGACGATCGCGCCGATGGCGACGAGCCCCAGGATCGTCGGCAGGTGGTTGGGCGGCGTTTCAGTCGTCCACGTTCCCTTGACAGCCATGCACTGATCGTCCGCCCCACCGCCGCCAGTGACAATGGGACAGGACACATGACGCCCGGGACACCCGGCGCCGCGAGGACCCCTCCCCCGCGGTGGGGAGGGGCCTGCGATGGCTCGACTGCCGACGTCAGCTCGACCAGCGGGAACGACCGGTGCCGCCGGGGCCGGGATGAGGAGGTTCTGGCGCCGGGTCGCGGCGTTCAGCTTCGCGGACGCGGATCCAGAAGCCAGGTCGGCTGAAACTTACCGCTAGTAAGTTTACTGTGAGTAAGGGCGAGTAAGGCGCGGGTCTCGCCGGCTCCAGGAGTCCACGAAGTACGCGATGAGCGTCGCCAGATCACCAGTCAGGCGGCTGACGACCCCGGACCCGGCGGCTGCGATGATGGTCGCCATGAGCGAGCCTCCCGCCTCCGCCCCCGACCGTGACGCGGTCGACCAGTTCGCCCTCCGGGTCTGGCAGTACAAGCAGGGCGAGGTCGTCTCGCTGATGGTCCACCTGGGCGACCGGCTGGGCCTGTACCGGGCCATGGACGGCGCCGGCTGGCTGACCTCCGCCGAGCTGGCCGCCCGGACCGGCCTCCACGAGCGGTGGGTGCGCGAGTGGCTCCGCGGCCAGGCCGCCGCCCGCCTCGTGGACACGGACGACGCGGCCGAGTCCTTCGCGCTCCGCGAGGAGGGCGCGCTGGTGCTGGCCAGGGAGCAGGACAGCCTGGTGTTCGCGGCCGGCGCGTTCGGCGGCGGGGTGGCGCCGCCGGCCGTCGTGGACGCGCTCGTCGAGGCGTTCCGGACCGGGGTGGGCCTGACGTTCGACGAGCTGGGACAGGTCTCGGCGCACCGGCTGGCCCGCCAGTCCGGGCCGTTCGCCCGCCTGGCCCTGGTCCAGCGGGTGATCCCTGCCCTGACCGGCGTCGAGGACCGGCTCCGGGCCGGCGCGCGGGTGCTCGAGGTGGGCTGCGGCGGCGGCCGGGCGCTGCTGGCGCTGGCCGCGGCCTATCCGGACAGCCGGTTCGAGGGCCTGGACCTGTCCCGGCACGCCATAGGCGACGCGCAGCGGGCCGCGGCGGCGTCCGGCCTCGGCAACGTCGCGTTCCGGACGGGGAGGGGGGAGGAGCTCGCCGCCGGCGGCGCCTACGACCTGGTCATGACGCTGGACTGCCTCCACGACATGACGCGGCCGGACGTGGTGGCGGGCGCCATCCGGGGGGCGATCCGGGACGACGGCACGTGGCTGATCCGGGAGATCCGGTCGAGCGGCACCTGGACGGCGGACCGGCGCAACCCGCTGCTGGCGATGTTCTACGGCTACTCGGTCGCCAGCTGCATGTCGTCTGCGCTCTCGGAGCCGCACGGGGCCGGCCTGGGCACGCTCGGCCTGCCGCCACCGGCGGTCGAGGAGCTGTGCCGCGCGGCGGGCTTCGGACGCGTCACGGTCCACGACCTGGACGACCCCGCCAACTTCTTCTACGAGGTCGCCGTCTGAGCCCTGTGCGGAGTCTGGCGCTCACCAAGAAGTGAGTGCCGGAATACCACTTCATTGCCATGTAAAACTGTACCTGCTGTACGTGGCGGGTCGGATGACGGCAGGAGATGTCATGGCGTCGATCATCGAGCTCTATGCGGACCGGCAGAGCGGTTGGCGGGTGCTGACCTCGCAGGAGGGGACGACCGGGTACCGCTTCGCCATCGTGGACCGGGTGCGTCGCAGCACGTTCGCCGCGGACGCCCGTGAGCTGGCCAGGGGGGAGGTGCCGGACGGCCTGGAGCTGATCGACCTGAGCCCCGAGGTCCAGCACGGCATGACGCTCGACGCGCCGTGCGCCCTGTGGCGGCGGGGCCGCGTCAGGCGGGCGGACGCCACGCCGGGCGTGCTCACGGACGCGTACGTGACCGGCCGGCTGCTGGCCGAGGCGCCGGCGGGCGAGTAGCCCGCCGGCGGGCGCCCCCGCCTCAGCCGCTGGCGGGCTCGCGCTCGCGCAGCTCCGTCGCGACGAGGCGGGCCAGGCGCTCGTAGTCGATGTGCACGTCCTCCGAGCCGGCGACGTGCGCGGGCTCGCCGGGGCCCGGGGGGTTGAGCGCGTCGAAGACCCGCCGGGACGTGCGCGAGAGCTCCTCCAGGAACCGGACGTTCCCGTCCCGGACGCCAGCGTACAGGCTGGTCCCCAGGCCGGAGCTGGTCACCGCCTCCGGGGTCATGGCCAGGTTCAGGGCCCGGAACGCCTCGGCGCTCGCGTTGGAGACGCCGCCCAGCAGCTCCGCGGCGGCCACGATGGACCTCCGGGACTGCGTGGCGCCGGCCCGGCGCAGCCGCGCGCTGGCCTTGCGGACGTCCATGTCCTCGGGCGCCGGGGCGCCCATCGATCCGTCGTTCGCCGTCATGCGTGACCTCCCATCGGAATCACCGCTGCCTCATCTCTCCCAGCACTCTGCTCAGCACTACGATGACCGCGGCGCTGGCGAGCACGATCGGCAGCACATAGTGGCCCGTCCGCCCGTCGAGCGCGGCCAGCGGCCCCACCGCGAGCTGGGGCACGTGCGACACCAGGACCAGGACGACGAACGCCCCGATGCCGGCCCGCAGGTAGCGGAGCAGCAGCACCCCGACACGGCCCAGGTTCGAGAACTTGTCCTGGTACGCGGCCGTCAGCTCGGGCACCCGGACGTCCAGCCAGTTCACCAGGTTGGCCGTCGTGGTGAAGAACCGCAGCCACGCCTGGCCGGCCGCCACGATCGTCGCCAGGCTGACCTCCGGCCGGAGCGCCGTCCGGAGCTGGCGGCCGGTCTGGCCGTTGGCGAACTCGCGCAGCTCCGGCACCCAGTCCATCCCGGGGTCGAGCTGGAGCACGATCATGTCGCTGACGATCATCGTCCGGAACATGCGCAGCAGGTCCGTGGGGACCGAGATGCCGGCGGCGCGCATGGCATCGAAGAGGTGGACGAGGAAGCGGCCGGTGCTCTTCTCGGCCGTCGTGGCCTGGGGGTCGCGCGAGGCGTGGATCCAGTCGCGCACGATCCCCCGGGCCTGCAGCTCGAAGCCGGACAGGTCGCGGGCCGGCAGCGGGGCCAGGCTGTCCATCAGCGCCTCGACCGCCGTCTCCACCTGCTCCATCGCGATCGCGCGCTGCATCCGGACCTGGTGCGCCCACGTGTGCTCGTCCAGCCAGCCGACCATCCCGAAGTCGAGCCAGGCCAGGGTCCCGCCGTCCTGGACGACCATGTTGGCGGGGTGGGGGTCGGCGTTGAACACCCGGTGGTGCATGGTCTGCTCGAGGATCGACCAGAGCAGCAGGCGCGCCGTCCGGCGGGGCCGGATGCCGCGCTGGGCCCAGCGCGCGAGCGCGGTCCGGTCGCGGCGGCGCACGGCCGTCAGCAGGCTGGTCATGGGCAGGCCCTCGATCCGCTCCATCGTGATGACGCGCTGGCCGCTCAGCTCGTGATGGACCAGGGGCGCCCGGTGGTCCACGTCGTCCAGGGCCAGCCGCTCGTGGAACAGCGACGCGTTCCGCGCCTCGCGGCGAAAGTCGAGCTCCTCCCTGGTCAGCAGCGTGAGCTCCCGGACGATGGCCGTCAGGTCGAGGCGCCGGAGCACGCCGAACTGGCGGGCGAACCGGGCCGCCAGCCGCAGGTAGGCGAGGTCGATGCGCAGCATCCGAGCCACCCCCGGCCGGGCGACCTTGACGGCGACCGCCTCGCCGCTGCGCAGCCGGCCGGCGTGGACCTGGGCGATCGAGGCGGAGCCCAGCGGTACCGGGTCGAGGCGCTCGAAGCACGCGGACAACGGCCGGCCCAGGTCCTCCTCGATCACGCGCCGGATCCGCGCCAGGGGCGCCGCCGGCATCCGGTCGAGCAGCCCGAGGAGCTCGTCGCAGTAGGCCTCGGGGAGCAGGTCGTACCGCATCGCCAGCGTCTGGCCGAGCTTGACGAAGCCGCCGCCGCAGGCCTGCAGGTACTGCCGGAGCGCGACCGGCGCCCGCCGCGGGAACGCCAGCTGGGGCAGGAAGACGACCGCGAGGGCCAGGAGCAGGATGGTCCTGGCGACCGCGTGGAGCGCCAGCCCCAGCGGCTCCAGGGCCGAGGCGGAACGGCGCGCCGCCGGGACGGGACGCTCGGGCGCGACACTCTCACCGACGGCCGCGGGCGGCTGGCGCGCGTCCACCGTCGCGTCGCTGTGCACGGGCCTCAGTTGAGCACTCCGGGGGCGGGCGGCCCGGCGCCGGCCGGCTCGGAGTTAGACAAGACCCTGCGCGCGGGTATGCTGGCCGACGACGCATCGTCTGCGGCAGCACAGGAGGGGCAGGAACCATGGCGAGCGGCGCATCCATCCAGCGCACGACCACGCCCGCGGGGGACCCCGCGTGGCTCGTCACCGGCTACGACTCCGTCCGGGCGCTCCTGGGCGACGACCGGCTGGGCCGGCGGAGCCCCGAGCCCGAGTCGGGCGCCCGGTTCTCGGACTCGGTCCTGTTCGGGCAGCCCACCGGTGACCCGTTCTCGCAGCCCGAGAACCACCACCGGCTCCGCCGCCTGCTGACGGCCTCGTTCTCGGCCAAGCGGATGGCGGCCCTGCGGCCCCGGGTCCAGGCGCTCGTGGACGGCCTGCTGGACGAGATGGCGCGCGAGACGCCGCCGCTCGACCTGCACGAGGCGCTCTCGTTCCCGCTGCCGGCGCTCGTCATCTGCGACCTGCTGGGCGTGCCCTACGAGGACCGCCAGGACTTCCGGCGCTGGTCCGACGACGTCGGGCGCCTCGACGACCGCGCCCGCTCGGAGGCGGCCAACGCTGCGCTGCGGGCCTACGTGACCCGGCTGGCCGAGCGCAAGCGCGAGCAGCCCGGCGCCGACGTGATCTCCGACCTGGTCGCGGCCAGCGAGGAGGACCCGGCGACCGTGCCGCCCGGGCAGCTGCCGCAGCTGGCCGCCAACCTCCTGTTCGCCGGCCACGAGACGACCGTGACCGCGATCGACAAGGGGGTCATCCTGGTGCTCGCGAACGAGGAGCTGCGCCAGGCGGTCCTGGAGCGGCCGGACGCGCTGCATCCCGCGGTCGAGGAGATCCTGCGCGTGCCCCACCCGGTGCCCAACCAGGAGACCGTCGGGTCGTACGGCCTGCCCCGGTACGCGAGCGCGGACATCGAGTTCGAGGGCGTGACCATTGCGCGCGGCGACATGGTGATGCTGTCGGTGCAGTCGGCCAACGTCGACGAGCGGACCTTCCCCGAGCCGGAGGCGCTGGACGTCGCCCGCAGCGCCAGCCCGCACCTGGCGTTCGGGTTCGGCGCCCACTTCTGCCTGGGCGCGCCGCTGGCCCGGATGGAGCTGCAGACCGTGTTCGGCACGCTGTTCCGGCGCTTCCCGACGCTGCGCCTGGCCGTGCCGGCCGACGAGCTGCGGCCGCGGCCGAGCTCGCTGACGGGCGGCGTCGTCGAGGTGCCTGTGACCTGGTGAGCCGGCCCGTCCCTCTCCTTTCGGTGCGCTGCTGCATCATGTGTCCAGGAGAGACCGGGAGGTGAACGCGGGTCTTGGCGGGCGGCTGCCCGAGCCGCCGACCAGCTTCGTCGGCCGCGAGGCCGAGCTCGACGCGCTCTCGGCGGCGCTCGCGGACTGCCGGCTGCTCACGATCGCCGGCGGCGCCGGCCTCGGCAAGACGCGGCTGGCGGTGGCGCTCGGGACGCGCCAGGCCGCCGTGCCGGTGCGGTTCGTCGGGCTGGCCGAGCTGGACGACGGGACGCTGGTGCCGGAGGCGGTGGCGGCCGGGCTGGACGTGCCGGACGAGCCGGGCACGCCCGCGGCGACGGCGGTGGTCGAGCACATCGGCACGCGCTCCCTGCTGCTGGTGCTCGACAACTGCGAGCACCTGGTCGAGGCGAGCGCGGGCCTGGTCGAGTCGATGCTGTACGCCTGCCCCGAACTGCGCGTGCTGGTCACCTCCCGCCAGCCGCTGCGCGTGCCCGGCGAGGTGGTGTGGCGCATCTCGCCGCTGGGCCTGCCCGACGCCCGGGGCGGCGACGACCTGGCGGCCGTCGCGGCCAGCGAGTCGGTCCGCCTGCTCACCGCGCGGGCGCAGGCGGCGCTGCCCGGGTTCCGCGTCACGGCCGACAACGCCTCGACCGTCGCGGCCCTGTGCCGCCGGCTGGAGGGCATCCCGCTGGCGATCGAGCTGGCGGCCGTCCGCCTGAGCGAGCTGTCGATCGAGGAGGTGCTGGCCCGGCTGGAGGACCGGTTCCGGGTGCTGGGCGCCGCCGCCGACCCGGTCGATCCCCGGCACCGGACGCTCGAGGCGGCCCTGGACTGGAGCCACCAGCTCCTCGGCGAGCCCGAGCGGCGGATCTTCCGCCGCGTGTCGGTGTTCAGCGGCGGGTTCGACCTGGAGGCGGCCGAGGCGGTCTGCGCCGGCGACGGGATCGAGCCGGTGGACGTGCCTCGCCTGGTCGTCGGGCTGGTGGCGAAGTCGCTGGTCGCGCCCGAGATCGGGGGCCCGGGCCCGACGCGCTACCGGCTGCTGGAGACGGTGCGCCAGTACGGCGCGCACCGCCTGCGCGAGAGCGTGGAGCGGGTGGTCCTCCGGGAGCGCCACGCCGGCCACTTCCTGGCCCTGGCCGCGCGTGCCGCCGGCGAGGAGCGCGGGCCGGAGCAGCCGCGGTGGCTCCAGCGCCTGGAGTCGGACCTCGACAACTTCCGGACGGCGCTGGCATGGCTCCAGGTCCGCGACGCCGGCGCGTGGCTGCGCCTGGCGACCGCCCTGGCCTGGTTCTGGACGACCCGCGGCCTTTTCAGCGAGGGCCGGGAGTGGCTGGCCGGCGCGCTGGCCGCGGCCGGCGAGGACGAGCCCGCGCGCGCCGAGGGGCTGCTCGCCCTGGCCCGGGTGTGCTTCTGGCAGGGCGACTACGCCGCCGCCCGCAGCTCGTGCGTGGAGTGCCTGGACCTGTCCAGTGGACCCGGGGACGCGGTCCGCGCCGGGTGGGCGCTGGCCCTCCTGGGCAGCATCCACGCGTACGCCGGCGAGTTCGCGGCGAGCCGGGCCGCGTTCGAGCGCGCCCTGAGCGGCGCGGGCGACGTCCTGGTCCGGATGGAGGCGCTGGTGGGCAGGGGCGAGATGCTGCTGCTGGCCGGCGACCCGGCCGCGGCGCAGGTCCCGCTCCAGGAGATCGCGCAGCTGGAGCGCGGGCCCGAGGCTCCCCGGGGCCGGGCGGCGCTGTTCGCTGGCCTGGCGGCGCTGTTCGCCGGCGACGTGGACGCCGCCCGGGCGCGGCTCGACCGCGCCGTGCAGATCTTCCATCGCCTGGGCAACCGGTACGGCGCGGCGGCGGCGCTGGACGCGCTGGCCAGCGTGGCCGTGCACGACAGCGACCCGCTGCGCGCGCTGCGGCTCAGCGGCGCGGCGTCCGCGCTGCGCGAGTCCACGCGCTCGCAACTGGCGCCGCGCTGGCGCGAGGTGGTGCGGACGCTCGTGGTCGAGCCGGCGCTGGCGGCGACGGGGGGGAGGGGAGAGGCGGCCTGGGCGGACGGCCGGGCCATGACGTTCGACGAGGCGCTCACGTTCGCGCGGCCGGCCGCCGCCGGACGGGTCGGGGGACGCACCCGCCGCTGACTCCCGGCGCTGGCTACGATCAAGGTTCGGCGTTGGGTAGCCAGAGGAGGCGCAGCAGTGATCGCGAACCTGGTCGGCGGGCAGTGGCAGCAGGCGGGGACCGAGGACCATCTGGACGTCTACGACCCGGCGAGCGGCGAGGTGATCGAGCGCGTCCCCCTGTCCACGCGGGCCGACGTGGACGCCGCTGTCGCCGCGGCCGCGGCGGCGTTCGAGCGCTGGTCGCGGACGCCGGTCATGGAGCGCGTCCGGCTGATGTTCCGGTTCAAGGCGCTGCTCGAGGAGCACGTCGAGGAGCTGGCCGCGATCGTCACGCGCCACCACGGCAAGACGCTGGACGAGGCGCGCGGCGAGGTCCGGCGGGGCATCGAGGTGGTGGACTTCGCCTGCGGCGCGCCCACGCTCCTGCAGGGCCGGACGCTGCGCGGCGTCTCCAGCGACGTGGACCAGGACCTCTACCGATACCCGGTCGGCGTCTGCGCCGGCATCCCGCCGTTCAACTTCCCGGTGATGATCCCGCTCTGGATGTTCCCGCTGTCGGTGGTCGCCGGCAACGCGTTCGTGCTCAAGCCGTCGGAGCGGACGCCGCTGGGGGCCGTCCGGCTCGCCGAGCTGTTCCTGGAGGCGGGCTTCCCCGAGGGCGTGCTGAACCTCGTCCACGGCGCGAAGGACGTGGTGGACGGGCTGCTGGAGCACCCGGGCGTGAGCGCGATCTCGTTCGTCGGCTCCGAGCCGGTGGCGCGCGCGGTCTACCGGACGGCCGCGCAGAACGGCAAGCGAGTGCAGGCGCTGGGCGGCGCCAAGAACCACCTGGTCGTGATGCCGGACGTGGACTTCGAGGTCGCCGCGCCGGCGATCCTGAACTCGGCGTTCGGCAACGCGGGCGAGCGCTGCCTGGCCGGGAGCGTGGCCGTGATGGTCGGCGAGGCGGCGGCCGCCGTCATCGATCCGCTGGTCGAGCGGGCGGCGGCGCTGAAGGTCGGGCCCGGCGACGCGCCCGGCACGGACGTCGGTCCGCTCATCCGCGAGGACCACCGCGACCGGGTGGCCGCCTACGTCGCGCGCGGCGCGGCCGAGGGAGCCGACGTGCTCCTGGACGGCCGCGGCCTGATCGGGCAGCGCGGGTACTTCCTCGGTCCGACGATCCTCGACCGCGTCAGCGACGGGATGACCGTGGGCCGCGAGGAGATCTTCGGACCGGTCCTGTCCATCGCCCGGGCGCGGTCGCTGGAGGAGGCGATCGACACGGCCAACCGCTCGGCGCTCGGCAACATGGCGGTCATCTTCACGAGGTCGGGCCGGGCCGGGCGCGAGTTCCGGGACCGGGTCCAGGCGGGGATGGTGGGCATCAACGTCCCGGTCGCGCAGCCGTTCGCCTTCTACCCGTTCTCGGGCTGGAAGGGGTCGTTCTACGGCGACCTCCACGTCCACGGGATGGACGGCGTGGAGTTCTACACCCGGAAGAAGGTCGTCGTCTCGCGCTGGTGACGCGCGTGCGTGCGGTGGACGGGGTGGCCGTCGAGATGGTGCGCGTCGATGGCGGCGACCCGGCGGCCGTGATGCGGCCGTAGAGCCCGGCGAGGCCGGCCCCGCTCAGCGCGCCGGCCGGCCGCCCTGGATCGTCACCCGGTGGCCGTGGCGGCGGTGCGGGTGGTAGTCCCAGATCGCCTGGTGCTGGACGCAGCGGTTGTCCCAGAACGCCACCGACCCCGCCTCCCACCGGAACCGGCACTGGAACTCCGGCGTCTCGATGTGCCGGTACAGCATCTCCAGGATCGCGTCGCTCTCCGCCGGCGCCAGGCCCGGGATGCGCGTGGTGAACGTCCGGTTCACGAACAGCAGCCGTCGCCCGGTGACCGGGTGCGCGCACACGATCGGGTGCTCCGCCCGCGGGTAGTCCTCGGACCGTCCGTACCGGCCCTCGTAGTAGTGGCCGCCGTCGTGCACCGCCGTCAGCGGCTCGAGCAGGCGCCGGATCGGCTCGGACAGCGTCTCGTACGCCGCGTACATGCTGGCGAACAGCGTGTCGCCGCCAACCGGCGGCACCTCCTGCAGGTAGAGGATGCTGCCCATCGGCGGCGCCTCCTCGCAGGAGACGTCCGAGTGCCAGTGCTCGCCGGCCACCCAGCGCGAGTGCTCGTCGGCGTGGATGACCATGACCTCCGGGTGGCCCTCCGGATGGTTGGACGACGCGGGATGGACGTGCAGCTCGCCGAAGCGCCGGCCGAACGCCTTCTGCTGCTCGGGCGTCAGCCGCTGGTCGCGGAAGAAGATGACCTGGTGCTCCATCAGCGCGTCGTGCACCGGCCGCAGGTCGTCGCCGGCGACCTGGACGAGGCCGGCGGTCACGTGCGGGAAGCCCTGGCGCGCCTTGTAGCGGGCGACCGTCTCCGCGTCCGCGCCGGCGAGGTCGGGGGGCGGCACGTTGATCGTCAGCGGTCCGTACGTCTCGGTCAGGCCGTACAGGTGGACGAGCTCGATGTTGAAGCCGTCCATCTGGGCGATCAGCGTCGGCGAGGGCGGCGCGCCGCCGGTGCAGACCCGCACCCGCTGGGGCAGCCGCCGGGCGGCCGGGTCGTTCGCCAGCATGATGAGGACGGTCGGCGCGGCGTTGAAGTGCGTCACGGCGCCCTCCCCCAGCAGGTCCCAGACGCGCGGCGGGTCCACCCGCGGGATGCACGTGCTGGGGCACCCCGCCGCCGCCATGGCCCAGGTGTGGCTCCAGCCGTTGCAGTGGAACATCGGCAGCGTCCACAGGTAGTTCGACGCGGTGGTCAGGCCCTCCTCGATCACCATGCCCACCGCGTTCAGGTACGCGCCCCGGTGGTGGTACATCACCCCCTTCGGCCGGCCGGTCGTGCCCGACGTGTAGTCGATCGCGCACAGGTCCTCCTCGGCCGCCAGCCAGGACGGCACGGGCGCGTCGTCGCCGGTGGCCAGCAGCCGCTCCAGCTCGTCGCCCAGGAGGCACCGCTCGACGTCCGCGGACACCGCGCCGGCGAGCCCGGCCAGCTCCGGCGAGACGAAGAGGAACCGGCTCCCGCTGTGGCCGACGATGTACGCGACCTCCTCGGCGGTCAGCCGGGTGTTGATCGCGACGATGACGCCGCCGGCCATCGGCACCGCGAAGTGCGCGGTCAGCAGCGGCTCGGAGTTCAGCGCCAGGAAGGCGACGCGGTCGCCGCGGACCAGGCCGCGAGCCCGCAGCGCCGACGCCAGGCGGCGGGCCCGCGCCCGGATCCCGGCCCACGTGTGCCGAGCGGCGCCGTCCACGACCGCGAGCCGGTCCGCGTGGACCGTGCCGGCGCGCTCGAGGAAGCTGACCGGCGTGAGCTCCTGGCGATAGGGGGGACCTGGTTCCACGGCGACAACCGTAGATCAGCCCGGCCGGCGTCCGGCGGCCCCCGGCATCCGCATCCAGCGTGCGGTCGCCAGCGAGTACGCGGCCATCGCCAGGAACCCGACGCCCAGCGCCGCCAGCAGGGCGCGGCCGGCGCCCTGCTGGGCGAGCGCGCCCAGCGCGCCGCCCAGGCCCTTGGCCTGGTGGGGATCGCGGAGCACCGCGGCCTGGAGGGTGAACCAGCCCACGAGCGCGAACACGGCGCCGCGGGCCGTGGCGCCCAGCCGGCCGAGCGTGACCGCCGTCCGGCGCTCCTTCTCGTCCATGTCGCCCTGGTCCATGTCCTTGCCGAAGCCGGACCGGAAGGCCGCCAGCACCTGGCCCGCGTCGGCGCCGATCGCCGCCACGCCGGCCAGGCCGGCCAGCCACGGTCCCAGCGGGTAGTCCAGCAGCCCGGCGACGACCCGGGGCACCTCGCTGTCGCTGGTCTGGCCGCCGCGCCCGAACAGGAGCTGGAGGCAGAACAGCAGCAGCGCGGCGTACGCGACGCCCGACGCGGCGAAGGCGAGCCGGCGGCCCAGCCCGCGCGCGCGCCGTCCGCCGTCCGGCAGCGGGTCGAGGATGGCGCAGAAGAAGCTCCACAGCGCGTACCCGGCGAGGGCCACGCCGATCGCGATCAGCAGGACCTCGCCGGCGACGTTGCCGACCAGGCCGGTCAGCAGGTCCACGCTGCCCTTCTGGTCGGTGGCGCGGGCGCGGCCGAACGCCACGCCCAGCGCGAGCACGCCCATCACGGCGTAGAGCAGGCCCTTGACGACCCAGCCGGCCCGGGCGGCGAGCTCGAGGGTGGGGTTGGTCGCCGCCCGCCGGGCGCCTCGCTCAGCCTCCCGCGCCGTGCCTCGCGCCTCGGCGCGCACCCTCCCGGACATGGCCTAAGCCTACAGCATCGATATCAGATTATGTGGTAGCGAGTCGGCCGAGAGGCTACGAGACCGGCGCCCGCTGCCAGGCCTGGAGCGCCGGCTCGACCGGGGCCGGCAGCCGCAGCGCGAACGTGCTGCCCGCCCCCGGCTGGGACCATTCCAGCTCCAGCGAGCCCCCGCTCAGCTCGGCCAGCTGGCGGCTGACGGCGAGCCCCAGGCCCGCTCCCGCCGGCCCCTGGACGGACGGCTGGTCCACGCGGAAGAACGGCTCGAACAGCCGCTCCTGCTGGTCGGCCGCGATGCCCAGGCCCTGGTCCTCGACCCGGACCAGCACGTCGGCGCCGGCGTCGACCGTCAGGCGCACGGGCAGCTGGTTGCCGTACGTGATCGCGTTGCCGATCAGGTTGTCCAGGATGCGCAGCACCGACGTCCACGCCGCGTCCACCCAGACCGGCTCCGGGAGCGGCGCGGACCAGAGCTCGACCCCCGCCTGCGCGGCCCGCGGCCGGGCCCGGTCCAGCGCCTCCGCGATCGCCTCCCGGAGGTCGAAGACGTGGCGCTCCACCGGGACGCGGCCGGCCTGGATCTGCACCGCCCCGAGGATCTGCTCGATCATCGCGGACAGCTCGTCCGTCTTCTGGCAGAGGACGCCGACCACGCTCTGCCGAGTGGTGTCGGAGACGTCGAGCGTGCCGTCGGCCATCATCGACAGGTACCCGCGGACGACGGCCAGCGGCGTGCGCAGCTCGTGCGCCGCCATGTTCAGGAACTCGCTCTTGGCCTGGCCCAGGTTGCGCGCCACGGCCAGGTGCCGGGCCGAGCGCAGCGTCAGGGCGGTCAGCGACGTCAGCTGCTGCAGCGCCTCCAGCTCCCCGCGATCGAACGGGCCGGCCGCGCCGCGGCTCAGGGCCATCACCCCGACGAGCTCGCCCCCGGCCAACAGCGGGCACTGCAGGACGTGGCGCGCGGCCCCGGTGCCCTCGGCGCCCGTGGACTGCTGGAACGCGTGGCCGGCCCGCAGCGTGTCGAGCAGTCCGGGCACGCCGGCCAGCGACATCATCCGGCCCGCGGGCCCCGGCTCGGCGCTCGCGCTCCAGTCGGCCTCCACGATCAGCCGGTCGCCGTCGATGCGGCCGATCGAGCCGCGCTCGGCGCCGACCGCCTGCACCGCCCGGGCCAGCAGCCGCCGGGTGACCTCGTCGAGCTCGACCTCGAACCCGACGTCCTTGGCCGCCTCCACCGCCAGGCGGAGCTGGCGGGCCGTCTCGGCCGCGCTGCGCCGTTCACGCTCCAGCTCCGCGGCGTGCCGCCGCGTGTCGATCGCGACGCCGGCCAGCTCGGCGACGGCCTCGAGCAGGAGCACCTCGCGCCGCGTGAACCGGCCGTGGCGGCGCCCGGCGACCAGAACGCCCCACGGCTGCCCCGCCGCGTCGATCCGGGCCAGGGCGACGCGGCCGGACGCGTCCGTGACGGTCCGCCGCGCGCTCCGGACCGCCCGCCCCAGCAGGCCGGTGCCGCCGGCGTCCGCGGGATCCTCCAGGCGCGGGCCGGGCACCGGGCTCGCGCCCGCGGCCGCCACGACGCGGGTCCCGGCGTCGCCCAGCTCCAGCGCCGCCGCCCCGAGATCGTCCCCGGCCCCCTGCCGGCCCAGGATCTCGACGGTCGCCAGCAGCAGCTCGTCGAGCATCGCGGGCGGGTCGGACGAGCCGGACACCAGCGCGGACGCCCGCCGGATGAGGTGGATCTGGCGGTCGAGGGCGGCCAGGCTGTCGCGCAGCGTCGTGCCGCCGACGTGGCTGGCGACCCCTGCCACGATCGACCCGGCGGCGATCGCGAGGGCGTTCAGGGGGAGCACGACGCCGGCCAGCGCGCCGGCCACGCCGACGCCGGCGCTGAGCAGCCACACCGGCACCGCCCAGCGCAGGCGGAGGGCCCAGCCGGCCACGGCGGCCCCCACGATCACGATCGCCGTCGGGTTGCCCATCGCGTTCGCATCCGGGCTGCGCAGGTCGAACGCGAGGACGAGGCCGATGCCCGCGACCAGGAGGACCCCGACGAGCGGCTCGGCCCAGCCGCCGGCCGGCGCCTTGGGCAGCAGCGCCACCGGCCATGTCCGCCGGGCGCTGTCACTCACCGCTGACCGCCTCCGCGCCGGTGGCCGGCACCGCCGGTCCGGCCGCCCCGTCGCCCGGCTGGCGCCGGGGCAGCGTCAGCACGAACGTGCTGCCGAGGCCCGGCCGCGACTCCACGGCGATGTCGCCGCCGTGCAGCCGGGCCAGCTCGCGGGCCAGGTACAGGCCGAGCCCGATGCCGGGGATGTGCCTGGTCGCCTCCGACGAGATGCGCCCGAACCGGCTGAACAGGCGCTCCTGGTCCTCGGGCGCGATGCCCACGCCGTGGTCGCGGACGGCGATCCGCACGGACTCACCGGTCCCCGTCACCCGGCACTCCACCTCGCCGCCGGCCGGCGAGTACTTGATCGCGTTGTCCACGAGGTTGGTCAGGATCGTCTGGATCCGCGCCGCGTCCACGGCCGCCACCAGCGGCTCGCCGTCCACCCGCAGGCGCAGCGGATGGGCGTCGTCGGCCAGGAGCCGCATCACCTCGACGGCGCGCTCGGCGATGCCCCTGACGTCCGCGTCGCGCACCTCGAGCCGGAGCCGCCCCTCCTCCAGGCGCGCCGCCTCCAGCATCTGCTCGATCAGCGCGTTCATCTCCGCCGCCTTGGCGGACATCACCCTGACCGCCCGCAGGCCGGCCGGGTTGAGCGGGCCCAGCGTCCCCCGCTCGAGCATCGACATGTAGCCCCGGATGATCGCGACCGGGCCCCGCAGCTCGTGCGACGCCAGGTTCAGGAACTGGCCTTTCGCCCGCTCCATGGCCGCCAGCCGCTCGGTCGTCCGGATCCGCTCCAGCGTGGCGGCCAGGGCCGACGCGTAGCCGCGGAGCTGCGCGGCCTCGTGGGCCGCGAACACCGGGGTGAACGGGCCGGGCAGGGTGCCCAGCAGGCCGGCCCCGCCGTCCATCGGCAGCGCGACCAGGATGCTGGGCGCCCGGACGACGCGCCGCCGCGCGAACGTCTCCACGAGCGGGTCGTCCCGCCACGCCGCCGAGGCCGCCGCGACCAGGTCGGGGGCCATCCCGAGCGCGGCCAGCGGCTCCCCGTCGCGGTCGAGCACGAACGCGGCGTCCGCGCCGACCAGGCGGGCCGCCCAGCGCACGGCGCGGCCGGCGGCCGTCGCCCGGTCCGGGCTGAAGACGAGCAGGTCCTTCATCGCCAGCTGCAGCTCGTCGCTGTCGCCGTTCCGCCACCGTCGCAGCAGCTCCCCGGGCTGCGACAGGCTCCCGAACAGGATCGGCACCATGGCGAGGGCGGCGAGCTGCGTCACGAGCACGGCGGTCGGGCTCTGCAGGCGGTTGCCGGCGACGGTGCCGACCAGCAGGATCGCGATCAGGACCGCGAAGGAGACGCTCAGCCCGCGCAGCCGGGCCCGCTGGACCGGCGGGCGGCTGCGCGACGCCAGCCAGAACCGGACGATCGGCTCCCCGACCAGGCCGACCCAGGTCAGGATCACGGCGTCGGCGACCAGGCCCTGGAGGGGGCCGGGGAGCCGGGAGTGGGGGGGCAGGCCGGCCGCCAGCGTGAGCGCCATGGCGCCCGCGGCGGCGGCGGTGGCGGCCGCCAGGCGCCAGCGGCGCAGGGGGACGAAGCAGGTCCGGAAGAGGAGGATGCAGTACCCGGAGCCGAGGAAGGCCAGCACCGTCACCTCCAGGACCACCGGGTTGGGGGTGCCGAGGGCGGCCTGCGCCCGGCCCAGGGCCGGGACGAGCGAGAAGAGGACCAGGCTGGCCGCGAGGTAGGCCCGGGCGCGCTCGCGATGGAGCAGGAACTCGACGGTCGCCGAGAGGCCGAGGAGGACGAAGGCGGCGGCCACCGCGTCCTGGACGACGGCGAGGAGACCGCTCATCGCCCTCCGGCGCGCCGGAGCCAGTCCGGGATGGACCGGGACACCACGTCCGGGGTCACCCGGGACTTGACGAAGTAGTCGAGCGCCCCGAGTGCGAGACCGCGGTCCACCATCGCCGGCTCGCCGTAGTTCGACAGGATCACGACGGGCGGCGTCCCGTTGGCGCCGGCGCGCAGCTGCTCCAGCAGGGAGAAGCCGTCGCGGCCGGGCAGCAGGACGTCGAGCAGCACGAGGGCCGGCGGGCAGCGCTCGATCGCGGCGAGCGCGTCGTCCGCGGAGGCCGCCACCCGGACCCGGTAGCCGTCCACCTCGAGCTGGATGCGGTACATCTCGGCCATCGCCGCGTCGTCCTCGACGATCAGCACGTCGACCAGCCCCCCGGCCGCCGGGACCCGGTCGGGCAGCGGGTGGCGCCACGACGCCGGCAGGCCGCGGACCGGCGGCGAGCCGGCCCGCGAGGCGAGGACCAGCCACCGGCCGTCGAGCATCGGTCCCACGTGGAACACGCGCGGCCCCGAACGCGTGCGAAACCCCCGGCCGGCGTGCGCCGCCCTGCCCGTCATGCGTGTAGTCTCGCAGCGGTGGTTGACGCCGCGCAGCACGAACCTGACGAGATCACCGTCCTGCTGGTCGAGGACGACGAGACGTTCGCGGACATGTACCGGCTCCGGCTGGAGATCGACGGCTACCGCGTGGTCCATGCGCGCGACGGCCTGTCGGCCCTCGACGTGGCGCGCACGGCGGACCCCGACCTGATCTTCCTGGACATCCGGCTGCCGCAGGTGGACGGCCTGACGGTGCTGGAGTCGCTGCGCGCCGGCGCCGAGACGCGGCACATCCCGGTCGTGATCCTCTCCGCCTACGGCGAGGACGACCTCCGCGAGCGGGGCCTGCGCCTCGGCGCGCTGGAGTACCTGGTCAAGTCGCACGTGGTGCCCGACGAGGTCTCGCAGGCGATCCCCGGCTGGACCGCCGGCGTCCCCCGCCCCGTCTGACCCGTCAGTCGTCGTCGCGGGGCTCGGGGGCCACGTCGTGGCCGATCAGCAGGAGCACCGGGTGCTCCCCGTGGGTGACCGGCCAGCAGTCGATCGAGAACATCGCCCCGCGCCCCGGCGCCCGGATGTTGAGCTCCCAGCCGCGTCGCTGGCGCAGCGGCGACTCGTACAGCTTCACGGCCTTCGCGCGGTCGAACGCGTCCACGTAGTCGGCGAACGACGCCCCGCGGAGCTGGCGGGGAAGCACGCCGGACAGCCGCACGAACACGGTGTTCGCGTGCACGATGCGGCCGCGCGCGTCGATGACCAGCACGATCTCCGACACCAGGTCCACCGCCAGGCGCAGGGGGTCGGCGGCCCGCGCGGCGGCGGGGGCGGACGCCGCGTCGGGCTCGTCGAGCGCGACCAGCCCCTGGGCCGCCATCGTCGCCACCCGCATCGACAGCCGGTGCACGCGGGACTCGTGCTTGACCTGGCGGAGCACCTCGATGTCGTCCGCCGTGTATCGCCGCTGACCCGTCGGTGAGCGCATGGGCGACACGATCCGGTAGCGGCGCTCCCACGCCCGCACCGTGTGTGTGGACACGCCGATCATCGCGGCCGCCTCCCCGATCGAGAACGTGATCTCGGCCACTGGCTCGGCTGGCACCGCCATGCTCTTCTCCACTGTCCGTTCACCTCACGCTCACAGCCAACGTATGCGTGGAGCGACCGCGGGCGCAACCCCGCTACTCGTGAGCGCGGCCGCCGGCGAGACGGCCGATCGCGCTGAACTTCTCAGCGGCGCGCGAGCAGTGACCCTGGCATCGCATGCTTGACAGCCGGGGGCCGCCGGCGCAGCATAGCCGGCGCATCACGGACGCCTGCCGCAGCGAGCCGTGACAGGAGGTTACAAGCATGGCAACGGTTGGAACGCGTGCACGTCTGCGCACACGGATGGCGGCGCTCGTGGCCTGGATCGCCGGCGAGGCCTCGCCGGGCGCGGCCAGCCGGCCGGCCGCGGAGTCGTCGTCGCGATCCGAGTTCTCGGTGTGGAGCAGCGACGCGCTGGCCTGCGAGCGCGACGCCGGCGGCAGGCGCGCCGAGTGGGAGCTGGCGCGCGCGGCCGAGTACGGGCGCGAGGTCGCCCTGGCGCTGGTCGGCGTGGACTTCCCGGCGCAGGACGCCGACGCGCATCTCGAGCACGCGCTTATGCGCCGCCTGGACGACGTGATCCTGCGCTGCGTGACGCGCTTCGACGTCCTCAGCGAGTACGGCCGGCACGAGCGCCTGCTGGTCCTGCCGGAGGAGTCGGCGGCCCGCCTCGCCAGTGGGGCCGCCGAGATCTGCGAGCTGGCCACCCGGGCGGTCGGACGGCCGGTGCGGATGGCGCTGGCCGGCTTCCCGGCCCAGGGCCCGACGCTCCGAGCGCTCCTGACGGAGCTGGAGATCGACCTGGCCGAGTGCCGGGCCCACGGCGCCAGCGTGCTGGTCGCCGGCGCCGCGACGCGGCCGCTGGCCGCCGCCATCACCACCATCAGCCTTCGCCCGCTGTCCCACGAGCCGCGCCCGACGGCGCAGCGCTAGAGGCAGAGCGGGAGGATGGGGAGGCAGAGCACCGGCGACGGCGCGGGTGCCGGTGGCGGGCCGCTGGGCCCGGTCGAGGGCGTGGGCGCCGGCGTCGGCGGAACCGGCGTGGCCGTGGGCGTGGGGGCCGGGGCCGGGGCCGGGGCCGTGCCGGACGGCTTCGGCGTGGGCGCCGACGCCGCGCGGGCCGGCGTCGGAGGCGGCGCCGTGCGCGGCGGCGCCGGGGTCAGGGGCGACGCCGTGACGAGCGCCGGCTCCGGGCCCAGCGTCGGCGTCACGCGGACGGCCGGAGCGAGGCGGAGCCGCGCCCCCGCCGGATGCGACGGGTGGGCCGGGAGCAGCAGGTACGCGACGGCCAGGGTGACCAGCATCGCGGCGCCCACCACGCCGAGGGGCCGCCAGGCCCGCCGCGGGCGGTCCTGCCGATGGCGTGGCCGGAAGTGCCGGGGCAGGCGCTCGGGCACCCACGCGTCCAGCTCCGAACGGATGGCGTCGTGCCAGGGAAAGTCACGCGGCGCGCTGCCCCGGTTGTCAGTTCGCACCGTGCTCCAGCCGCTCCAGGGCGTCGGGACGCCCGGTCTCGGTGAGGGTGCCGCGCATGATCGCCATGGCGGCCCCGAGCCGCGAGGCCACCGTGCCCGGCCGGATCCCCAGCGTGCTCGCGATCTCGTACCTGGTCATTCCGGCGTAGAAGTGGAGGACGACGGCGACGCGCAGCTTGGGGGTCAGCGCCGCCAGTGCCCTGGTGACGACCGTCCGCGCCTCCACGCGCTCGAAGTCGGTCGGGCGTGCGTACTCCGTGACGCGGAAGGGGAGCAGTCGTGCCAATCGCTGACGACGCAGGTGCGTGATCGCACTGTTGACCGCGATGCGATGGAGCCACGGCCCCGCCGACTGAACCGTCTGTCTGCCCCTGTGGCGATAGGCCCGCTCGAACGTCTCCTGGGTGAGATCCTCGGCAGCGCTCGCATCGAGCACGATGCCGCGGATCGTCCGGTAGATCTGCAGTCTGTACCGTGTGTACTGTGCCTCGAATCCCACGTCGGATTCGAGGTCCTCGGATAACTTGCTCATCTCCGAAGCCTCGTGCGCGACGACGCACCAACACCCGCATGCCAGTAATGCAAGCTCGCTGTTCGCCAGAGGCGACAGCGGTCACGACCAGAGCTGAAAATGGTACACCGTGTGCTGCCACGTGAACGCAATAAGTATCGCAATAGCGAGTGCGTCTGTGAGGCAGGAGTTGCGAACCCGCGGCCGTCCGATCAGAATACGTGCAGCGGAAACGTCATTGCGCCCGGGTCGCTCCGTGGCCGGGTGAGGATTGAAACTCAGCGAACGGCAAGTCTGTCGCCGTCCGACTCGATCGATCAGGGGAAGGCGCCCCGCCGGTGATCGGCCAGGATCTCGTTCGCCGCGCGGGCGCCCTCCCTGACGGCGCCCTCGACAGTGCCCTGGAAGTCAAGGGAACAGTGCTCGCCGGCGAAGTGGCAGCGGCCGGACCGCCTGCGCTCCGAGCCGCCGAACAGCGTGCACTGGCCGACGCGCCAGTAGGAGCACGCGCCATGGCCCGGCGGGACGCCGAGCGCGGATGACCCGCTTCCCAGGCCGGTGATCCGGGGGAACGCGGTCTCCAGACGCTCCCGGAGCTGCCACCCGGCCCCCGCCTCCAGCGTGCTGGCGCTGCCATAGCCGAGCTGCCGGATGCCGGCCAGCTTCACGCCGTCGAACCCCGCATCCCCGATGTCGAGCCTGCGGAGCACGGAGAACGGCACCGCCAGGACGACGTGGTCGGCGTCCGCCTCGAACCGTCCGTCGCGGTGCTGGAAGCGGAGGTGGTAGCTGCCGTCGCGCCGGCGCGCGATGGCGGTCAGGGCGGCGCCGCAGCGGACGCTGCGCGCGGGCAGCGCCGCCGCGATTGCGCGCGGCAGCTGCTCGCTGCCGCCCATGACGTGGTGTCGCCGGCCGCCGGCGCCCCGCGGCCGCCGCCGGCCGGGGCCGCTCCGCGCGCCCAGCTGGTAGACGACGTTCAACGCGCTCTGCTCGGTGGTCGGGGCCGCCAGCTCGATCTCGCAGGCGACGTCCAGGAGCGCGCCCAGCGGGGAGCGGTGGCCGCCCGGAACGCGGCTGTCGATCCACTGCCGGACGCTCATCTGGTCGAGGTCGAACCCGGCCCGCGTGAAGCGGTCGAACGTCGTCGGGAAGGGCGCGGCGGCGACGTCCCGGTCCACCGCGGTCCGGACCGGATCGAAGTCGTCCAGGGCCAGGCCACGGGGATAGAACGCGCCGAGGAACCGGTGGCCGTCGAGCGCGCCGTCAGGCTCGACGTCGGCGGTCACGAGCTGGAAGCGCCGGGCCAGCGCGAGGGTGTCGGTGGACTCGATCAGCCCGCCCCAGTCGCAGCGCATCCGGCCCCCGACCCGGTCGCCGGCCTCGTACACCGTCGACTGGTGGCCGGCGTCCGCCAGCGTCAGGGCGGCGGTGAGCCCGGCGATGCCGGCGCCGACCACGGCGATCCGGGGCCGGCTGGCGGCGGCGCCGGCGGCCACGGGGACGAGGCCGGCGCCGGGCTCGGGGAGCGCCGGGGGCCAGTCGTCGGCGAGTCCCTGGAACCACGTGAGCAGAGGGGTCCGTGCCATGCGTTGCGTCTCCTGCGGTGTGAGCGGCTCCGGCTCAGACGCCGAGCGTGGTCAGGTCGACGTCCGGGTGCAGGCCCGCGCGATCCACGAGCGTCTCGTAGTCCTCGAAGCGGCGGGCCACCGCGCCGGCGTCCCGGCGCCGGATCTGGACGCGGTGGAGCAGTGCGTGCGCGGGAGCGTCGCCGTGCGCCGAGCCGTGCGAGAAGACGTACAGGCCCCGGCACGACATGATGCCGCGCGACGCCGAGCGGTCGTGGTCCCACGTCCGGGTCAGCGCTTCCCAGAGGAGCGCCAGGTCGCCGTCGCCGAACCCCGTGCCGCGGGCGAACAGCGGCGACACCGACCCGCACGCCACGTAGACGCCGTACGGGACGCACGGCTTCCGGCCCATCTCGATCGTCCTGCCGTTGACGGCGGCGTCGGGCCCGGACTCGTCGTCGCGGGCGTGCTCCCTGGTGACCGCCACGCGGGTGATCGCCAGGTCCAGCACCGCGATCGGGTCCACGGAGCGCGCCATCCCGAGCTGGACGGGACCGCGCACCTGGCCGCAGTTGACCCCGGTCGTCATCACCGCCCCGAACGTGCGGATGTCGTAGAACTGCTCGCACATCCAGCGCCGGGTCTGGTCCACGTCCTGGCGTCGCTGCCTCGTCCCGGTGGGTCTGATCGCCAGGGCGTCGTACGCCTCCAGGTGGAGGCGGTTCAGCGCGATGCCGTGGTTCTGCACGTAGATGCGCCACGGCGCCTGGCTGTCCCTGGTGGCGGCGACCCAGTTGCGGACGCGGCGTTTGATCGCGACGTCCGTCACGAGGCCCTGCATCGTCTCGGGGTCGATCCGGGGCATGTTGCACGCGTCCGGATCGCCGTTCGGGTTGCCGTCCACCACGTCGAACACGAGCTTGAAGTCGTGCCTGCGGGTCGCGTCGGTGCATCTGGCGGCGCTCACGGTTCCTCCTCCTCCGCCGCCGGGGTCGAGCCGGGCGGTCGCGCGGCCGCCCGGTCGGCCGCTCGCTGGTGGTAGTAGCCCAGGCCGAACCGGGCCTGCTCCTCGAGCGCCAGGCGCGCCGGCAGCCGCGAGGGCAGCCGGCCGGCGATGTCCACGATGCGGCTCTCGATGGCGTCGTACGCGGGCCACCGGCTGCGCCGCAGCGCCGTCAGGTGGCTGCGGGCGCTGCCCAGCAGCGCCGGGAGCGCGGTCGCCGGCGAACAGCTCACCGCGCGGTAGGAGCGGTCGGTCAGCGACTGCTGGAGGCGTCCGCGCGCCGCCCGCTCCGCCGCCTCCAGCGCCGCCAGCAGCCTGCCGCAGAGGTAGGCGGGGTCGCCTTCCTCCGGATCGAGCTGGATCATCGCCACCTCCTCGTGCGTGCCCGGTGCTCCGTCGAGCAGGGCCATCCTGGTCAGCGCCGCCCTGGCCGGCGTCACCCGGCGTTCGTTCCGGCTGCGGCGGACGACGGCCGCGAGCAGGCGCGCGGGCACCCGGCGGCCGGTGAGCGCGACGTCCACCAGGTCGTGCGCGAGCTGCTCGGTCCCCTCGTCCCCGTCCTGGGCGGCGCCCCGCAGCAGCTCGCGCAGGCCGGCGGGGCGGGGCTGCGATCCGTCGGGACGGACGACAGCCAGCCGGCGGAAGTAGCGGACGAGATGGTCGCGAACGGCCGGTGCCGTGTCCTCGATCCACGTGCGGACGGCGACGCGAGACCCGCTCGCCGCCAGCTCGGCCGCGAAGAACTCCGCCGGGCCCACCGTGGCTCGCTCCAGCGCCGCCACGGCGGCGGGCCGCGGCTCGGCCAGCAGGGGCAGCACGTCGAGCCGCCCCGGGCCGATGGTCCACTGCACGAGCACGCCGTGGGCCAGCCGCAGGCACCGGGCCGGTCGCTCCAGCAGCCAGTTGAGCGCCCGGGCCGCGCTCGCGGCGCACTCGACGCACGTGGGCGACGTGCGCGAGCTCTCGAGCCCGTACGACTGGAACGCGCGCCGGCTCGCCGAGACGAGCTGCGTGCCGGCGCTCTGGCCGTGCGGGATGCCCTTCACGGGCACCGGCCACGACGCGGCGACGGGCGCGCGCCGGCCGCACACGAGGCATTCCATGGGCTCCGCGGCCGACTCTCGACGCACGTCGCGCCAGAACCCGCGCACCTCCGGGAGGTCGGTCACCGCGGTCCCGTCCACGGTGAACGTGATGACGTCCGCGGCGGGATCGATGCCGGGGGGGACGCGGCCCGAGCGCAGGAACCGCTCGACGGCGGCGACCTCGGGGCTGCCCGTCGCGAGCGCGCAGTCGGCCACCAGCCCGAGGAACGCGTCGCGGCAGCGGCGCGCCCGGCCGTCCCGCGCCGGCCGGTCCCCGCCGGGAGGCAGCCCGAACAGGTAGTCGGGCCCGTCGGCCAGCAGGGTGGGCGCGACGTCCGAGGTCCTCATGACCGCGGGCACCTGCCGCAGCGCGCCGCGGGCCCCGCCCGGGCCGTCCTGGGCCAGGTCCGTCACCCCCAGCGGCCGGCCATCGCCGGCGAGATCGATCACGTGGCGCACCCGCCGCAGCTCGTACCCCTCCGGGGCCATGCCGGCGGCGACCTCGGGCACGGTCGCGAGGCGCCGCAGCTGGTGGATCAGCACGGGACCCGGCCCTGGCGGGGGGAGTCCGGGACGTGCAGGACCCCGCGGCGCAGGCGGGCGGAGAAGAAGCGGGGCGCGCCGCGGCCCGATCCGTCGCCCGCGTAGGCGATGTCGAGCAGCATGCGGCCGAGGTCTGTGTCCACGGGGATGGGGTGGTCGTCCGGCCGGCGGTCGCTGAAGCTGGCCATGCACTCCCGGGTCCCCAGGTACGGGCCGTAGGCGCAGGCGCCCCGCCGGACGCGCCGCCGGAACTGGTCGCGGTACCGCGCGGGGTCCGCCTCCACGCCGGTCGCGACGGCGACGTCGGCGCGGATCAGGTAGGCGACGTCCCGCAGCGCGAGCGTGTGCCGCTGGGTGCGGTCGTCCTCGGCGAAGTAGCCGTCGCCCGGTCCCCACGACGTCGCGGTGTGGTAAGAGGCGCGCGAGTTGACCTCGTTGCGCAGCAGCGACAGGAAGCGGATCGGCCGCAGCACCCACACCTCGCGCACCAGCCAGCGAAACTCGGGCTGCCAGAAGATCGCCTCCAGCAGGCCGCGGGCCGCCGACGGCGTCATGACGGGGTACGACACGCGCTCGACCTTCGTCTCGGGCCGTGTGAAACAGGCCAGAGGGCCCCACGCGCGCACCTCCAGCGGCGCGCCGCTCATCTCATCACCTCTCATGCGTACGAGCCATGCCGATTGGAGTGGACGACCATTCTTGCGATTGGCGCACATGTTTGCCAATTCCAAGCTGTGTCAGGTGCTCCAGCCAGTGCACGCCGCGCTGCCAGCGTCGCTGAGAACTTCTGTCAGCGCGCGACTGAGAACCGCGTTCTTGTTATTGCGGAGATGTTGCAGTGGTGGCGGCCGTCGATGACCGTCCCGGCACTGCTAATCGCTGTGAGACACCAGCCGTGCGATGTTCTGGGAGGGGTCGAGGACCTCGTAGCCGGGCCCGGCCGCCTCGACGGCGACGTCCCCGGCCCGCAGTCGCTCGAGCACCGCGTCCAGGTCGCCCGCGGTCGGCAGCTCGATGGTGAAGCGGCGCAGGCCCGAGGTGCCGGGAGGCGGCGGCGGGGCGCCCTCGCCGGCCCACGTGTTGAGGCCGAGGTGGTGGTGGTAGCCGCCGGCCGACACGAAGGCCATCCGGCCCTGGCGCGACATGCCCATCAGGTCGAAGCCGATCAGGCCGTGGTAGAAGTCCACCGCGTCGCCGAGGTGGCCGACGTGGAGGTGGACGTGGCCCATCCGGGTGCCGGCCGGCAGGGGCAGGTCGACGGCGTCGGCCGGGTCGAGCTCCCCCAGCAGCGCGTCCAGGTCGATGGGGTCCCGGCCCGAGCGGGGCCGGCCGAGACTGTCCCGGGCCCCGAAGCCGGTGCGCTCGTCGAACAGCCAGGTCCCGTCCTCGGGCGTCTCGACGTACACCTCGATCCCGTTGCCGTCCAGGTCCCAGAGGTAGTCGGCCTTGGTCAGCACGTGGTCGGTGGGCGAGTTGGGGTAGCGCAGCGCGAGCAGGCGCCGGATGACGACGGCCAGGTCGCGCCGGGTGGGCACGACGATCGCGAGGTGGTAGAGGCCCGAGCGGTGAGGGGTCACGGGCCCGGCCGCGCCGGGGTGCAGGACGACGAGCTCCTTGCCGGCGGCGCCGAGCCGGATCTCGTCGCCCTCGCCCTGGCCGATCCGGCGCAGGCCGAGGACGTGCTCGTAGAACATGAGCGCCCGGTCCGCGTCGGTCACGGCGACGTGCACCGGGCCGACCCCGGTGGCCGGTGCGATGGACGACGCGTTCGCCTGGGACATGCCGACCTCGTAACGCTACACCGCGGCCGCCGGGGTTGGACAGATCCCTGCCGGCCCCGGTCCAGCCCATCGTCGCAAGGTCTTGAACGAGGACGCCGGAGGTCCACGCGCCAGCCCGCCGCGCGCGCTGGCAGGCTACGACGCACATGTGCTGTCTGGTGACGACACTCTTCCTGCTCGGGCCCCGGGCGGCCGTCCTGGTCTGGTGGCTGGTGCAGCCGGTGCGCTGGCAGGTCGCGTTCCACGACATGCTGATCTGGCCGGTGCTCGGCTTCCTGTTCCTGCCCTGGACGACGCTGGCGTACGTCCTCGCCGCGCCGACCGGCGCGCTGGTCGGCGGCTCGGCCTGGGCGCTCGTCATCATCGGGCTCCTCGTCGACCTGGTCGGCTACGCGGGCGGGGGCTACGGCAACCGGGACCGCGCCCGCGGCTACGCGCGCTGAGCGCGCCTCACTGGTACGTCCGGCCGCCGTCGATCAGGATGATCTGGCCCGTGATGAAGCTGGCCCAGTCCGAGGCCAGGAACGCGACCGCGGTCGCGATGTCGTCGGGCTGGCCGAAGCGGTGGAGCGGGACCTGCTCACGCAGCCGGTCCTGCTCCGCCGGCGCGTGGGCGTAGCGGGCCCGGAAGAGGTCGGTATCGATGGTGCGCGGCTGGATGGAGTTGACCCGGATGCCCGGCGCGAGCTCGCGGGCCAGGTGCCGGGTCAGGCCGTCGATGCCGGCCTTGGAGGCCGCGTAGTGGGCCCCGCCGCCGCCGCCCACCAGGGCTGAGCTGGAAGAGATGTTCACGATCGCCGCCCCCGGCCTCTGGCGGAGGTTGGGGATGGCGGCTCGGCAGCACAGAAAGGTGCCGTGCAGGTTCACCTTGAGGATGCGCTCCCACTC
>Ga0066661_10000018_pt1 | contig 33408 bp, 27 predicted proteins | sample GraSoiAngelo_110_FD_66454 | JGI IMG/M metagenome (GOLD analysis project Ga0066661, IMG submission 66454) | Grasslands soil microbial communities from the Angelo Coastal Reserve, California, USA - 14_0903_12_30cm | ecosystem: Environmental > Terrestrial > Soil > Grasslands | place: USA... | reverse complement strand
GCGTGAATTTGTCAGGCGTCCGCTAATCGTCAGTTACGCCGCGACCGGCGCGTGGTAGCCGAAGAATTCGCGTTCCTTGATGATCTGGACGACTTCCGGCGGAACCATTCGCTCCCATCCGGTATCCCCGGACTGCAGCTTGGCCAGGGCCGCCGCCGGATAGATCCGCAGGTACTCGGAATGATAATGGGAGATCTCTTCGATAAACTGATTGTCGATCAAATAATCAAACAGCGACCGCAGGTTTGACGCGACTTCGAGCTGCGTAGCGGTGACGATTTTGCCCGTTTCTTCGTCGATCATAGGATAAACGTAAAGCTTCAGTCCGGCTTTAAACATCCGGCCAAGCGCTTCCAGAATTCCACCTTCCAGGTTCAGATAATATTTCTCATCGAAAATCTCCATCAAGCTCGGCACCCCCATCACCAGCCCGATCATTCGATTCGTGTAGCGCGAGAGGTATCCCGCCAACCGGTAGTATTCGCCGAATCTCGAGATCAAGACCGTTCGTCCGAGCGCGCCTAAAATATCGACGCGGGCGAGAAAATCGGTGTGATTGAGCTGCCCTTCGGCAAGCAGATTCTCGAGCGTCATCTCCATGAGCACGACCAGATCTTTCTCCGAGCAACCCGACTGCGCCAGAAACACACCGCGCGCGCCATCCAGCATGTCGTTGGTCGCGTAAGTGACCGGGCGAAAACTACCGCGTTCGACCAGGATCGCCTTTTTATAAAAAACTTCCGCGGGCTGCACCGTCTCGCCATCCGCTTTGAACATGACCGCGCTCGTCAAACCCTGGCTGACGAGTTGCAAGCTCATCAAGCGATTGTCGACCTTGCAAAAAAGCGGACCGGAAAATTTGATCAGGTCCACTTCGATCCGCCCTGGCGCCAGATTTTCTTGCAGCGATGAGATCAATTTTTCCGGCTCGGCATAAAAGAACGCGCCGTAAATTAGATTAACGCCGATAACTCCGAGCGCTTCCTGTTGATCGACATTGGTCTCATCGAGCATTCGCACGTGAATGATGATCTGGCTCGGCTCGCCGTGCTTTTGGGATTGAAATCGCACGCCGAGCCAGCCGTGCGATTCGTTGTGCTGCTTAAAGCTGCGCGCTGCGACTGTGTCGGCAAAGACGAAGAACGTTCGCCCTCCACCCAGTTTCGCGTTAAGCCGTTCGAGCAAGAGGTTGTATTCGTGGTCTAGCATTGTTTGCAGCCGGACACGGCTCACATAGCGATCGGTCGGGCCATAAATCGCATCGCTAAAGGTCATGTCGTAAGCCGACATCGTCTTTGCGATCGTCCCGGCCGCGCCGCCCACGTGGAAAAAGCGGCGCGCAACTTCCTGGCCGGCACCGATCTCGGCGAATGTCCCATACTTCTTCGCATCCAGATTGATCTGGAGCGCTTTCTTGTCGGTACCGATGTCCATCTCCGCCTTCATACAAATTCTCTAGTGGCGATCTATGATCGTCGCAAATATCAGCACTGGAGCCACCGGCCTGCGGCCGGTTTTCGACGACGCACAGCGCCGTGCCTACAGCCGCACCAATTCCGCGCTCTTCGCCGGAAGCCAGCCGCGCAGATTGTTGGGCAGCGCCGCATAAATCCAGTCTCCGCGAGTACTCAGGATTTTGATTTCGCTGCCAGGAGGCAGCGCGAGGACGCTGTTCGCACTGTCTGCGGTAGCAAACCGCGCTTCGACTCCGGTGCCAGTCACAATCGCAAGTGCGCGCCCGTTGTTGCCATTCTCGAGTTTATAAATCGCAAAAGCCGCAATAACGAAAGTCGAAAAAGATAAGATCGACAATGCGATGATCGCAGCGGAACGGCGTCGCCCGAAGATCAACCGGAAAACGCAAAACATCCCGAGCCAGAAGGCGACCGCCGCCACGACACTGTATTGACTGAGGCTCCCAAATTGGAAATAACGCTCCGGCCAGCTTGATTGCATCTCCAGTGCGCGTGCCTCATCTCGCACGATGCGCAAATTCGCGTCCGCTTCCGGATGATGTCGATCCAGCGCGAGTGCGCGTTCGTAATTCAAAATCGCATGCCCGAAATCTCCCACTCGGAAGTAAGCGTTGCCGAGATTGTAAAACAGATTTGCGCTCCATTCTCCCGAGCGGACGAGTGTTTCATAACCGTTGACTGCCTCTTGAAAATGGCCTGCCGCATAATTCGCGTTTGCTTTGGCAAATTCCGCATCCGACTGCGGAAATGCCGGTGAAACAACAAATGTGCAAACCATCATACAGCAAAGAGCGACAATAAGTTGTTTCATACCCGTAAATTCTCGATTAGCTCCAGCACTTCACGGCGGTTTTCCGGGGAAATTGTTCCGGTCCCATTGGGACGGCCGCTGTAACGCAATTCGTCGCTTCGCTCGAACAACCGGCGCAATTGCGCGCGGGAGCTTTCGTCGAGCCGAAACGTTGCTGCCGCCATTTCCGCATCTACTGCGTTTGGATCCACATTCTTGGCGAGCGCCGTCTTCACCCGCACAGCGCGGGAAGCGTCCGAGAAATATTCCTGCGGCGACACCTCGCCTCGTCTTAACCTTCGCAAAAGATCAGTCGATTCCTGGTGCAAAGCGCCGATGCGACGCGCTTCGCGATTGTCGATCTTCGCTTGCCGGATTTTCCATCCGGCAAATCCAAGCAGTGCCGCCAGCGGGATCAGCTGGGCAATCCAGAAGATCGGGCACGCGAACAGCGGCGTGAACGACTGCGCGCGCGGGGGACGTTCCGTCAGTTGATACAAAATATCCTGCGGCTTCGGCGAGGGCTTCGCACCGACGGTAGCTGGCGCCGTTGCCGCCGGCTGCGATGCGACCGCGTTCGGTGGGATCGGGGCGCCACCCTGGACACTGATCGGGATCGCGTCGCTCCGCAGCGTCACATATTTTTCTTTTAGCGGATCGAAATACGAAAATGCCAGAAGCGGAAGGGCCTGTTTCTTTTCATTCGGTGAAATAACGGTCTCGAAGGTTTTCGCGCCGCTAATACCGACATCGTCGTCCTGCTTGAACTTGGCGGATGGCGGATATTTGTGCCAGCCTCGCTCATCCTCAAAGACAGGCGCATTGACGCGATCGAAATTTCCGCGCCCGGAGATTGTCGATGTTACGGTAATCGGGTCGCCGGCTTGCACATTTTTTGGCTCGGCGTCTGTCGTCATCGTGAAATTTCCGACCGCGCCGGAGAAGCTCGGCGGCGCATTCGCGGCCAGCGGTTTCACCTCGAAGGTTGCGGGTTCACTTTCCACGTCAATCTCGCGCCGCTCGGATTGACCAAATGGGTCTGCAAAGAACGGATCGGAGAAGGGATCATCCAAGTTGAACAGGTCGAAGGGCGAGCGTGAGCGCGATCGTGACGTGCTCGGGGTTCGTGGGAGCGACACCTGCGCTTTCGCTTTCACGGGCCCGATTTCGAATTTTCCCGCGCGCGCGGCCGCGACCGCAGTCTTGAACGTCACCACGTCATAAGATCTGCCGTTGAGCGTTTCCAGATTCTCCTGGGACTGCTGCAACTTTTGCGCGGTAAATCCCTGCCCGGTTATCTCCGGGCCATCGACCAACTTCGGATGTGCACGCGGGTCAAAGCCAAGCCGAATTTCGACCGGCATCGTCTCGCCGACAAAGGCAATCTTTTTGGGCACGATCAATTCGGCGAAGACAAGCTTGTCCGCATCGCCAGGTTGCAGGTTGCGATTTGAGCGCGACGAAGAGGAACGACCAGGTGAATCCGCGACGTTTAATGTCAATTCCGGTGTGCGCAGCGAACTGCTGCGGATGCGAACCGTTTGCGGCGGAATTTTGAACGTGCCGGATTTGAGCGGGAGAATCGTGTAATTGTAAATCACGCTCGAGCTCACGTTGAAGTTGTTCATCTCGAAGTGCTGTTCTGTTCCGGTGCGATTAATTTCGAGACCGTCAATAACGATATTTTCGGGCGCTTGCGCAGCGCGATCGCCCGTGACTTTGATTTGCAACTGGACCGTTTGTCCGACGGCGGCTTCCGAGTTGCTCAGAACTGCCGTCACTCTCGGAGCATCCGCAAACACGCAATTGGCTCCGCCAAACGCGGTCAGCGTCAGGAAAAAAACTGGAATGGAAGCACGCACTCCGTACATCGACATCTTCAATCAAACATCGAACGCCATCGTTCTACCAGTCGTTATAGACATGGCGTGCGGCCTTGTGTTCATCCAATCGCACACGCGCCTCTTCATCCTTCATCGACTGGAGGAGCGCCTCGGCCTGGCGTTCGCTCATTTGGCCTTCTTTCTCCGGTTCGGCCTCGGCAATCTGCGCGGTTTGTTCCGGCGGCTTCTCCGGCTTCTCGCTTGCGGCTCCTTTCAATTCGCCAGCGAATTTCTTTTGCGGCGATTCTGAGGGAGTAGCGGATGGCGTTGCATTTTCGCCTGAGCCTTCACCTTCTCCCGGCGATGGCGAGGGCGTCTCGCTTTCGCCTTCACCGGGACTTGGCGATTCCTCCGCCTGTCGCTCGCCGGGCGATTGATTTTTTGTAGCCTGCTCGCCTTTTTGTTTCCCGGGCGAAGATGAGGGTTGATTTTGTTGCTGCTGTCCGTCGCCGGGCGAAGGCGACGGGCTTTCGCCCGGTTCTGGCTGCTTTTTCTTCTGTTGTTCGTTCTTTGCTTGAGCTTGGTCCTGTTTGTCTTCTGGTCTTTGGTTTTGGCCGTTTTCGGGTTTGTTTTGAGCGTGTGATTGCTGCTGCTGCTGTTGGTCCTGCTCTTTCTGCTGTTGTTGTCGATCTTGCGACGAGGATTGCTGTTGCTGATTTTGGTTATTTTGCTTTTCGTTCTTTTGCGGCTTTGATGGCGGCGAGGGCGAAGGCGAGGGTGGCGGCGGTTGCTCGCGCTTTTTCTTTAGCTCCTCGATCTTTTTCTTTACGTATTCGTAATTCTCCTCCGCCTCTTTGTTCTGCGGTTCGACCTTAAGCGTCTGCTCATAGTGCTGCAGCGCGTTTGCCCAATCGCTCAGCTTTTTGTCGTCGCTCTTTTGCGTTTCGCCATGCTCATAAAGCGTGTTGCCGAGATTGTAATGGCTCTTGCTCTGCAGACCGCGATCAGGCGAGAGCAGCGCCTGACTGAACGATTCCAGCGCTTTGCCATAATCTTTCATTTTGTAAGCCGCCGCGCCGGAATCGAAATGAAGCTTATCTTCCGCGCGCGACTGCGGATGCGCCTGTAATGTTTGCTGAAATTGCGTGTAAGCATCACCGAACTCCCCCTTACGATAGGCTTCCAGCCCGGAGACCGCGGCAAAGGCGAATGGCGCGAAAAAGATCAGGAGAGCAGCGGTTGCTGCCGCGATCTTTGCCGGCGCGCGAGAATAAATTCTTTCGCGCACCCGTTTGCGCTCGCCAATCAAGATCGACGTGGCGAGCGCGAGCAAAGCGACGCCGAGTGGCCATTCGTAGCGCTCGATTGGCCGTCGCGACAAGCGCACGTCGAGCTCGGCGGCTTGCATTTTGGCGAGGCCTTCAGTGTAAATCTGCTGCATTGTGCGCGGGCCGTTTTCCAAGTACAAATAAAATCCTCCGCTGGCTTGCGCAATCTCGCGCAAGCGTTTTTCATCCAATTTCGATTTTACGACTTGGCCTGCGGAGTCTTTGACAAAAGCTGTTCCGCCATCTTCCCCACTGATCGGAATGAGCGAGCCTTCCGGCGTCCCCACGCCAACCGTAAAAATGCGTACACCGGTGTCGGCCGCAATCTTCGCGCTTTGCATTGCGTCGCCGCTTAACTCTTCGCCATCGGTAAAAATAATCAGCGCGCGATTTCCCATCGCGCTCTTTCCGAAAGTTCGCGACGCGAGCGCGATTGCTTCCGAGATATTTGTCCCGCCTTCGGGAATCGTTTTTGTATCAAGATCGTTGATCGATTCCACAGCGGCTTCGTAATCGATTGTCAGCGGGGCTTGCAAAAAGGCGCGACCGGCAAACGCAATCAAGCCGACACGATCGCCTTCCAATTCGTTAATCAAATCCTGCGCCGCGAGTTTGACGCGTTCCAGACGGTTCGGTGGCACGTCGTTAGAAAGCATGCTGCGCGACGTGTCCACCGCGATGAGCAAATCGAGACCTTTGCGTTTTACATCCTGGAACGTATAGCCCCAGCGGGGTTGAGCCAGGCTGACGATCGCGCAAACGAGGCCGAACAGTTGCAACCCGAAACGCAGGACGCGGCGAAATCGATTCACCGTCCCCGAGAGTTGCGGGAGCAGGCGCGGCGAAACAAATTCGCCCAAACGCTCGGCGCCGCGGTATTCTGCGCGAACGTAAAGAGCCACTAGAACTGGTATCGCCAGCAATCCCCAAAACCATTCCGGCGCCCCGAAGCTCATAAGATCGACATCTCCTTCACGGCAATTTTTTCCAGATTGTCTGCGACAGCAAAATCTGCCCGAGCAGCAAACTGCAGCCGCTCATGATGCAGAGCGCAAATAATTCTCGATATTCCTGATATTTTTTCACGCTGACGGTCGATTTCTCAAGTTTGTCGATGTCTTGATAGATTTGTTCGAGCGACTTCGTGTCGGTCGCGCGGAAAAATTGTCCGCCTGCGATCTTGGCCACTTCCTTCAACCCGGCCTCATTGAATTCCACGCGCTGGTTTTCGTAGAGAATGTTCCCCAGGGTATCGGTGAGCGGGCCCCGCGGGGTAAAGATCGGCACTGGCGCGACTCCGTTAATGCCCGCGCCGATCGCGTAGAAGTGGATGTGAAGCGCCTTTACCGCTTCCGCCGCGGTATTTGGCGGAATCTTTCCGGCGTTATTTTCTCCATCAGTTAAAAGTACGATGGCGCGGCTCTTGGAGCGCTTGTCGTTGAGTCGGTTCGCTGCCACAGCCATGGCCGATCCGATGGCAGTGCCATCTTCAACCAGTCCGATCCGCACGCGTTCGAGATTTTGCAAAAGCCAATCGTGATCCAAAGTCATCGGACTTACCACGTAAGGCCGGCCGCCGAAGGCGATGATGCCAATGCGATCGTTCGGCCGACCCTCGATGAACTTTCGCGTTACTTCACGGATCGCATCAAGCCGCGTCGCCTCTTCGCCGCCGATCGTAAAATCTTTTATCAACATCGACCCGGAGACATCGAGCACGAGCATGATGTCGATGCCGCTGGCTTCGACTTGAGTAAGACTTCTACCAAGTTGCGGCCGCGCCAGCGCGGCGACGAAAAGCGCTAAAGTTGCGAGCAACAGCGCGCGCAGCATTTTGCCGGCGCGAGCAGCGCTCTGTTTTCCGATGGCGCGCAGCGTCGCTGTTGACGAAAAGGTCAACGCCGCCGCGGGCCCACGTTTCCCGCGTAAGTAGGCGAGCAACGGGATCCCGAGCAACAACAGGAGCAACCACGGACGCGCGAACGTGAGCGCGGTACGCGCCGCCCAATCAGGCAAATGTAGTTGCAAGTTCTCCTCCTTTGACAAAGCGCGTTGCTTCTTCGAGAAGCGAACGACTGTCCGCCGTCGTCGCATCGTAACGCGCGAATTTAATCAGGTCGCATCGATTCAGGAAATTCTCGAGCAGCCTCGTTTCCTCGTCCGAAAACGGGGAAGATTTCGTGAGCGCGTTTAGAAATTCGACCGATGTCTGGCGTGTCACCGGCAGTGCATATTGCTCGGTGACGTAGCGGCGAAGAATGTCCGACACACGAATGCTGAATCGATACGGACTGATTCTCTCGATCTCGGCGCTGATTTGCTCGAGCGACTCAAGCGCAATATCGCGAGGCAGTCTTGGTGGTTGCGGCCGCTGACGCTTCCGTAAAATCAACCAGGTCACCAAGCCGAGCAAAGTTAATCCAGCAAACGTCGCGACAAAAATCACCCACGGCGGGACCAACGAATAATCGACCGGCGGTGCAATGTCGTGAAATTCTTCCGCCAGCAAGATCGACATGGACAAGATCGGCATTATCGAACCGCCACACGTCGCTCGCGTTGCTTGAAGAATGAGCGCAAAGCCGGCAAATAATCCTCTCCCGTCCGCAAGGCGATCGCGTCGATGTTGCTGCGACGGAGTGTGCGCGAAAGTTCCGCTTCCTGTTCGTCTGCGAAATCAGTAAAACGCTGCCGGGTCGCGCGCTCCATCGTGTTCACTTCGATTTGCTCGCCGGTTTCGGCGTCTTCCAGCGTGATGATTCCAATGCCGGGCAAGACCTTCTCCCGCTCATCCTGAATATGAATGGCAATGAAATCGTGCCTCCGCCCGCTCACGGCGAGAGCGTGTGAAAAGTCGGGCGCTTGAAAATCGGAAATAAAAAATACAACCGCGCGGCGCGTGACGATCTTGTTTAGATAATCGAGCGCAAGGGCCGGCGCAGTCCCGCGTCCCCCGGGTTGAAAGAACAGGATTTCTCGAATTAATCGCAATGTATGCGACCGGCCTTTCTTTGGCGGAATGAAAAGCTCGACCCGATCGGAAAAGAGAAGCAGGCCGACCTTGTCGTTATTTCGAATAGCGCTGAACGCGAGCAAGCACGCAACTTCTGCCGCAAGTTCGCGCTTCGATTGCGTGGTGCTGCCGAAATTGCCTGACGCGCTAACATCGACAATCAACATCACGGTCAACTCGCGCTCCTCGGTGAATTGTTTTACGAACGCTGTGCCGAGCCGCGCCGTCACATTCCAGTCGATCGCGCGAATTTCGTCTCCCGGTTGATATTCGCGCACATCCTCAAAATTCATGCCGCGTCCTTTAAAGACGCTGTGATAATCCCCCGCGAATGCGGTCTCGACCAAGCCGCGTGTTTTGATCTCGAGTGTCCGGATCTTTTTTAGAATCTCTGCTGTTTTCTGTTCCGTTTCCCTCATCTTGCGAGCTAGGGCACCGGAAGCCCGGCAAAGATTTTTTCCACGATTGTCTCGCTCGTGACCGCCTCAGCTTCGGCTTCGTAGCTGACGATGATGCGATGACGCAACACATCCGGGCCGATGCTTTTCACATCTTGCGGTGTGACATAACCGCGGCGGTTGAGAAATGCGTGCGCGCGTGCGCCGAGCGCCAAATAAATCGTGGCGCGCGGTGATGCTCCGTACCGAACCAATCCTTCGAGCCGCAAATTATAGGCGGCCGGATCGCGCGTCGCCCAAACAACATCGACAATGTAATCCTTCACGCGATCGTCGATGTAAATTTGGTTTACGATATCGCGCGCCGCGATGACCTGTTTCGGGTCGACCACCGCATTGACGTGCAAGTCCGGCGCCGAAGTCGCCATCAAATCGAGAATTGTTCGTTCCTCGGATTTTTGCGGATAACCAATATTCAATTTTAACATGAAACGATCGAGCTGCGCTTCGGGCAGTTGATAAGTTCCTTCCTGCTCGATCGGATTCTGTGTGGCGAGCACGAGGAATGGATCGGAGAGCGGATAAGTTTGTTCGCCGATCGTCACTTGCCTTTCCTGCATCGCCTCAAGCAGCGCGCTTTGCACTTTGGCCGGAGCGCGATTGATTTCGTCGGCCAGGATCAAATTTGAAAAGATCGGGCCGAGCTTGGTTGTAAATTCTCCGGTGCGCGGGTTGTAGATGAGCGTGCCGATCAAATCGGCGGGCAGAAGATCGGGCGTAAATTGCAGCCGCTGAAAGCCGGTTTGAATGCAGGCGGCCATCGTTTTCACGGTCAGCGTTTTCGCCAGGCCGGGCACGCCTTCGAGCAAAATGTGACCGTTCGCGAGCAAGCCAAGCAGAAGTCGATCGACCAGATATTTCTGCCCGATTACCACATGCCCGATTTGTTCGCGCAATGCAGGAATCCATTGGCCGAGCCGTTGCACTTCGGCCGTAATTTCCTGAGTGGATTTCATGTGTGTGATGAGACAGGCGCCAGAGGGAGAATGTTCGATCAAACTGCCGCGACTACAAGCCGGTAGGGCGACGCTCTGCGCAGCCGTGAATTTCGCGGCTCGACGGAGTTTCGCCCGACCGTCAAATGATTAGGTCCGGCGCGAATCCGTGCGTGCCCGCAAGGTGAAAACGATTGGCAACCCAGCGTAGGATTGTGCCTTACGAATTTGCGATTCCAGATAACGCTTGTATTGCTCGCTCAGCAATCGCGGATCGTTCACAAACAGGACAAATTCCGGCGGCGGCAGATTTCGATGATCTTTCGTTCCGGCAGCTTGTACTCCGTAAAACAATTTGAGGCGCCGGCCTTTCTTCATCGTTGGCGGGTTGGCCGCAAAGGCAGCACGCAATAAACGATTGAGGACACCGGTGCCAATGCGGGCGCGAGATTCGCTCTGAGTTTTTGCGATAAGTCCAAACAAGTGTTCAATGTTTTCGCCGGTGCGCGCCGATGCGACCAGTACCGGCGCGTAGTCGAGAAAGAAAAGCTTCTCGCGCGCTAGATCGACAAGTTGTCTGATCGTTTGCCTTTCACCGCGCTTCGGTCCGCCAGTCGGCCGGACTCGTCCTGTGGCGGGTTTGACCAGGTCCCATTTGTTCAGGACGACGATCACCGCTTTGCGCGCCTCTTGAATTAAGCCGGCGATCCGTTTGTCCTGCGCAGTGACGCCGCTTGTAACATCGGCGATCAGCACGCAGAGATCCGCCCGACGAATACTCCGCTCTGCGCGCATCACGCTAAAGACTTCAACCGAGCTGGAGTGTTTGCCGCGCCGGCGGATTCCAGCGGTGTCGATGAACAGAAATTGTTCGCCATTCCGCTCGTATGAAATATCGATCGCGTCGCGAGTCGTACCTGGCAATTCGCTGACGATGGCACGTTCGCTGCCCATGATGGAATTGATCAGCGACGATTTACCGACGTTCGGACGACCGATGACGGCGATGCTCAGCCGCTTCTCGCTTTTCGACGCTCGCTTCTCGATCTCTAACGCGCTCGCGGGCAAAAGATCGACAATCGTTTCGACCAATTCAGAAATGCCGCGGCCATGCTCGGCGCTGATTGACAGGTTTCTTTCGAACCCAAGCGTGCCAAATTCCGCCGCGAGATTCTCGTGTTGCTCATTGTCGATCTTGTTAACGACGAGGACGATTGGTTTGTGAGACTTGCGTAGAGTTCCCGCGAGTTCCTGGTCAATCGGTGAAAGTCCTTCTTTTGCATCGACCACGAACAAAAGAAGATCGCTTTCGCGCGAAGCTTCCTCGGCGGCATGACGCACTTGAGAGGTCAATTCCGGTTCGCCCGCGCCAAAAATTCCGCCGCTGTCCCAAAGATTAAACGGCCGCTCCGCGAGCGTGCAAATTGCCGAAAGCCGGTCGCGCGTGATGCCCGGCTGATCATGAACGATTGCGATCTTGCGGCCGATCAGGCGATTGAACAGCGCCGATTTACCGACGTTCGGGCGACCGACGATGGCGACGTTCGGCGTTCCGCTTTGGCCGTTCATCGCACACAGAAAAACCAAGGTCAGTCCCGTTTGGCGTGAGCGTGGCCTTCGGCCTGCAATTGGCGCACACCATCCATTACGTAAACGATGCCGGACACGAATGTGAAAATTCCGGCGACGATGACAACGAAGAGCAGGGGAAGAAAATGCAGCTGCAACATCACCCACGCGATCGCGCACATTTGGCAAACAGTCGCAACTTTGCCGGTCCAATTTGGTTTCACTTGCACCTTGCCGTTAAGCAAATGCAAGACACCCGCGCCGACTAGGATGACAGCATCGCGGGTGATGACAAGAACTGGGAACCACGCCGGAAACCTTCCGTAATCGGGGTCGAGTTCGCTCCAGTTGGTGATGCTCAACGTGATGATGCCGCTGAGGAGCAACCCCTTGTCCGCAATGGGATCGAGAATTACGCCTAACGAGCTGCGCTGATTGTATCGGCGCGCGATGTAACCATCAAGACCATCACTCACCGCGGCGAGCAGGAAAATGATGATTGCCGCAAATCGTTGCCATTCGAGTGGTGCGCCTCGCTGAATGCTTTGGCCGTAATAAATCGCCATCGTCACGAACGCCGGAATCATCAGAATCCGAACGACGGTGATTTTGTTGGCGGTGGTCATGGGAGCGCTCCAATCGTGAAATTGAAGTCTCAGCTACAAGTTGCAAGGGAATTTGGCCGGCGCGAGCCTGGAGCGGCGTTTCAAATGCGACGGAAAATTTTCGCCGCCGCTCCGATGGCTGCGAACTAGGTCTCGAGAACCGCGGAACTCGCTCCGGCTATCGCTTCATGCCGGCCTTCGCAGAATTCCTCGATCATCTTTTCGTTGAACGCCGGAATGTCATCGGGCTTGCGGCTTGTGACCAGGCCGTTATCGACCACGACTTTTTCATCCACCCAACGCGCTCCCGCATTGCGCATATCCGCCTTGATTGCCGGCCACGAAGTCATCTTCCGCCCGCGCACGAGATCCGCGCTGATCAACACTTGCGGTCCGCGACAAATCGCCGCCACTGGTTTGCTCTCGTGGAAGAAATGTCGCGCAAATTCGAGCGTATCTTCATTCGAGCGCAGCGCATCCGGATTTAGCAAGCCGCCGGGGATCATGAGCGCGTCAAACTCCTCCGGCCGTGCATCGGCGACGGTAAGATCGACATCGAACTTATCGCCTTTGTCGGCGTGATGCATTCCCTGGATTTGCCCCGGTTTCAGGGAAACGATCTTCGTCTCCGCTCCGGCTTGCTCCAGCGCATCACGTGGTTTTGTCATCTCGACTTGCTCGAAACCGTCCGCCACCAGAATTGCGATTTTCTTTCCGTCCAATTTACCTGCCATAAACTTTCTCCCACTTGAAACTGTCTGAATATGCTCCTTCCGGCGAGGAAACGCCCGCCTCTAATAATTAATTACGCGTCGCGGCGGCTTTGCGGATGTAGCCGCTGCGGCGCAAAAAATCTTGGTCTGCGCAGCGACCCGCGTAGAGTGCACGCATTGCGCCGATGTGGCGAAATGGCAGACGCAACGGACTTAAAATCCGTTCTCGCGAAAAGCGAGGTATGGGTTCGAATCCCATCATCGGCACTTCTCAAAACGCATTTTACGAGGTGACATTTGCGAACGCAGCGAGTTCAATCGATTCTGCACGTTCGCGCATCAAAACGCACGGATTACCCGTCTATTCGCCAAGTTTTGCCAAGTGGAATTCCAGCGAGCACGCGGTTGCGCTTCACTACATGCATTACAATTTCCGCCGGATTCGCCAAACGTTGGAAGTCACACCAATAATAGAAACGGAAGTGACCGACCATATTTGGGACTTGGAGGAAATTATCGCCTTGCTAGAACTAAGTGCAGTCTGATCTTCTCGTGTATGAGATACAGACCGCCGACGGTTAAGCTGCCAATGTCCCCTGAGAAGATCGACGGACAGACTGTGACGTTCAGGCCGGTGAGGGACGGAATAGATTTGGAAGTATCGGGTGTAATGCAAGTCATCGAAGACGCGAACGGATTTAATGTGAATGCTTCGTACATCGTTAGTCAAAATCCACCGCTGTGTCGCGTTTATTGGTTCGATCAGTCTGAGATCGATGCAATCGCCAGGTCGGCGGTCAGAGAAAAGCGACGCATCCTGATTGTTGATGACGACCGCGAAAGCACCCGCTTGGTCAAAATACTTCTCGAAAGGACCGGCTGCTATCTCGTGCGCGAGGAGCACGATGCTTCCAGGGCTCATCAAAGTGCCCAGAATTTTAGGCCGGATCTGATCTTGTTAGACATACTGATGCCAGAGACAGACGGAGGCGAAGTAGCAGCACAAATCGAGGCCGATCCGGAATTGCAGAGAACGCCGATTATCTTTCTCACCGCGCTAGTCACGAAACCTGAGACAAAGGCTGGCCTCCGCATCCAAGGGCATCCATTTCTCGCCAAGCCGATCACTATTCCCGAGTTGATCAACGAGATTGAAGAAAATCTGCCCGCGCATGCCGCTTAAGAAAGATAAACAGTTCATGAAAGCCATCGGCCTCACTCAATACTTACCGATTGACTTGAAATCCGTTAGACTTTAAACGGCCCGTGCCGGTTTGAGTTCCGGCCATCGGCAGAAGATTACTAACGTTTCCTTCCATCCGAATTGTCGATCCAATGCCGGCAGAGCGCCCATTCTTCATTCCCATTATTCTGGGAACGGCGCGCCGGGGCCGCGAAAGCGAGCATGTCGGGCAATTTGTTTTCGAACAGGCGAAGAAACGTCCGGGCGTTGAAACGGAACTGATCGATGTGCGCGAGCTTGCCATGCACCTCGACGATGCCGGCGAGCAAATGAAAGATCCGAAGTTTTCTGCAGCGATCGAACGCTGCGATGGTCTCATTATCGTCACGCCGGAGTATAATCATGGTTACCCAGGACTTCTAAAGCACGCGCTCGATATGAATTTGAAAGAATACATTCACAAAGCCGCTGGAATTTGCGGCGTCTCGGCCGGGCTGTTTGGTGGTGCGCGCGTAATCGAAAATCTTTTGCCGGTCCTGCGCGAGCTCGGTCTCGTCACGATCTTCGAAGACGTGAACTTCGGAAAAGTCGGAACCCTCTTCGATGAACGGGGGCAGTTGCTCGATGAAAGCTATGTCTCGCGCGTGGACAAATTTCTCGACGAATTGATTTGGATGGCGCGCGTGCTGCGCAATGGCCGGCAGAATATCGCGCCGCTTTGAATGCGCTGCTGATTTGGCGATGGAAAAAACGATTGAGAGTCGAACGGCTCGACTCGGAATCCGCGAATTGGATTTGGAAGAAAGCTTTGCGCGATCTTCCGGGCCTGGTGGTCAGAACGTAAATAAGGTCGCAACCGCGGTGACCTTGCGTCACCGGCCAAGCGGAATCAGCGTGACGGTGCAGGATTCGCGATCGCAGGCGCAAAACCGCAAGCTCGCGCGCGAACGGCTGCTCGACGCGATCGAACGGGCTCGCGAACAACGACGTGCCGTAGAAGTGGCGCATCATGAAAAGGAGCGTCGTCGCAAATCACCACGTCCGCGCGCCCTCAAAAGAAAGATTCTCGAGTCCAAGCGCAAGCGCGCTGAGTTGAAACGGCAGCGTGCTAAGATCGACAATCACTAGGATCGAGATAAAGAAGAATGCCGACAGCAGCTTCTGTGTTTTTTAATACATCTGTGAAAGCAACTTGCTACGAATCCTTCTTGGAACGATCAACTTCATTATGAAAAAACTTATTATTCTTACGCCGGTTCTTGCACTTCTTGCCATGACGCTCCTGAGTTCCTGTGCATCGCAGCCGACCGAGACGACCACGACGACGACGGAGGAAACGGTGACCCAGCCGGCGACCACTCACACTACTACAATCGAACAGCCTATCCCTCCTCCCCCGCGCGGTTACTAGACGGCGCGAGTTTGCTAATTGGGAAAAAAGGGGGCACGCGATGCGCGTATTCCTTTTTTTCGCAAAGACGGCGTCGGCTAGTTGTCGAATTCGAGCACTATTTGTCTGCCGGCGTCGAGTTGGAAATTTCTTCTGCGCCAACTTCGCTCTCCTGACTAACGACCGGCGCGATGGCCTGCAGTTTTTCGGCGCCGCGCAGATCCATCAGCTTGACCCCCATGGTGTTCCGGCCAACGACCCGGATCTCCTTTACCCGCGTCCGCACCATTTGGCCTTTGGTCGTAATGAGCATGAGCTCGTCTTTGTCCGTGACCGTGAGGGCACCGACTACTTTGCCGGTCTTTTCCCCGGTCTTCATCGTGATGATCCCTTTGCCGCCGCGTCGTTGTTTGCGGTAATCATCGAACGGTGTTCGCTTGCCGATGCCGTTTTCGCCGGCGACAAGGAGCATCGCGTTTGGATCGACAATCGCAATTGCTACGACGTGATCTTTTTTGTCGGGCCGAATTCCCCATACCCCCACCGTGTTGCGTCCTTGATCGCGCAATTGTTCTTCGTGAAAGCGCAGGCTCATTCCTTCCCGGGTGATAAGCACGATCTCGTTATTTCCGTTCGTCAGCTTGGCATCGATCAAGCGATCGCCTTTTTCAATTTGAATGGCGATGATGCCCCCTTTGCGCACATTGCGGTAATTCGAAAGATTGGATTTCTTGACGATGCCTGATTGCGTGGCGAATACGATGTGGAGATTTTCATCCCACGTTTGATCGACGGCATTCGGTCCAGTTCCGGATTTCTTTGCTTGAATGCGAATGGTCGCGGCGATTTTTTCATCGGCACGCAGTTCCAAAATATTCGCGATTGAGCGTCCTTTGGCGGCGCGCCCCATTTCCGGAATTTCGTAAACTTTTTCCACATAGGCGCGGCCCGATTCGGTGAAGAACATCAAATAATCGTGGGTTGTGGCCGTGAACAGATGCTGGATGAAATCGCCTTCTTCTTCCTCAGTCGCGCCTTCACGCGTGGACATGCCGATGACGCCTTTTCCACCGCGACGCTGTGCGCGAAACGCGCTCACGGCTGTGCGCTTGATAAAACCGCCATGCGTAATGCTGATGATGCAGCCTTCGTTCGCGATCAGGTCCTCCATGTTGATCTCGGCTTCGTCCGGCGCGAGTTCGGTCAGCCGCGGCGTTCCATGTTTGTCGCGAATCTCGCGCAGTTCTTTTTTTATGATCGTGAAGACGCGCTGCTCTTTCGCCAGAATGTCGCTCAGGTCCTTGATCGTGTTGATCAGCTCCTTGTATTCATTGTCGATCTTTTCCCGCTCGAGACCGGTAAGCTGGTAAAGGCGAAGATCGAGAATCTGATTCGCCTGATGTTCGCTGAACGCATAGCGACCTTCCACGAGGCGCGTTTCACTGCGAATAAGAATACCGATTTGCTCGACCTGTTTCCGCGTAAACTCGAAAGCGAGTAGTTTCACGCGCGCTTCATCGCGATTGGCCGATCCGCGAATGATGCGAATAAACTCGTCGAGATTGGCGAGCGCGATGAGAAAACCTTCCAGTGTCTCGGCGCGTTCCTCGGCCTTTCGCAATTCGAAACGCGTCCGGCGGAGGACCACCTCGCGGCGATGGTCGATGTAAGCCTGGTTCGCATCCTTGAGCGGGAGCAACTTCGGCCGGCCGTGATCGATCGCCAGCATGTTGACCGCGAACGAGCTCTCCATCGCGGTGTGCTTGTAAAGATTGTTGATGACGATCTTCGGATTCCCGTCGCGTTTTAGTTCAATGACCACGCGAGTGTTTTCATCGGACTCGTCGCGGACGGCCGTGATCTCGCCCAGAACTTTTTCGTTCACCAGATCCGCGATGCGCTCGACCAGCGTGGCGCGATTCACGTTAAACGGAATCTCGGTGATGACGATCTGTTCCTTGCCGCCTTTGATCTCCTCTACGCCGGCTTTGCCGCGTACCTTCATGCTGCCGCGGCCAGTCTCGAGATATTGTTTGATTCCCGCGCCGCCGCAGATCACGCAGCCAGTCGGAAAATCCGGTCCCTTCACGTACTTTATCAGTTCTTCCAGCGTGATTTGGGGATTGTCGATCTGCGCGCAGATTCCATCGATAACCTCGACCAAATTGTGCGGAGGCATGTTCGTCGCCATGCCGACCGCGATGCCGGTTCCGCCGTTGACGAGCAGGTTCGGGAATGCGGACGGGAAAACGGTCGGCTCGGTGCGAGTCTCATCATAGTTCGGGACAAAATCGACCGTGTCTTTCTCCATGTCGGTCATGAGCGCCGCCCCGAGGTGCGTCATGCGCGCTTCGGTGTAGCGCATCGCCGCCGGAGGATCACCTTCGACCGACCCGAAATTTCCCTGACCATCGACGAGTATTTCCCGCATCGCCCAGGGCTGCGCCATGTGCACGAGCGTTGGATAAATCACCGCTTCACCGTGCGGATGATAATTACCGCTCGTGTCGCCGCAGATTTTGGCGCATTTGCGGTGCTGCCGATTTGGAAACAGCGACAGATCGTGCATCGCGTAAAGAATGCGGCGCTGAGACGGCTTGAGCCCATCGCGGGCATCGGGCAATGCACGCGAGATGATGACCGACATGGAGTAATCGAGAAACGACCTCGACACTTCGTCGGCAACGTTGATTGGCTCGACTTTTTCGTTTTCGTTATACATGGGATTCAGGAGAAGATTCGCAAACTCATGGATGTGACAAGCTCGGATCGATCGGAGTGGAGAGCCAGATAGCGCTCTTCCCATTGGTCTGAGAGAACGTCCGTTTGCCTGATGGTGATTGGGGCGGTGATTTTTATTCGGCGCGGCAGCCGAACCTGCAAGAAATCCAAAACCGCACGAATCGAGCCTTCATAGTCCCGGCAAAGAGCTTCATATTCCAGGCGAAACGGCTCGATGCCGATTCGCTGGAAAAATTGCGCCCAAATATTTTCCTCGTGCTGGAGGTCTTCCAGGCAGCGTCCAATCAGTTGCGGATCGAATTGCGGCTCGGCCACCGGTCTTTTGTCTTCCTGAATTTTCCAAAGCCCGGTCTGAAGAGCGCGCGCTTTCGAGATTGCCTGCCGCATCTTATTTTGCCGCAGAATTTGCACAAATTGAAGACGCGGGAAAGCACGGCGCAGCATCTCCAAATCGGGCGTTGCGGCGTCACCGAAAGCGCCGGTCTCGCGAATCCTGGCAAGGAACTTTTCCACGTACCATCCCATTATCTTGAACCCGAAAACGCCATTGGCGGTGGCCGCAGCGGAAACAATACCGCGAATATAAGCGGCGAAGTTTGCCTTCGGATCAATTCCATGGTCATGGGCGGTGCGTCCTTCATTTTGAGGCAGAAAATATTGTCCGAGACGCCCGGCCCGACGGATCTGCACCAACCCGTCGGCCAGCAGATTACTGCCGGAGCGGGCAACCGCGCACAACATGTAACAGCGCCGCCGATGCGGCAGAAGGCGGACAAAACTAGCCATTCTCTTACCTAAACGTCGAGGTTCCGCACGTTCAGCGCATTGTCTTCGATGAATTGACGGCGCGGTTCGACCACGTCTCCCATCAGAATCGTGAACATCTTGTCCGCATCGACGGCGTTGTCGTCATTTAAGTCCACCTTGAGCAATTTGCGCTTCTCCGGGTTCATCGTCGTCTCGAACAGCTCTTTCGCGTTCATTTCGCCCAGACCTTTGAAACGCTTTATCTGCACGCCGCGCCGGCCGATCTCCAAAATCTTCTGGAGAATTTCCGGAATGGAGAAAAGTGGATGCGACACGGCTTTATCGCCTTCGCCTTCAATCAACTCGAAAATGGGGCGATCATTCGCCGCGTAGTGGCCGACCTTCAGACCCTTGCGCCTCAATTCCGCGATGATTTTTTGGATCGCGGCGGACTCATGCAACTCCACCAACTTGCCGCGTCGGCGGCTGCCGTTGGCCTTGGCTGCCGGAACGTCACCCAATGGCAACAGCTCTTGCCCAAGTTCCGTATCGAACAAATTGAGATCGAGATTCTCATGGTGAAATTGCCGGACCGCTTTTTCATCAGGAAAATAATGAACGGCCTCATCATTCCCTTCCCGCACCTTGACCAGATAGGCCGGCAGCTTTCCAGATTTGGTATTGCGTTTTGCGAGATAAGCTTCGAAATCGCCGCCATGACGCCGCACCGATTCGCTCAACTTCGCCAGTTTCTCGAGCGATTCGAGAATGTCCTTTAATTGTGCAGCGGTCACTTCTTCGTTGTCCGCCAGATTTTTTAACCTCACATCCTCAGCACCGAGCGAGATGAGAATCTTGTTCAACTGCACGTCATCATCGACATATTCCTCACGCTTCTTGCGCTTGATCTGGTAAAGCGGCGGCTGCGCTATGTAAATTTTGCCGGCGCGGACCAGCTCGGTCATTTGCCGAAAGAAAAAAGTGAGCAGCAGCGTGCGGATGTGCGATCCATCGACGTCTGCGTCCGTCATGATGATGATGCGGCCATAGCGCAGCTTTGTGATGTCAAACCGGCCTTCGTCCTTGCCGTTGCCGTCTTCTTTCGGTTTGCCGATGCCCGCGCCGATCGCCGTGATCATCGACTGGATTTCGTTGTTCTTGAGGAATTGGTCTTCGCGCGCCTTCTCGACGTTGATCAGTTTGCCCCGGATCGGCAGGATCGCCTGATAACGTCGATCGCGTCCCTGTTTGGCCGAACCGCCGGCCGAGTCGCCTTCGACAATGTAAAGCTCGGTCAACTCTGGATCGCGCTCCGAGCAATCCGCCAACTTTCCCGGCAATCCGCCGCCAGTGAGCGCGCCTTTGCGAATCGTCTCGCGCGCTTTACGCGCGGCTTCCCGCGCGCGCGCCGCCGTCAGGACCTTGTCGAAGATGCGACGCGCAAGCGGCGGGTTCTTGTCAAAATATGTCATCAGGCCGTCATAAACGACGGAATTGACGACCCCTTCGATCTCCGTGTTCACGAGCTTGACCTTTGTCTGCGATTCGAAACGCGGGTTCGGCAGTTTGACGCTAAGCACGCAGATCAAACCTTCCCGCACGTCGTCACCGGAGATCGACGGATCTTTGTCTTTGAGAAGATTGCTCGATTTCGCGTACTGATTGACCGCTTTGGTCAGCGCTGTGCGAAATCCGGTGAGATGGGTCCCGCCGTCTGGATTTGGAATCGAATTCGCGAACGGCAAAATCTGATCGTTATAGCTGTCGTTGTATTGCAGGACAACATCGATAAAAACTTCGTCGCGCTGCCGCGAAATTAATACCGGTTTGGGATGAATCACCTGTTTGTTTTCGCCAAGCTGCTTTACAAATTCTTCGATGCCGTGCTTGTAGATAAATGTTTCCTTTTTTGGCGCGTCGCCTCGTTCGTCCGTCAGCGTGATTTCCAGCCCGGGATTGAGAAACGCCAGTTCGCGCAACCGGGTCGCGAGTCGTTCAAATTTGAACTCGGTCGTGATCGTGAAAATCGTTGGATCGGGCGCAAAAGTAATCAGCGTCCCGGTAGTGCGTTTGTTTTTGATTTCGCCGATTACTTCCAGCTTTTGCGTCGTCTTACCCCGCGCAAAGGCCATGTGATAAACCTTGCCACCGCGCGACACTTCCACTTTGAACCAATCTGAAAGCGCGTTCGTGCATTTCGCGCCGACGCCGTGCAGCCCGCCGGAATATTTGTAAGCGCCCTGTCCGAACTTTCCGCCGGCGTGCAAGTTCGTCAGCACCAGCTCCACCGCGGGCATTTTCCATTTCGGATGCATATCAACCGGAATACCGCGGCCGTTGTCGCGTACGGAGATCGACCCATCGACATGCACGGTCACTTCGATCTTGTCGCAAAAACCGGCGAGATGTTCGTCAATTGAATTGTCGAGTACCTCGAACACCATGTGATGCAGGCCGCGCTCATCTGGGTCGCCAATGTACATCCCCGGGCGCTTGCGCACCGCCTCCAGCCCCTCTAATTTGTCGATCTGCGCGGCGTCGTATTTTTGGGATTTATTGATTCCGAATCCTGCGCGCGGACGATTTTTGTCGTTGGAATCTTCGTCGTCTGGAACGGGCAAAACAGCGGCTGGCATCGGCATCAAAAACCATAGTCGAAAATGCTCGGAAAACAACTAATAATCTCGTGGTTTCGAACCGGTTGTTTGCGCTACCGGTTGAAGGCACGCACGAACTAGAACCCATGATGTTGTGGTTGGCCGCGGCCGCATTTAGCACGCCATTTTCGCTGGCTTGACCAGCCTCTTTCTGAATCGGAAAATGAGACCCAACATGCGCTCTCAAACGCTCTGCGAAGGTCGTTGGATTTTTGCAATTCTTGCGGTGTTGGCGGTTGCGAGTTGGTGGCTCACTGCGTGGCTGTCGCTCGTTTTCCTCGTCCTGATTATCTACACGCTCGCATTCTTTCGCGATCCGGATCGGGTCGTACCGGTTGATCCAAATGCAGTGGTGGCGGCTGCCGATGGAACGGTCACTGAGATCGCCGAGGTTGAGGAAACAGAAATTCTGAAAGCGAAAACGCGCCGCGTCGGAATCTTCTTGTCGATCTTTGATGTGCACACCAATCGCGCACCGATCGAGGGGCGCATCATTTATCGCGAGCATCGGCGCGGACTCTGCCTCGACGCGCGCCACTCCGATTGTTCGCAAAAGAACGAAGCGATGACCTGGGCATTTGAGAACAGCCGCGCTACCATAGTGGTCAGGCAACTGACCGGCGCGATTGCGCGGCGCATCGTCGCCTGGTCGCGGGTGGGCGATGAATTAAAAAAGGGGGAGCGTTTCGGAATGATTCGCTTCGGCTCGCGAACCGAGATATACTTGCCCCTTACCGCCACCGTGCTTGTGAAAGTGGGCGATCACGTCTCTGCTGGATCGACTATCATCGCGCGACTGTCCGAGCAATGAACGAGCACCATTCCAAAATTTATCTCCTGCCGAACCTGATGACGGCGGGAAACTTGTTCTGCGGATTCACTGCGACGCTCAAGATTCTTGAGGGCGCGTTGCTGCAAGCGTCGGATCCCGATGCGGCCGGCGATCTTTTTCACACCGCGATCTGGTTTATTCTCGGTGCCTGTTTTTTCGATCTGCTCGACGGTCGGCTAGCCCGGTTAGGCGGACATGAAAGCTCTTTTGGCCGCGAGTTTGATTCTCTCGCCGACATTGTTTCGTTCGGGCTCGCTCCGGCATTGATGGTTTACCGCATCGTGCTCCAGGAATTTCCGCGCGCTTGCTGGATTATCGCATTTGTTTATCTGGCCTGCGGTGCGCTGCGTTTGGCGCGTTTTAACTGCGCGGCTGCGTACCACGAAGCGAGTGGAGCAGCCGACCGAAAAACCTTCACCGGCTTTCCCATTCCGGCTGCGGCGGGATTGATTGCATCGATTACTCTGTTTCTGCTCTGGCTTGCCGAAGGCGAGCATCATCTCGGCAAATGGAAATTTGTCCTGCCACCGCTGCTGCTTTTTCTTTCCTTCATGATGTTCAGCCGCTTTGAGTATCCCAGTTTTAAGGCGCTTAATTGGAAGACCAAGAAATCGATCCCGCGTTTTCTGATCATCAGTCTCATTCTCATTTTCACTGTGATGAACTACGAATGGATGCCGGCCGTGCTTTTTCTTGCCTATCTGCTCTACGGTTTTCTCCGGCCGTGGCTCTCGCGCGAATGGCGTCGTGAAATTGAAGAAGAAATCGGTGAAGAACCGGGCGAAGAAGCAGCCGAGCAGGCGCCGTAAGATTGAGATTGCCAATTGCTTGCGGCTGCGAGAACGGAATAAGAGTACAATTTAAGTGCCGCTGCCTCGCAGCGCGTCGGTTTTCAACTCGACGGTTCTTCTGCGGAATCTTAGTATCTTAAGGCCAAAAGCAATTGGCGCAGAAGATGGCCGCCAAGCTGAAATCCGATCCGCACCTCGAGATTGCGCACGTCTTGTTCATCGACGTGGTGGGTTACTCGAAGTTGCTGGTCAACGAGCAGCGAGAGGTTGTTGAACAACTCAATCAAATCGTTCGCAAAACTCCGCAGTTTCGGAAAAGCGAAGCCGCCAGAAAACTGATTAAAATTCCGGTGGGCGACGGGATGGCGCTCGTCTTCTTCCAAACTCCGGAGGAGCCGGTGCAGTGCGCCATGGAAATTGCGAGAACGCTAAAGAGCCATCCGCGAATTCGGCTGCGCATGGGTGTGCACAGCGGCCCGGTCGATCAGGTGAAGGATGTGAACGACAGAACCAACGTGGCCGGTGCTGGAATGAACATTGCGCAGCGCGTGATGGATTGCGGTGATGCCGGACACATTCTGATCTCAAAACGCGTCGCCGACGATCTCGCTCAAGACCGCCTTTGGCACCCCCATTTACACGAGCTTGGCGAAGTCGAAGTAAAGCATGGTGCGAAGCTGGGCGTTGTTAATCTTTATACTGAAGAGCTTGGAAATCCGGACGTGCCACAAAAATTCCGGCAGCTTGGACGCCAAGCGAAAATGCCAAGATCTGGACCGGAGACGAAACCGGGCAAACTTCGTTGGGCGCTAGGCGCGGCGGCAGTGGTAATCGTCGGCGCGCTGGCTGTTGGCATTGTGCTGTTCCGGCTCAATCGCGCGCCCGCAGGGGCAACTACCTCAACTGCTTTTCCCGAGAAGAGCATCGCCGTGCTGCCCTTTGAAAACTTAAGTGAAGACAAAGCAAACGCCTTTTTCGCCGATGGCGTGCAGGACGAAATTCTAACGGACCTTGCAAGAATCGTTGACCTCAAAGTGATCAGTCGCACCTCGGTGATGCATTATAAAAGCGGGATCGCGCGCAACTTGCGGGAGATCGGCCAGCAACTCGGGGTGGCGCATGTGGTGGAAGGAAGCGTTCAGCGTGCCGGCAATCGCGTACGCGTCAATGCGCAGTTGGTCGATGCGCGCACCGACCGGCACTTATGGGGGCAGACGTATGACCGCGATCTGGCGGACGTGTTCGCCATCCAGAGCGAAATCGCGAAGACGATTGCCGACCAGTTGCAGGCAAAACTTTCGCCGCGTGAAGAGAACGCAATCGAACGTTCTCCGACAAGCGATATCACCGCGTTCGATCTTTACGCGCGCGCCAAAAATATTCTTCTGACGCCATCCAGCGGGAAAGCGGACGGCCTCCAGGCGGTCGATCTGCTAACCCAGGCTGTCGCTCGTGATCCATCGTTTTTCGATGCCTATTGCCAGCTCGCCTTCGCTCATGACGCGCTTTATTTCTTTGGCTACGACCATACATCGGCGCGCCTGGCCTTAGCGGAAGCAGCCCTTCAAGCGGCGTCTCGCCTTCGTCCGGATGCAGGTGAAACGCATCTTGCTCGTGGGCAAAATCTTTACTGGGGGTATCGCGATTATGAGGGCGCTCTGGCTGAACTGGAAGTCGCCCGCCAGAGCTTGCCCAATGATGCGCGGATATTCCGGCTAACGGGTTATATCCAGAGGCGTCAGGGGCGCTGGGAAGAGTCTACACGAAATCTGGAGCGCGCAGTAGAGCTGGACCCGCGAGATATTGACACGCTGCTGACGGGGGTTGCAGCGAATTACTCATTTCTTCGGCGCTTTGCAGAAGCAAAACCGTGGTTCGCCCGTGTATTGGCTTTCGAACCTAACGATGCCGGTACGAAAGTATGGCTTACGTACGTCGACTTTGCTTGGAAAGCCGATACCCGACCGTTGCATCAAACAATCGATTCAATTCGGGCCACAAATCCTGCCGCGGTGCCGAGTATCGCCAATGGTGGCTTTACTGCGCACTGGGCGAACGCGATGGCACTGCTGCAAAGAATGCGCTTATCACATTAGGCGAGAATGCAATCTTCTTTAACGACAACGCTCCTTTTAATCGTCCATTCATGGAAGGCGTTATCGCTCGCATGATGAAAGACGATGGCAAAGCGCGGTCGGCTTTCACTGCTGCACGCGCGGAGCAGGAGAAAATCGTCCAAGCTCAACCAAATTATGGCCCGGCGCTGTGCGTGCTTGGTTTGATCGACGCCGGTCTTGGGCGGAAGGAGGAAGCGCTGCGCGAAGGCCGGCGTGCAGTCGAGCTTCTTCCCGTGGAAAAAGATTCAATGAATGGCACGGACATGGTCAAGTATTTGGCGATGATCGCTGCGTGGGTTGGTGACAAAGATCTCGCCTGCGAACAGCTTGCCAGCGTCATCCGCCGTCCTAGCCCCCTCAGCTATGGGGAATTGAAATTGCTGCCGTTCTGGGATCCGCTGCGGGGCGACCCGCGTTTTGAGAAACTCGTTGAAGAAGCGAAGAAACCGGTCGCTTTGAAATAGAACTACTACATGTCGACTGTCCAACCACCGCATCTACATCTCGAGATCGCACACATTTTGTTTCTCGATCTGGTCGGTTATTCGAAGTTGCTTATCGATGAGCAAAAGGAGCTGCTGGAAGAGCTAAACCAGATTGTTCGGAACACCGGGCAGTTTCGCGCTGCCGACGCGGAGGGCAAGCTCACCCGGCTACCGACCGGTGATGGGATGGTGCTCGTCTTTAGCAACAACCCAGAAGCGCCCTTGGAATGCGCGCTGGAAGTGAGCAAGGCAGTGCAAAATCATCCCAGACTTAAACTGCGAATGGGTATTCACAGCGGACCGGTCAATCCTGTCGCCGATGTAAATGATCGCTCCAATCTGGCCGGCGCGGGAATCAACATGGCCCAGCGGGTTATGTCGTGCGGGGACGCGGGACACATTCTTCTTTCCAGGCATTTCGCCGAAGACTTGGAACACTATGCTCACTGGCAATCCAGCCTGCACGATGTTGGCGAAGTCGAGGTCAAACACGGCGTCAAAATATCGCTTGTTAATTTTTACACAGATCAACTCGGCAATTCAGGTCTACCGGAGAAGATCAAACAAGCAAGACGCGAACAGGCTGCCGCCGCCCGTGCGCGTGCCATCCGCAAGCGCGGATTCATAGCGGCGGGATTGCTTCTGCTTCTGTTTGCTATCGGGTTCTGGAAATTTCATCGGCAAACGATGGCACTATTGCCGAATGCGAAAAGCATCGCGGTGCTACCATTTGAAAACTTAAGCCGCGATCCCGATAACGCGTTTTTCGGTGATGGTATGCAAGACGAAATCCTTAATGACCTGGCAAAGATCGCGGACTTGAAAGTCATCAGCCGAACGTCAGTAATGCAATACAAGATCGGTGTGAAGCGTAACCTGCGTGAGATTGCGAATGAACTCGGCGTCGCGTACCTGGTCGAGGGAAGCGTGCAGCGTGCCGCAAATCGTGTACGGGTGAGCGCGCAATTAATCGATGCAAGAACCGACATTCATTTGTGGGCGGAGCATTATGATCGTCCGCTGGATAACGTCTTCGCCATCCAAAGTGAGATTGCGCAAATCGTGGCTGATCAACTTCAGGCGAAGCTTTCGCCGGCTGAGAAAGCTGCGATTGAGCAGCGGCCTACAGCGGACCTCGGAGCCTACGACCGATATGTGCGAGCAAGGGCGCTTCTGGACACAGTAAATGCCAATACGCGTGGGAGAGAGAATCTGTTTCAGGCTGTCCGCCTACTTGATCAAGCTGTCGCGCGCGACCCGGGGTTTCTGCTCGCTTACTGCGAACTAGTCTCGGCGCACGACCAACTGCATTTCTATGGCATTGATCACACCCCGGCGCGACTCGAGTTGGCCAACCAAGCCCTTCGAAAGGCTATGCAACTCGGACCTGGCCGCGGCGAGGTGCACCTTGCCATCGCGCTGCATGCCTACCGCAGCTATGATTACGAGCATGCCCGTTCCGAAGTCGCGATTGCACAGCGCACTCTTCCTAACGAACCGTGGGTTTTTGCGCTCCCAGCCTACATGGACCGACGGCAGGGGCACTGGGCGGAGTCTATACGCAATTTGGAACGCGCTCTCGAGCTTGATCCGCGAAACCTACTTACGCTTCAGCAACTAGCCGCGAGTTACCTGTGCCTACGACGCTACGCAGATGAGGCTCTTGTTCTAGATCGCATGCTGACGATTGCGCCTACGGATGCGAACACACGTGTGTGGCGAGCGCGGGTTGATCTCGAATCGCGGGCCGATCCGCAACCGGCACAGACAACCATTCACGAAATCCTGGCTGAAGATCCCGGGGCGGCCGCAGGTTTTGCCCAACAATGGTTTTTGGTGGCCCTTTGCGAACATGACCCTGCGGAGGCAACGCGTGCCGTGGGCTTCATGCCGCCGGAGGGAATCTCACCCAACAACACCCGCTATCCCCGAAGTTTTCTTGAAGCTTTGGCGGCGCGTGCTCGAGGTGACGCAGCGGCAGCGCACACCGCGTTCACTGCGGCCCGGGTTGAGATGCAACATATTGTCGATGCACAGCCGGATTACGCGGAAGCGATTTCTGTTCTTGGCATGGTCGATGCGGGTCTTGATCGCAAAGAAGATGCGTTGCGCGAGGGGCGACGCGCTATAGAGCTCCTTCCAATCACAAAGGATGCTCTAAACGGTACGGAGCTGAAAAGAAATCTGGCGATCATCTATGCCTGGACAGGCGAGAAGGAACTTGCGCTTAAGGAACTGGCGGACGCTCTGCAATTGCCGGGTGTTTTTTTGACGTATGGCGAGTTGCGGTTGCATCCGTATTGGGATTCGCTGCGCGACGATCCGCGCTTTGACGAACTTGTAGAGAAGTCGAAGAAACCAGTCGCGCTGAAGTAATTGTGCGGTGGAGGGACGTCCTCTGTGACGTCTGATTATTTTTGGACGAGACGGAGCTCGTCCCTCCATGTCTCTATGGTTGATTCAATCGCGCCAGAACTTCCGGGTCACGCACGTCGGCCCATTGGCCGGCGAGTTCGAGCGCTTTGACTTTCTTGCCTGACTGAGCCATTTCGCGCACTGCATCGGTTAATTCGTACTCGCCCCGCGGGGATGGTTGCAATTTTGCCGTGAACTCGAAAATGCTTGGCCGAAATGCGTAGAGGCCCGCGTTGTACCACGGACTGGACGCTTCGCTTGGTTCCACCTTTTCGCGAAGATCGACGAGCTCCATGTGCTCGTTTAGAAAAACCGCGCCGCCTTTGCTCACATCTTCGCCGCGCTTCACGCTGATGACAGCGTCGGCGTCGTCCGCAAGCTCAACAAGACGCTGGTAGTTCTGCGGAGCAACCAAAATGTCGCCGTAACTCAAGACGAAAGGCGACCCGCCGACAAAATTGTGTGCAAGATCGACAACGCGCCCGGTTCCGTCCTGCACAACTTGTGTCGCGTATTGTATGTCGATCTTGTAACGCGAGCCGTCGCCGAAGAAGTTGCTCACCGTCTCGGCGCGGTAACCGACGATTATAAGAAACTTCCGCACAGCGGCGTCGCGCAACCCCTCCACGATGTATTGCAAGACCGGTTTGCCGCGCACTTCGATCATTGGTTTGGGAAGATCGACAGTGAGCTCGCGCATGCGCGTGCCACGCCCCGCCGCAAGCAAAACCGCCTTATTGATCCTGGTCATCGCGTTGTGCAGCAGTCGCGGCGATTTTTACACACGATTGCCAGCTCTGAAGATGTCGATCTTGCTCTTAAGCCTCCGTTTCATCGGACCCGGAAAGTACAGTGTCGATAAATCCCAGCGGCGCTATTTAGCTTCTGTTTTGCCGCTGATGACGAGTGCGGGCAAGTCGAGCTGTTTGATCAGCGCGCTCACTTTCGGGACATCGCCACTCTTGATTTGCGTCCATTTTGTTAATTGCTGGTCAAGTTGGCCGCTCAACATTTGGAAAACGTCCTGCTGCGACTTGGTCGGCGCGGCGTCGCCGGCGTCGATAGAGTGACTGAAAGTGTCGAATCTTTCGTTGAGCATGTTGGGAAATGCGAGATTTCCTTCCGAGCCTTTCATGTTTACCTGGACCAGCTGCTGTTCGACGTCGGACATTTTGTGATCGAGCTCATCGGCGGTGGTGAGGGGCGCTTTCACCCGCTGATCATTTTCGAAACGTTTGTGCAGCGATTGAATTTGCGATTTCACTTCGCGGATCTCGTTGACGGCTTGATGCAGCTCTGAGATGCGATCGTTCACGCGCTTGGAAAGATCGAATTGCTTTTGCAAAGCAGGCTCGGCGCCCTTGGTGCGCGGATCAATCGAAAGATGCAACGGCGCGGTCTGGCTCTTGCCGGAGAGCGTCAACTTCACCTGGTACTCGCCCGGCAAAGCGAGTGGACCTTTCGGCCCATTGCCGGAATAGAACGCGCCGGGAATTTGCACGGGATCATCGTAACGCAGGTCCCACGCAAAGCGGTTCATGCCTTCGTTTGCGGGAATTGTTTTCGCGCGCTCGACCCGATCGGGCCATTCCGGCGGCTGCTCACCCTCTTTCTTTTCCTTGCTCGAAAGATGCCGAACGAGTTTGCCGGAAGCATCCAGGATATCGATCGTGACTTCATCCTTGGGTCCGGTCTTGAGATAATAATCGATCATCGCGCCGGGCGGCGGGTTATCGCCCACTGGCTGGCGCTTGTCGATTTCCTCGGGGTAATGCAGACGCAACGCGGTCTCCGGTTGATAAAGAATCGTGTCCGCTTGTGCCGATTGTGTTGTCACTTGTCGCAACGGCGTCACATCGTCGAGCACCCAGAATGATCGTCCATGCGTCGCGGCGACAAGATCATCGTCCTTCACGACCAAATCGTGAATCGGCGAAACGGGCAGATTCAATTGCAACGGTTGCCAATGAGTTCCGCTGTCGAATGAAACAAACACGCCGAGCTCGGTCCCGGCGTAAAGCAAGCCGCGCTTTTTCGGATCTTCTCGGACCGCGTGGACATATGCGCCCTCCGGAATTCCATTTACAATTGGCGCCCAGGTTTTGCCCAAGTCAGTCGTCTTGAAAATGTAGGGTTTAAAGTCGTCGAGTTTATGTCGATCCACCGCGACGTAAGCGGTGCTGCCGTCATGGGGGGAGGCGTCGATAAGATCGACCGTGCTCCATTCCGGCATTTTTGGAGTGACCTTTGACCAGTGTTGACCATCGTCGGTGGTCACCTGAACAAGACCGTCGTCTGTGCCGGCCCAAAGCGTTCCTTTTTTTAGGGGCGACTCGGCGAGCGCAAAGACGGTGTCGTAATACTCAACGGAAGTGATGTCGTTGGTCAGCGGTCCGCCGCTCGGTTGCTGTTTGCTCTTATCGTTGCGCGTAAGGTCTCCGCTGATTTGCGTCCAGCTTTGACCGTGATCGGAAGATTTGAAGACGCATTCTCCGGCGGTGTAAAGCGTGTCCGGATCATGCGGCGAAAGCATGAGTGGCGAGGTCCATTGGAAACGGTGTGCAAGATCGACCGCACCATGACCGGAATTGTCCAGCGGGACGGGACTGATGTCCTGGACGTCTTCTTTGTTTTTGTCGTAGCGAACGGCGTAACCTTCGCTGTTTGAGTAGATGATGCGCCAGTCACGCGGGTCGGGCACGACAAAGCCGCACTCACCATCACCGGCAACGAACCAGTCTTCGCGCCCAATCACGCCCGATTCGCCGCGGCTCGCGATCCCGATGTTCGAATTGTCCTGTTGCGCGCCGTAAATGTGATAGGGAAAAGCGTTATCAACCGCGACGTGGTAAAATTGTGCGGTCGGCTGATTGTTTTGGGTCGTCCAGGTTTTGCCGCCGTCGGTTGAGATGCTGGCGCCGCCGTCGTTCACATTGGCGATCCGATTCGGATTTTGCGGATCAATCCAAAGACCGTGATGATCGCCGTGCCGCGCGGACAGCAGTGTGAAATTCTTGCCGCCGTCCACGGAACGAAACAGTCCTGTATTCACAAGATAAACTGCGTCCGCTGATTTGGGGTCGGCGTAGACTTTGCTGAAATACCACGCGCGCTGGCGAAATCGGCCATCCTCGTTCACCCGGCTCCAATGCTGGCCGGCGTCATCGGAGCGATAGAGCCCGCCTTCTTTTGCTTCGATGATGGCGTAGACGCGGTTCGAATCTGCACCCGAAACCGCGACGCCGATCTTTCCGAGAATCCCATCCGGCAATCCATTCCCCTCGAGATGTTTCCATGTCACGCCGTTGTCTTCCGAGCGATACAAACCGCTGCCCGGTCCGCCGCTCGAGAAAAACCACGGCTGCCGGCGCGCCTGCCAGAGGGACGCGAAGATGATGTTCGGATTGTGCGGATCAAAAACAACGTCGATGCCGCCGGTATTTTCATCCTTGCTCAAAACTTTCGTCCACGTCTTGCCGCCGTCAGTCGTACGGAAAATTCCGCGTTCCTGATTGGGGCCGAATGCGTGACCAAGCGCCGCGACCAAAACGACATCGGCATTTCTTGGATCGACAATCAACGCGCCAATTTGCCGCGTATCTTTCAACCCGAGATTTTTCCACGTATTTCCAGCGTCGATCGATTTATAAACGCCAGTTCCGTAAGTCGTGTTGCCGCGAATCGCTGCTTCCCCTGTGCCCGCATAAACGACGTTGTGATCGGATGGCGCGACGGCGATCGCCCCGATCGAAGAAATATCAGTCTTATCAAAAAGGGGCTTCCAGTTTGCTCCACCGTCAATGGTTTTCCAAATGCCGCCCGCCACCGCGCCGAAGTAATAAATGTCCGGTTCGTCGGGAATGCCTTCGATGGCCAGCGCCCGCCCGCCGCGGAACGGTCCGATTTGCCGCCACTGCATCCCGTTGAACAATTTTTCATCGATCGCTCCGGCCGGCCTCGGTGACGGGCGTGGGGTGGGACTGGCCGCGAAAATACTTGAGTCAGCCAAAACAACAGCGGCCAGAACCAGTTGGGCGAACAATCGCAGACGCAAACTCGACGTAATCATCCGCCTAAGGTGAAAAGCTTGCGTCGACGTTCAACTAGAATCGCGCGGTCGTACCCTTGTAGTCGCTTTGTTGAGTGAAGCGCAGTGCGGGTGTGAAGGCCACCTGCGCTCGCGTCGCCCACAGGGCGACGGCTACATTTGCGCGCGAGCGGCGATAATGTAGGCGAGGATCGCGTCGCGTTCAGTGGGTTTCAAACTTGCGCGTGCCGACATGCTGTCCACGAGTTTCGGCCAATCGTCAGTCGTGTAATGCCAGACCACGGGCAGCGTATGGCATTCGATGCAACGATGAACGAAAAGGATGCGTCCTTCCCGCAATGTCGCCCAATCGATGTGTTGTCCTTTTTGCGCGCCCGTCCTTTGTGAAGTTTCCACGGCCGGCGCGTAGTTGATCGACTGGCAGCTCACCAGAATGCACGCCAACGCAGCAAAGATCGACAATTTCATTTAAAGGCCAATTCCGAAAATGGTGCGGACTTGCAGATCCGGCTCATCGGCACTGTCGGTCGCTTGCGCGAGAGCAGTAACCGTGACAAACCAATTTGCCCGGCGATACGAAACATTGGGTCCAATGAAAAGATTTCTGATCTCCTCTTCATCGCTCCATTTCGGAAGCACAAATTCATGCAGTAGCTCGGCGCCGACCGAGAATCGCGGCGAGATCTCGTAACTGACGCCGATTGCCTGCTGAAATTCGCCTTCTCGTTCGCCCAGGTTTTTACCTTCCCAGACCGCTTCGAGCGTCGCGTTATAGGCGAGGACGAGTGGTCCAAAATTTTTTTGCGCAATGACTTTCGATTCCCATTCGAAAACTCGATCGCCACCTTTATATTCTTGATAGATCGACAATCCAATCGGGTCGATCACCGGATTGGTCAGATTGTAAATGAACTCAAGCGCGGAATCGGAGTATTTGAAACCGGAATGGTCCTGATCGCTTGTGTAAAACCAATCCGCTAAATAGATGCTGACCTGGAACTTATCCGTGACTCCGATTTCAATTTCGTGACGAAAGGCAATTTCACTTGAGCGCGCTGGATCGGTTGTGCGTTGCCATGTCACCCAGTCTTCCGATTCGAAACTTCCTGGCGCTGAGGTCGGCGCTTCGTAGAGAAAAGTAAAGTGACGCACGCCCGCGAAAGAGGACAACGCCGGCAAGATCGACAACATGAGAACAAGGAAGGGCGATCTCCGAATCGCCCCGGCGGTTAGGAAACCGCCGCTCCTTGGCTCGCCCGGCTCCATCCCGATTACGGATTACGGAACCGTTT
>Ga0066661_10000015_pt1 | contig 33760 bp, 25 predicted proteins | sample GraSoiAngelo_110_FD_66454 | JGI IMG/M metagenome (GOLD analysis project Ga0066661, IMG submission 66454) | Grasslands soil microbial communities from the Angelo Coastal Reserve, California, USA - 14_0903_12_30cm | ecosystem: Environmental > Terrestrial > Soil > Grasslands | place: USA... | reverse complement strand
ATGAGACGGGCGTGATCATCGGCGGATCAATTATCGCGGCGCTTTCCATCAGAGAACTCGGGCAACTCGTTCGCGGGTGAGAAAACGAACCAGAATATTAACAAAGAAGATCATTACCACCAGCACAAGCGCACCGGCCCAGGCCTGCCGATGCCAGTCATCATATGGCGAAATAGCGTAGCTGAAAATTTGCAACGGCAGGGCAGCAATCGGCTCGCTCAGGTCGTGGTTCCAAAACCGGTTCCCAAACGCGGTGAAAAGCAATGGCGCAGTTTCTCCGGCGACGCGTGCCAGCGCGAGGAGAATGGCCGTGACGATGCCCTTGATCGCCGTCTTCATCACGATGTGCACGATTGTTTTCCAGCGGCTAATGCCGAGAGCAAGCGATGCTTCGCGATAACCAGCCGGCACGAGCAAGAGGACTTCCTCCGTCGTGCGCATGATCAGTGGAATCATGATGAAGCCGAGCGCGAGCCCGCCCGCGTAAGCGGAAAAGCTTTTGAAGCGCAAAACAACCAAACCGTAAACCACCACGCCCCAAATGATCGATGGAACGCCGTTGAGCACATCGGCGACGAAGCGAAGCAACCAATTTCCACGCACCGTTCCGTACTCGGCAAGATAAACGCCGCCGAAAACCCCAACCGGAACGCCAACCAGCGCGGCGAGCCCAAGTAATTCGAATGACCCGGCGATCGCGTTCACCATGCCGCCGCCTGCGACGCCGACCGGTTTCGGTAATTCCGTGAAGAACGACCAGTTCACCGCGCTGGCCCCGCTGCGGAGCAGATGCAAAAATACAAGCGCGAGTGGCGCGATTACCAGCAATGCACACACAAACGACGCGGCTGAAGCGAGCGCGCTCTTCGTTTTTCGCCAAAGATGACTGTTCTTCATTGGACAGCGCCGCTTTTTATTGTCGATCCCATCGTTTTCAAAAGCAGTTGCGCGAGGAGATTCGCCAGGATCGTGATTCCGAAAAGAACCAGGCCGATTTCGAACAACGCTTGCAGGTAAACGTCAGTCGTCGCTTCGGTAAACTCATTTGCGATCACGCTCGCGAGGGTGTAACCCGGCGCAAACAATGAAGCGCGGATTTGCGGCGTGTTCCCGATCACCATCGTCACTGCCATGGTTTCGCCCAGGGCGCGACCGAGTCCGAGAATCACCGCACCGAAAAGTCCTTTTTTTGCGTAACTGAGCACCGCAATGCGCGTGACTTCCCATCGCGTTGCGCCCAGCGCGTAAGCTGCTTCGCGCTGCAAGTTGGGAACAGAGCGCAGGATCTCGCGCGAAACCGAAGTGATGATCGGCAGAATCATCACCGCGATAATGATGCCGCCCGCCAGCATGCTGACCCCGTAGATCGGTCCGCTGAAAAACGGCGTCCAACCAAAGATTTTTTTCAAGAACGGGAATGGATGATCCCGCAGCCACGGAATCATTACAAAAATTCCCCACAAACCGAGGATCACGCTTGGGATCGCCGCCAGCATCTCAATCAGCGAAACAATCGGCTGCCGAATCCAGAGCGGCGCTAGTTCCGTCAAATAAACTGCGGTCGCAATGCTGAGCGGCACGGCAATGATCAGCGCGATGAGTGAGGAAACAGCCGTGCCGTAAATGAATGGGAGCGCGCCGAACTGTTCCGCGACCGGATCCCATGTCGATGTTGCAAGAAAATGAAAACCGAACCGATGGATGGCGAGTGACGAGCCGCGCGCCAATTGCCATCCGACCAAAAACACCAGCGCCACGACCGCGAGCGCCATCGCCAGCGTGAACCATTTGAACACCTTGTCGCCGAGGCCCGATGGCGGCGCCATCCGATCGATTGTCGATCTTACGGCGGGCCTTTCGGGAGCAACGGCAATTGGCATGATGGCGTGCCCGCGTTACATTTTGATTTCGTCCACCCGCTTCAACACGCGTTCGCGCAAATCAGCCGGCAGCGGCGCATAATCCAGGTTCTTTGCCATGTCTTCGCCTTTGGTCAGCGCCCATTTTAGAAACTCGACCAGCTTTTTGCCTTTGGCCGCGTCTTTTTGCTGCTCGTAAACGAGCAGCCACGTCGCGCCGGCAATCGGGTATGAATCATTCCCGGGCGCGTTCGTCATTGAAAAGCGAAAGTCCTCCGGAATTTGCGCCGTCGCCATCGCCGCAGTGATCGATTCGACCGACGGCTTCACGAACTTGCCCGCTGAATTCTTCACGTCCGCATACGGCATTTTGTTTTGAATCGCGTAGATCAATTCCACGTAACCAATTGCACCCGGAGTTTGCTTCACCTGGCCCGCGACGCCTTCATTTCCTTTGCCGCCGAGACCGGTCGGCCAATTGACCGAAGTGTTCGTGCCGACCTTCTGTTTCCACTCCGCGCTGATTTTGCTCAGGTAATCGGTCCAAATATAAGTCGTGCCGCTGCCATCTGAGCGATGGACCACCACGATTTCTTGATCGGGCAAACTTGCTCCTGCGTTCAGGGCTGCGATCTTTGGATCGTTCCACTTCTTGATTTGGCCGAGGAAAATTCCCGTGATCGCGTCGGCATCGAACTTTAACGCGGGACTTCCGGGCAAATTGTAAGTGACAACATCGGCACCGGCCACAGTTGGAATGTGCAAAATTTTTCCCGGCGCTTTGGCGAGGTTCTCATCACTCATCGGCCCATCGGACGCGCCAAAATCCACGGTCTGCGCGATGATTTGTTTTTGTCCGCCGCCGGAACCGATCGATTGATAATTAAACCGCACTGATGGATCGACTTTGGCGTATTCGTCGAACCATTTCGAATAGATCGGATATGGAAACGTCGCGCCCGCGCCATTGATCGTCATTTGCGCCGACGCCGTTGCACTCAACCCGGACGCGATGATCAGCCCAAGAAATCTGCCGCTCAGCTTGTGAAGTTTCGTCATGCGACGAAATTGCCGCACTCGGGTTCGGCTGGTCAAAATGTTTACTGTTACGTTTGTGTGACGGGGGCGCACGCGCCTCACGTCCTGGCGACGCTCATAGAGCGCCGCTACAGCTCAAATCGTAACGCGACCGGGCAAAATCACGCGAATGGTGGTTCCCTTTCCGAGTTCGCTCTCGGCTTCGACGCGGCCGCCGTGGAGTTGCGCGATGTGTTTGACGATCGCGAGGCCGAGTCCGGTGCCCCGGATGCCTTCGGGGCTGCGTGCTTTATCGGCGCGATAAAAACGTTCGAAAATGCGCGGCAGATCGTTTTTATCAATGCCGACGCCGTCGTCGCTCACGCTGAGCGCAATTTCGCCCCTGCCCTGCTCAGCTCGAAGACGAACTCCGCCGTTCTCGCGGGAATATTTCACCGCATTGTCGAGCAAATTGTAGAGGACTTCCTGCAATCGCGCTTCTTCCGCGCGAATCATCGGCAAATCGGGTGCAAGATCGACAACAACTGCAAGCCCCTTTTCCGCGAACTTTTTTTTCCAATCGTGAGCCACATCGCCAAATAGCTTTAGCAAATCGACGTCGCTCAATTGCAAATTTGAATCCGCCGATTCCAATTGCGCGAGCATGAGCAAGTCATCTACGAGCAAGCCGAGACGTTTTGAATGCCGTTCCATCACCTCGAGGATGCGCCCGCGTTCCTCACTTGAACTTTTCGGATCGTCGATCAAGGTCTCGATGTAACCGCGCAAGATCGACAATGGCGTGCGCAGCTCGTGGGAAACGTTGGCCACGAAATCGCTGCGCATTTGATCGCTGCGCTTCAACTCCGTGATGTCGTGAAACAAGACGACCGCGCCGGTCATTCCGCCGACGTCGTCTTTCATCGGCACGGCGCTGACTTGCATCCAACGCTCCCGGTGATTTTGTGGATCGAGCAGACCCAGCTCGGTTTGTTTCTGTTCTCCTGCGCCTAACGTTGCCACGATCAATTTTTCGAGCTGGGAATTACGAACCGTATCGAGAAGCGGCGCGCCTGGTAAAATCTCGTGGGGCGCGAAAAGTTGCCGGAACGTTTCATTGACCAGCGTGACCCGCCGGCTGGAATCGACCACGAGCAAACCATCCTGCATCGCGGAAAGAACGGTTTGTGTTCCAGAGGTGGCTTCCGAAATCCGCCGATCGAGATGCTGCTGGCGCCCGAAAATATTTTCCAAGGCGAGACCGACGCGGCGCGGTTGCGCTGCCCCATCGACAAGGAATGTGCGCGGACGATCGCCGGTCGCGATTTGCTGGACGAGTTGCTCGATTTGCCGCCACGGCGCAATCCATTTTCGCCACGCGATGTAAGCAAATGCGATTGTCGATCCAACAATCGCGCAGAGCAGAAACCAAAACATCCGCAGTTAATTTTCGCGTAAACGATAGCCGAAACCGCGGACGGTTTCGATCACATCGCCAGCTTTCCCAAGTTTCTCGCGCAGGCGGCGCACATGCGTATCAACGGTGCGCGTGTCGATGATGCTTTCGTAGCCCCAGACGTCGTTGAGCAAACGATCCCGTTCCTGGACGCGACCGCGCCGCTGCATGAGCGTACGCAAAAGTTTGAATTCAATGCTGGTGAGATTGACGCGTTTGCCGCCGACCGAAACTTCGTGCCGGGCGGGATCAATCGTAATCGGGCCGGCGCTGAGACGTTCGTCTGCTGGCGTCGCTTCACCGCGACGGAGGATCGCACGGATGCGCAAAATAACTTCGCGCGGGCTGAACGGCTTGGTCACGTAATCGTCGGCGCCGAATTCCAGGCCCACGATCCGGTCGATTTCCTCCGCTTTGGCCGTTAACATCAAAATCGGAATTTGCCGCGATGCGGGATCGCTTTTGAGTATCTTGCACACTTCCAGGCCCGGCATCTTCGGCAACATCAGATCGAGAATGATAAAGTCCGGCTTTTCGCGGCGCCCCTTGTCCAAACCGGCAACGCCGTCACTCGCCGTGGAAATAACAAAGCCGCCGGCCTTGCGCAGATTCAGTGCGAGAAGATCGACAACGTCCTTCTCGTCTTCGACGATCAGAATGGTTTTGCTCGAAGCCGCGTCCATCCGCAGCAGATCTTTGGGATTAGCTACTTCGATCCGCCCGCCACGCTTGGTTTGGCGTCGGCCTGCTCGTTCAGGGCCTGCGTGAATTCCTGCAAACTCGAAACGATCTGCGGGGCTTTGGCTAGCACCGTGGTGGCCAATTTTTCCGCGTAGTCCGGGCGACGCTGCGACATTTCCGAGAGTGCCATCATCACGGCCAGCGCGTTATTGATCGAGTGCTTGATCTCGCTGAATTTTTTTTGCAACTGAACGATCTCTTCCTGCGAGATACTGCGGTCGGTTTCACTCATAATCGGGGATTTTCACTGGAGAAAACGGGCGGCTATGCTTGACTTAAAGGTTCGACATTTGTCGTCAAGATGCCTGCGAAAGTTATCAAGATCAGTGGTGCGCGCCAGCATAATCTGAAGAATCTCCACGTGGAAATTCCGCGTGAGAGACTGGTCGTGATCACCGGATTGAGCGGCTCGGGGAAATCGTCTCTTGCCTTCGACACGCTCTATGCCGAAGGCCAGCGCCGCTACGTGGAAAGCCTTTCGGCTTATGCCCGCCAGTTTCTCGATCGGATGGAGAAACCGGACGTCGATTTTATCGAAGGTCTCTCCCCGGCCATCGCGATCGAGCAACGCAGCGCCGGCGCGAATCCAAGATCGACAATCGCGACCACGACCGAAATTTACGATTACCTGCGCGTGCTTTTCTCCGCCGTCGGCCAGCCGCACGACCCCGCCACTGGACGCCCGCTCCATCGACGAACTCCTCAACAAATCGTCGATCAAATTCTCTCGTACGAGCCGCAATCAAAAATCGCCGTCCTCGCCCCGCTGGTGCAAAATCAAACTGGGGAATTCCGCGACGTGGTCGAAAAATTGAAACGCGAAGGATTCGTCCGTGTTCGCGTCGACGGGGAAATCATCGAGCTCGGCCGGCCCGAGCCGATTCGCCTGAAACGGAACGAGCGTCACACGATCGAAGCGGTAGTCGATCGACTGGTCGTGCGCGATGGAATTCGCGCTCGTTTGGCCGATTCGATCGAAACCGCGCTGAAGTGGGGCGGGAATAAATTGTCGATCTTGCGACCAGTTAGGGACGCGTCTCCGACGCCTCCGACGAATTTGTCGGATGGCTCGAAAAGCGATGGACGGCTCGGAGATTCGTTCCTACCTGGTTGGGAAGAGCTGCACTACTCGACCGATTACGGGGACCCGGAGACCGGTTTTAGGTTAGGAGAACTGACACCGAAACACTTCTCATTCAACAGTCATCTTGGCGCCTGCCCGTCTTGTCACGGCCTTGGCACGCAACTGGTTTGCGATCCGGAATTGATGGTTTCCGATCCGGGAAAAACGCTGGCGGAAGGCGCGATCATGCCGTGGCGCCGCGGCACGAAGCGAATGCAGGCTTATTATCGCCATTTGCAAGCCGCGCTCGTGAAACATTTCCGCATCGACGAAGACGCGCCGTTTGCGGAATTGCCTGACCAATTCAAAAACGCGCTTTATTTCGGCACTGGTGATGAACCGATCGAAATGAGTTTTTCGAGCAATGGTCGCGCGGAGAAGAAGGCGCGTCCGTTTGAGGGACTCGTGCCGCAGATGCAGCGGCTTTACCAAGAAACGGAAAGCGAATTCACACGCAACCGGATCCGCGCATTCATGACCCGCGTCCTATGCAAAATCTGTGGCGGAGCGCGACTCAAGCCCGAAATTCTCGCCGTCACCCTTAAAAATCGCCCGGGGTGCGAGTCGAACATTCATCAATTCAGCGAAATGACGATCGAGGCTGCGGCCAGGTATATGTCGATCTTGCAATTAACGGAGCAGCAACGCGTGATCGCCGCCGATGTCGTGCGCGAAATTCAAACGCGGCTGCAGTTTCTCGTCGAAGTCGGCCTCAGTTATCTGACGCTCGATCGCGAGAGCGGTACGCTGAGCGGCGGGGAGGCGCAGCGCATCCGGCTGGCGTCGCAAATCGGTTCCGGGCTGGCCGGCGTTCTTTACGTTCTCGACGAGCCGAGCATAGGGCTACATCAACGTGACAACGCGCGATTGCTCGGGACGCTGCGACGGCTGCGCGATCTTGGCAATTCCGTCATCGTGGTCGAGCACGACGAGGAAACAATCCGCGCTGCGGACCACATTGTCGATCTTGGGCCCGGGGCCGGACCGCGTGGCGGGCAAATCGTCGCGCAAGGCCGTCTCGAGCAAATCTTGCGTGCAAAAAATTCGGCGACCGCCGATTATCTTTCCGGCCGAGCGCGCATTCCAATTCCGAAACAGCGAACGAAACCGCGCTTGCCGAAAAACGGCGAAGGCTGGCTGACGGTGGTTGGCGCAGGGGAAAACAATCTAAAAAATGTGGATGTTTCGTTTCCGCTCGGCTGTTTCACTTGCGTGACGGGCGTATCCGGCAGCGGCAAATCGACCCTGGTCGACGACATTCTGCGCCGCGCGTTGTTCCGCCATTTTTACAATTCGAAAGAGAGACCTGGCTCATATCGCGCGCTCCACGGGCTCGAGCAAATCGACAAAGCAATCGTGATCGATCAAAGCGCGATTGGCCGCACGCCGCGCTCGAATCCGATCACCTATACGGGGGCGTTCACCCCGATCCGGGGACTCTTCGCGCAATTACCGGCGGCGCGCGTGCGCGGTTATGACGCAGGGCGTTTTAGTTTTAATGTCAAAGGGGGACGCTGCGAAAATTGCGAGGGCGGCGGACTGATCAAGATTGAAATGCACTTTTTGCCTGATGTCTACGTTGAGTGCGAAGTTTGCCGCGGCCAGCGTTACAATCGCGAGACGCTCGAGATTACCTACAAAGGTAAAAATATTGCCGATGTGCTAAAGTTAACGGTGGATGAAGCGGCGCGATTCTTCCGGAATGTGCCGACCATTTCAGACAAGTTGACGGCGCTGCTCGATGTTGGTCTCGGCTATTTACAGCTCGGCCAAGCAGGGACTACGCTTTCCGGCGGAGAGGCCCAACGCGTGAAGCTTGCGACCGAGCTTGCGAAGAAAGCGACCGGTTGCACACTTTATATTCTGGACGAGCCGACGACCGGTCTGCATTTCGCGGACATTGAGAAACTGCTGCAAGTGCTGATGAAATTGCGCGACGCCGGAAATACAGTCGTTGTGATCGAGCACAACCTGGAAATGATCAAATGTGCTGATTGGATTGTCGATCTTGGACCGGAAGCGGGCGAGCAGGGCGGCAAGGTTGTCGGAACAGGTCCGCCGGAGGCGATTGTCGATCTTGCAGAAAGTTACACCGGAAAATTTTTGCGGCCGCTCCTGCTGGAAAAACGATGAAGGCATTTAGCGACCATCGCGCACTCGTTTTCGCCGCTTTGTTCGTCCTCATCTGGCAATCTTCGCGCGCCGAAGTTTCGCCTGAGCTGGCGGAGGCGGAGGCGCCGTTAGCGGAAGGAGTGCCGGAAGTTGCGGTGGTGCGTCTGCAAACATTGCTTGGCCGCAATTTAACCGACGAAGGGTGGCGCGCCGTCGCAGAAAAACTTGCGGAAGCGTTAGTCGCGGCAAAGCAGCCAGCGGGCGCGCTTACTCTGCTTGCGGATCCGCGGCTCCGCGAAATTTCCTCGACAAAATTCTGGCGGGCGCAAGCTCTGGCCAGTTTGCGTCGATGGACGGAAGCATTGCCGCTCTACGAGGAGTCGGCGAGGGCCGATAATTCGCCTTTTCGAGAGAGCGCAATTTTCGGAGCGGCGGAAATGTTGCGAGCACTAGAGCGGCGGGATGAAGCACTGCAGAAATTGTTCATTCTTTTTCCGGACAAGCAGTGGGGTGCTCAGGCGCGGCTCCGATCGGCCGAACTGTACATCGACAAGTCCGACGCCGTTAACGCCCGGCGCGTGCTGGACGAGATGCAATCGAAGTCGACCGCGGAGAGAAAAGAGCGGCGTCTTTTGCGCGGCCGGCTCGAGTTGATCTTGCGGCGGCCTGAGAGAGCGATCGGCGCGTTTCAAGCATTTCTGAAAAGACCGGAGAGCGCAAGTCATGCAGTAGTGATTGCGGCGCTTTGCGGGATTGCCGATGCGCATCTGCAATTGAAAACGCCGGAGACGGGCGACGATGTGCTGGAAGATTTCATTGAGCGTCATCCGCAAGATGTCGATCTGGCCCTTATTTTTGCAAAATTGGATGAGCTGTACCGCGCGGAGCGAAAATTGTCGCGGAATGAACTTGAGCGGTGGGGCAGAGATCCCGCGCAGCCCCGGCGGGGGTTTGCGCAGTGGTATCTGGCGCGCCTCGATCTCCGGGCCGGACGTCGCGACCGGGCTTTGGAATCGTTTGCCGCATTGAGCCGCAGCGAAACCAAATCCGCGGCGCTTGCTCCAGCCCTCCTCGAGTACGCGCAGCTCAAATTGGAAGAACACGATTTTGACGGCGCGATTACGATCCTAAACGAAGCGCGCGCGTTCCAACCGGAGGCGACTTTGCGCGACCGCATCGATCTGTTGGCGGCACACGCTCAATATCTGGCGCAGAGATTCGAAATCGCGACCGCGACCTTTGAGAGACTCGCGCATTCAGCGTCGCCGTGGGCAAAGCTATCGCTTTTCAACGCCTCCATCGGCTGGCTCCAACTCGGCGATCACGCTCGTTTTCTGGCCGATTACGATGAATTTGAAAAACAGGCCGGCGATGAGGAATCTCTCGCCGAGATGCGGCTCGAAGAAGGATTGCTGCAGGCGGCGAACGGTGGCGCCAAAGCAGCCGACTCGCTGCAAAGTTTCTTGCGCGATTTTCCCCGGAACCCGCGCGCTTCGGAGGCCTGGGTTGCTTTGGCCGAACTGGCCTTTCATTCCACGCCGCCGCGCCTGGACGAAGCGCAAAAGGATCTCGTCCGAGCAACGGAATCTAAACCGACGGCGGCAGCCGCGGAGCGGAGCGATTATCTCCTCATTTGGATTAAAGACGCTGCGAGCGCAAACGGCGCAGATGTGCTCGAACTGGGAAATCTTTTTCTGCAAAAACATGCAGCATCATCGTTCGCGCCGGATGTGCGCATGAAATTAGCGGAGACTTATTATCGCCGGCAGGATTTCCCAAACGCCCAAACGCAATTCGAGCTTCTCGCACAGCAAAATCCGCCAGGGCCGCTCATGGAGAAGGCACTTTTTTTCGCAGCGGAATCTGCCTTGTCGAGCATGGGCGCGCATTCGCTCGATCGGGCGATCGTGCTTTTTGATCAAGTAGTGCGCTTGAATGGCGAGCTGAAATGGGCCGCGCGCAACGAACAGGCTGTAATCGAACGCAAACTGGGCAAGCCGCCGGATGCGCTCTTATTATACGATGAAGTGTTGAAGAGCGATGCGGGTCGGTCCGAAAAACGAGAAGCCCTTTGCGGCAAAGGCGACATTCTTTTCGAGATGGGCGGGAACGTAAATTATCGGCGGGCGATCGAAGCCTACGATCAGTTGGCTTCTGATAAGGAAGAGCCGATCCACTGGCGCAACCAGGCGCTTTTCAAAAAAGGTCTTTGTTTAGAGAAGGCGACCGACCGCGCGGGCGCGCTTTCGGCGTTTTACAAAGTCCTGGAGAGTGAGGCACGCCCCGATCGTCGCCGCGAACTCTTCTGGTATTACAAAGCGGGATTCAACGCAGCGCGACTCCTGGAAGACGATTCCAAATGGGAATCCGCGGCCGCCGTTTATCAGACGTTGGCAGCAACTGGAGGCAACCGGAGTGAGGAAGCTAAGGCGCGGCTCAACCGTCTCCGGCTCGAGCATTTTCTTTGGGGGGATTGATTCCGCAGAGTGTCGCGTTTGAACTGAGGGCTAGTCACAACAGCGCAAAATGTCGTTTTTTGTCCGAAGGAGATTAATTATCGCATTCGTTTTCTGTTGCACCCCGGAGCGAAAGGGCGCACACTTCGTGCATGAAAACCAGGGTTTTACACCTATGCGGTTGGTCAATCCGGTGCGCCAGTGTAGCGTTGTCGCTCGCACTTTGTGCATCAGTGCTTGCTGATTCGAGCAAAAACGTAGTTATTCCGGCAAAACAGCAGCCGGCCCAAAAGGGGGTAAAGAAAGTGTGCTACGTGATGATCTCAGGCTGGGGTATTCCGCAGCCTTGCGATCGGCTTTTTGGCGGCTTCCCGACCACCGTTTATCCGATGGAACGCATCGGGAGGTAAAAGTAGTTTCCTGCGCGATAACGTAGGCGCAATAGCGCGCTGCCCGGCGCGGCAGCGTGGGCTAGTTCCTTTTGTTTTTGCCCCGCCAACTCATAAGACCGCGAAGCCTCCGGCCGACAGTTTCGATAGGGTGACGTCGAGCTTCTCGCAGCAGCTTCCTGTAGCCCGGTTGGCCGCTTTTCATTTCGTGGATGAATTCGCGCGCAAATTTTCCTGAGCGGATTTCGCGCAGCGCTGCTTCCATTTTTCGCCGCACGGTTGCATCGACAATCCGTGGGCCGACGGTCAATTCGCCCCATTTCGCCGTGTCTGAAATGAGCGCGCGCATCCCATTGATTCCGGCCTCATGGATAAGATCGACAATAAACTTAAGCTCGTGGAGACATTCGAAGTAGGCCAGCTCGGGTGGATAACCGGCGCGGACAAGTGTTTCAAACCCGGCGCGGATGAGGGCGCTCGTTCCGCCGCAGAGGACGGCTTGCTCGCCAAACAAGTCTGTTTCCGTCTCTTCGCGGAATGTCGTTTCGATAACGCCGGCGCGAGTGCAGCCGATGCCTTTTGCCCAAGCCAGGGCCGTCCTCTTTGCATGTCGGCTCCGATTTTGATGAACCGCAATCAATGCCGGGACGCCGCGGCCTTTGGCAAATTCCCGGCGCACCATCGGCCCCAGGCCTTTCGGCGCGACCATTACAACATCGACATCTTTTCGTGGAACGAGCGTGCCGTAATGAATCGCGAAGCCGTGCGCGACAAGCAGCGTCTGACCCAGCCGCAAATACGGCGCGATCTCTTTTTTGTAAACCTCCGGCATTTTCGTATCTGGCAGCGCGAGAAAAATGACATCCGCGCGATGCACGGCCTCGGGTGTATCGACAACTTTAAGACCGGCGCGCCGCGCCGCCGCGCGCGATTTGCTTTCGCGATAAAGTCCAACGACGACGGCGATTCCGCTGTCGCGCAAGTTTAATGCGTGCGCGCGGCCTTGCGCTCCGAAACCGATCACAGCGCAGGTTTTTCCCTTGAGCCAACGAAGGTCGCTGTCTTCATCGGTGTAAATGCGCGCCGCCGTACGACGCCGGGGAAGTTTGTGCATCGCGTGTTGTTGTAGCCGAGGTCGCCGGCCTCGGCCAGTCAGAAGGGCGGCGTCGGCGACCCCGGGCTACAGCGTGTGCCGCGCGCGCTTAATTGGCAGCGGCCTGCGATTTCGCGAATGCCTGTAAGCGGTTCACTTGCGCGAGCGTGGCACGAACCTCATCGGCGCGTCCCATTTTTTCCAGGATATTTGAAAGTAACAGGTACTGTCGCGGCTCGTCCGGTTGCCGCGAGACGGCGCGGCGTTGCGCGGCAAAAGCATCCTCCAGGCGATTCTCGCGCAGGCGAATCAGCGCGATGAGATTGAGCGCTTCAGTATCATGAACATCGAGCCGGCTGGCATGGCCAAGCGAAGCATCGGCTCGTCTTACGTCGCCTTTTTGCGCGTACAAGCGACCGAGCGCGAGGGCCGCGCCGTAGTGCCACCAATTATGGCGCGCGAAATTTTCGACGAGACACAGAGCGGCGTCGGCTCCTTGCGTTTCACGAAGAACTTCGGATTCGAAGCTGATGATTTCCCAAATGTCCGGGTATGCGACGCGAGAGTTCTCAAGAATGGCCAGGGCCGCTTTGTCGTCTTTCGCCGTATGTCGAAGATGCGCGAGGTTGACCGCGGCGATCCACGTGCGCGGATATTCTCTGCGCGTTTGCGCGGCGGCCCGCGCCGACGAATCGAACATTGCTTCGGCCTCGGCCCTCTTGCCCACTTGGAACAGTAGGCCAGCGAGATTGTTGCACGCGATCGGATAATCGGGGGTGATCTCGAGCACGCGCCTGAACATCTTCTCGGCGGCGACGTAATCACCGCGATGCACGTAAATTTGGGCGAGATTGGCGGCGACCCTCGTGCTCGTGCCGCCTGCGGCAAGCGTGCGCTTGTAAAACGTCTCCTCGTTTACCCAATCGCTGCTGCGCACAACGCTGCGAACGCCAAAGGCAATTACCGCCACAGATACGAATGCACCGACGACACGCCGATAGCGCACCGGCAATTCAACCGCGCAGCCGGCGAGAAAAATCAGGAACCCGACGCTCGGCAGGTAGAGCCAATGCTCAGCTACCGTCGCATCCAACTGGATGACATTGGAAATCGGCAAATAACCAGCGAGAAACCAGCTTGCACCGAAGATGCGCGCCGGCTGGCCACGACCTCTTTTTGCACTGCCGCAGATCAAAGCAGCGAGGACAAACAATCCAACCACGGACAGATATTCGATACCAATCGCCTGTCGCCAGTCTGCGTTGCTGCGGCAGGCCGCCGGATTGAATACCGTGCGTTCCATGTGCAGATTGCCGGGAAAAATCATCAGACGACCGTAATCGCCGAGCGTTCGCGCCATCAGCACAACGCGAAGGGGCCCACTCCAGCCCGCATCGGGCATAGGCGTCGTGAGTCTTTCGGGTAGATAACGGAGACCCATGTAAATGGCGAGGAGCGCGACGCAGCAGGCCACCGCCCAGATGTGCGTGCGAAGCCGCACCTGTTTCTCGACGAGAAGCAGATGCGCGACAAAGAGCGCGAGCCAGACGCAGGCAATCTCGCGCGATAACAACGCGAGCAGACCTGACACGGCGGCGAGGAAATAGAGCGAACCACGAAGAATCCGGCAGCTCCCGGATGGGGTCCGTTGCGCGCGCAGAAATAGTAACCACCCGGCGCTGGCAAAGAGAAATGCGAGACTGTCGGCGCGCCCTGAGATGTAATCCACCGCTGCACTGTGAACCGGGTGCACAACCCAGATCATCGCAACGGAGAAGGCAGCCATGGAGAGCCAGGGGAGGCGCCGGTGCGCACGGTCACGGACCGCAACTGAGACCCGGCGCAAGAAGAGTGACGCGAACAGTTGGCGGAGCAGGAAGTAGAGCAGAACACCGCTGCCGGCGTGCAGCAGCACGTTCGTCAGGTGAAAGCCGTACGAGTCGGTGTTCCAAAAAAAGTAATCGACGATGAATGAGATATTCTGCACCGGCCGGTAATGGGCCGAGAACGAGTCCAGAAACAGATAGTGCCGAAAGGCCTCCAGGATCAGGAGCGGGCTCTTGATGAACGGATTGTCATGAGACAAATACTGATCGTCCCAGATGCGCTCTCCTTGCAGGGCCGGCGCTCGCACGATGACGCCGATAACGATGAGGAGAAGAACACGCAGCCATTCTCTGCGCAGATAAGTTGCGAGTTTCGACAGGCGGGAAATTGGAGCCCAATTTCCAATTGCGGGCGGGCACGGAACCGGGTGCGTGATTCTCGGTCTAACGAGCGGGGTTGGTGAGGCGAGCACGAGACACAGTTGCGAGATGGAGCAACTCTCGAGTCTTGTTCGCACGACTCATTCCCTGCCACTCCCGCTCTGCGGGAATGACAGGAGAATGAATCGTCGCCAGGTTCCTAAGGAACAACGTAGGGCGACCAGAACGCTGACGGTGCAACGTCCGACAACGCGTTGAAACTGAGCGTTGGAACCGCCGGCAGCGAGTCGACGACTTGATCGCCGTAAGCGTTGCCGAGGAGGTCATTGCCCGTGTTGTAAAGGACCGATCCTCTTTTCAGGTAGTTCGTCCAATCGGTAACTTTAACCGGATTGCCGGTGCTCCGGTTGGTTTCGATCGCGTATTGATCGACCGCGGAGTCGATCATGCGCAGATCGTTTAGGATCCGGGTGGCCTGCGAACGTTTGCGGGCCCGGAGAAATCCAGGCACGGCAATCGCCGCGAGCAGCGCGATGATCGCGACCACGATCATGATTTCCACGAGGGTGAAGCCCCCGCGGCGTTTATTGATGGCGTTTAACATGCTATTGCTTTCTTTATCTTTTGTTTGTTTGACTGCGCTCCGCGATACGATCGTGGAGGTGCCTTTATGAAGCAGTGTTGATGCCAACGTCAGCGCTTTTTCACATTTTTCGGGGAGTATGCACTTCACCGCAAACCTGTTACGCCGGGCGCACGCATCGTGCTTGAATAGCGGCGTGAGATTCTTGAAATCGGCCTTGCGACACTCTGTCGGCGCCAGCGTCTACATTTTTGTGGCTGTCTTTCTCTTGCGCATCGTTGTCCTGACAAGACTGACAGGTTCTCCGTTCCTGCTCCCCATGCGGGGGGACATGCATTTCTATGATGATTGGGCGCAACGCATCCTGCACGGCCAACTCACAGACCACTTGGCCTTCTACGGTCTACCACTCTACGCCTATTTGCTCGCGCTGATCTATAAACTGGCAGGCTATGGCCCATTCGTTCCTGGGTTGTTGCAGGCCTGCCTCGATGCCGGAACGGCTGTAGTTCTCTACAAGCTCGGCGTCAGCGTTTTCTCGCCACCGTCGGAAGGGGAACCAGGAAAAACTCCCGCCGGCCTCCTGAGTTTTGGTCTGCGGAAGGGCGGCCACTTCGTCGGAATACTTGCCGCGATTGGCTGGGCATTTTTTGTCCCGGCGCAGGCCTACGCAGTCATCCTAATGCCGACAGTGTGGTCGGTTTTTATTTTTTGGTTTTTGCTCTGGTTGATCGTGCGAGCAAGGTCGGCGCCAAGCGGGCCCGCCTCTTTCGTCTATGGTTTGTTCACCGGCGTCGCTGCGATGGGTGTCGCGACAATCCTTTTCCTTACTCCGCTGCTCCTTGCCGCCATCATTTTCAAGCCGCTGCTGCCGAGCCATGAACGGTCGCGTATGGTGAAACTAAGTGCCATCGCCCTTTTTTTTCTCGGAATCGGTGCCGGCACTTCGCCTTGCTGGATCCACAACTATTTCGTCGCGCGCGATCCCGTTTTTTTGTCGGCTCACAGCGGCGTGAACTTTTGGATCGGCAATAATCCGGTGGCGACTGGGTATCCCCGGTTCCCGCCCGGGTTGCACGCCGGGCAGGAAGTAATGCTGAAGGAGTCGATCAATGTCGCCGAAAAAGCCGCCGGTCGTCCGCTCAAGCGATCGGAAGTCTCTGCCTATTGGTTTGCCAAGGCGAAAGCTTACATCGGCCGGCACATCGGCTCCTGGTTAAACTTGCTCTGGACGAAGGCGTGCAACTTCTGGAACGCATTTCAATACGATGACCTGAGTATGATCACCGCTCTCCGGGAGCATCACGTGATTTTTCCCGGCTTGCGGTTTGGAATCGTCGCCGCCTTGGCCATTCCCGGTCTATTGATCGCCTGGATCGCACTGCCTCTCTCACGCTGGATCACTGCGGCGGTGGTTCTGCATATGATTTCGTTGCTCAGTGTTTTTGTAACAGAGCGCTATCGACTCGCGGCGGTTCCCGGCCTGCTTCTGTTCGCTGCCTACGGCACATGGATATTTTGGGAGAGCTGCGTCATGGCGAATTATCGTCGGGCTGGCATTTATGTTTTGTTTTTAGTTCTGGCAACCTGGATCGTCTCGATCCCGAAGCGCGACCCGTCGCTGTGGGCCCTGGACAGTTACAATGCAGGTTGGCAGGCACTCGAGTCGAACGAGCTGCCGCTGGCCGAACAGAAGTTAAAGGTCGCTTATGCTTACGTGCCCGAAAACGCAGAGGTCAATTTTGCTCTGGGCAATCTTCGTCTCGCGCAGGGGGACAAGCCAACGGCGAAATCTTATTATTTCGCCGCCCTACATCTCGATCCAAACCACGAAGGGGCCTACAACAACCTTGGCATCCTTGCCTTGGAAGAAAAACGCTGGAGTCTCGCGGCCAAGCTTTTCGCGAAAGCGTTGCAACAGGATCCAAACGACGCGAAAACGCATTATTTGCTCGCCAAAATTCTTTTGGTCGAGCGCGATCTCGAAAATGCGCGTAAAGAAATCGATCGCGCTATCGAGCTGGAGCCCAATCAGCCCGAGTTCGCGAAATTGCGGCAGCAAATTGCCGGTGAATGACAGTTGGCTGTATCGCAATTACCAAGCTCTCCGCTCAAAAAACCGCGTGCGACCATCGCGGTCGTGCAACTCGAAATGGCGTTTTGAATCGCAATTCCATGAGCATCAGAAAATAGTCGAGCATGACGCTCGCAGTCAGTTTGCTTTGTCCGCGTTGGCGATTAGCGAAGTGATAACCAAGCTCGCGAAGGCGAATCGCGCTTTTCCCAAAACGGTGAACGGCCCGCACATAAAGATAGATCAAAATCTTGTAGCCACGCGGGTGAAGATCGCCGTCATCAATCGATTCAAACACTTCGCGACGCACCGCGAAAAAGCCCGACATCGGATCCGAAAAAGGAACATTGGCCAGAAAGCGCGCCAGCATCGTCGCAATCGCACTTCCAAAGCGGCGGAATCGCGAGCATTTTCCGTCGCTGCCGCCCGCAGCGCGCCGGGTCGCGACCGCGAACTCGGCATGGGCTGTCTCCTCCAACAGCGCCGGCACAAGCGCGACGTCGTGTTGCAGATCCGCGTCCATTACCCCCAAAATCCTTCCGCGGCCATGACGAAATCCGCAGATGACAGCGGAGCTTAATCCGCGGACCTGGCGCCGCCGGATTACTTGCAACCACGGATATCGCTTCTGGAATTTTTGCGCTACTGCCCACGTCTGATCCGGTGAATCATCATCCACCACGATGACTTCGAAGCACAGCCCCTGAAGGGCGTGGTCAATTTGACCAAAAAGCAGGGGAAGGTTTTCACGCTCGTTGTATGTCGGCAAGACGAGCGTCAAATCGACGCAACTTTGTTCGCTTGGAAAATTTGCCGTGCGATTCCAGAGAGCGTGGACGCGCTGGTTCGCATCGACAAGCGGCCCGGGGGCAAGAGTAACCATGTCCCGTTCAGAGCAGCAGAGGATATGCCATTGCGCCTCATCAGCCGGGACCGGCTCCTTACTTGATTAATCGTGAAGCGTGCAGCAATTGAAACGAGACCGGATCGTAAATCTGTGCGTGCACGAAGTAGCGCCAGTACTGAAACAGGTCCACGGCGGCCAAGATCAAAATGACGCCTGCCAGAGCGAAAAGCGGCCTTATTCGTGGAAGCTTCTCCGCCACCTGGAGCACCTGCGATAAAGCGAGCCAACGCAAGGGCAAGTCCCAATAGGCAGCAAAGCGCAAGCTCATTCCAAATGGCACAGCGGACATTACGAGGTAGCTTGCTCCGAGAAGGAGCGCCCAAAAGACATCTGGTCGTGATTCCCTGTCGATCTGAAACAAGGCACCCAGCGCGAGAACTGCAACCAAAGGCGAGAGCAAAGTGAAATCGATCAGGTAACGGTACCAGGCGCCGTCTTGAAAAAGAATTGGATAGCTCAGTGCGGCGGATTTTTGCACAAACATCCGATAGAACCAAATCCACTCGCCTACTCCGCCCACCAGCGCGGCCAGTGTCAACACCGCGAGCGCTGGGGCGAGGAGGCTTACCACAAATAAGAAAACGCTCCCGCGGCCCAGTTTGAAAACTGCGAAGACAATTGACACGATGATCAACGCTGCAAAAACAAATGCGGCATTTTCTTTCGTTAGCACGAGAACGAAGAGGCTGGCGCCGTAGCCCGCCAGCCACCCTTTGTGCTTCGGCGCTTGCAAATTTTCCCAGAGAAACCACGCGCACAGCACCGCCCAGAATGCGAAGTAACCATCTACCAACGAACGTTGCGCCAAATGAATCTGTAGTGGCGCTACCGCCATCAACACGGTTAAGAGCAGCATGCGCTCGCTGCCGCCAAGCCGATAGGCGATGATCGCAGTAGCGAACAGTAAAAGAACACTCGAAACGAGCGAAACGCATCGTAGCGCAGTGAGTGGATCGAGCCGGCTAATTGCGGCCAAAGCGCTCGCGGGCAACAAAAACCCAATGCGTGTCGCCGGCACGACTGCGTCGGAACGTTCTTCTTGCCATTTTACGTAAGCGCGCACGATGTCCGGATAATTCCAGATGCCTTCCTTTAGCGCTGTTTCGACATAACCAGCATAGATGCCCTCGTCGTAGCCGACGCCATGAAAGCCCGCGGTCGGCCACGCCCGCAGGAAAATTCCCGCGCTAAGGATGACAAACATTAGGGCGAGGGATGACTTCCCCACTCGATGTGATGAAGCCCGTCCGTCGATGTTCATGCAATCAAACACTGCACTTCCCATGCGCGACATGTCGATCTTTCAGTTATCGATCTTTCGGCCCGAAACCATCGCCAACCGGCTTTGTGGCCCGGTGACTGCTTCCCAGTTGTCCATCAACCCTTTGCGTCGATGTTTTCTGCGCCTCAAACCCACACCGCAGTTTTGCCCGAAGTTTCTGTAGTTTCCTCCGAAGCGAAAATCAGCGGAATCGGCAGACAATCGACGCGAATATCGGCCCGGTGCCCGGTTCAGATCCTTTGCGGAGTGGCGATCTTTTGCCTGATCGGAATCGCGCTCGGTCTTTGGCTCGGCACGACGCGACTAGGCAATCCCGATCCGCGCGATTGGTTCAACGTTTTCTATGTTCTCTTTGCCAGAAATGAACCGGCCGGGCTCGCGATTGTAATCGCATTTACTGGCGCGACGATCATCTGGCTCGCACGCGGGGCCCCGGCTATCTCGCTGCCGCGGCTTGCGCGGCCGGGATTAATCATCGGTCTCATCGCCACTGCAACCCTGGCGATTTGCGCGATCGGAACGCATTTGGTTTGTCACAACTATGCGCTGACCGCCGACGAGAACATGGCTGATTTTCAAGCGCAAATTTTTCTGCGTGGAAGAGTCACGGCTGAAGTTCCGGCGCAATGGCGCGATGCCGTTCGCGTCATCAAACCGACATTCGCGGACTACCTGCCTGCCACCCACTCGTGGAAAGCGACTTACCTGCCCGTCTATGCCGCGATGCGCGCGGTCTTTCAAAGTGCCGACCTGCAAACATTGCTCAATCCGTTCCTCGCCGCAGTGACCGTTCTGGCTCTTTACGGAGCAGCGCGAAACATTTGGCCGAAATCGAAAACGAACGCGCTGGTTGCAATTGGTCTGCTCGTGAGTTCATCGCAGTTTTTGCTCATGTCGATGACAGCCTACGCCATGCCGGCGCATCTGGCGCTGAACACAATCTGGCTTTGGCTCTATTCGCGACCCGATCGACGCCGGTTCTATTTGGCGCCCTTCGTCGGTGTGCTCGCCATTGGCCTGCACCAACCGATTGTGCACGCGCTCTTTGCCCTGCCTTTTCTTCTTCGGCTCGTATGGCAACGGCGCTGGCGTCCGATTGTGATTTTCGCGGTGATTTATTTCGCCGGCTGCGCGCTTTGGTTCCTTTGGCGGGAACATTATCAAGCACCAAGCGGCGGCGGGGTTGTTTCCGTGTTCAAATTTCTCAATCCGCGCATGCCAATTATTCAGTCGATGAATCTACTCTTGATCATCGCGTGGGCTTCGCTGGCCACTCCGCTTTTGGCTTTTCTCGGAGCGAAACAGTTCTTGAAAGGACAACCGATCGTGCAAGACGCCATCCTGAGCTGCGCTTTGACCTTCGTTTTTTATTTCTTCTTCTATCTCGATCAAGCCCATGGCTGGGGTTACCGCTATTTTCACGGCGCGCTTGCCTGTTTTGTGATTGTCGCCGTCGCCGGCTTCAATCGATTGTCGATCTTAATTGGCGAGCGCAGCGCGCAAACGTTCGTCCTGGCCGGCGTCGCCATGTCGATCTTCGTTCAACTTCCGCTGCGTTGCTGGCAAGCAGAGACGTTCATTAGGCCATACGCACGGACGGCCGCTGTGGTTCATGCCATGCCGCAAGACATCGTTGCACTCGATGCGCGCGATGCCTGGTACTCGGCCGATCTCATTCGCAACGATCCTTTCCTGGAAAAGCGCCCAATCGTTGTTTCCATTTTCGCCCTCACACCCGCGGCAATCGCCGTTCTCGAAAAAGCCGGCAGCGTGCGCTTCATCACGCGTGATGATTTGACGCGACTTGGCATGTTCACCACCCGCAGCAATGGCTACGCACGCGATCCTTTTCAACTCGGACGAGGCAAATAAGATGCATGCGGATCAAGACATTCAGTTTTCGAGTAGCGAATCTGCCGCACAAACGGGGATCGCCCTGCCCATGCTGAATCGACTGTTGGAGTATCTCGTGCGCACAAAAAAGCGGGTAGTCCCTGATTTGCGTCTTGAAGCTCTGCCTTTTTATTGCCGACTAAAAGCTTGAAAAGGATGCAGCGGATTTTGCGAGAAAGTTTGCGCCTAACGATCTTCATCGAGTTTTGGCCCGAAGATTTGCGCCGTGCCGGTTCGGGCGCTATTCCCCTGCTATCGGATCGCGCACCAACCTTCTTTGCCGCCGTAACATCGACAGTCGCTAAACGTTGACAGCGCCGAGATGAATCAACTCGACCGAAAAGAAGGCGCCGTTAGTCAACTCGCACAGCGATCGCGGCGATACGGCGCTCCGATGAAGAACGATCGATGGCTGCTGAACATCGTCGCTCCAAATTTTGAACCGGACACTGTAGGCGGCGCGGGCGAGGTGATGATTCAGTTGATCGGAAATTTTCTCCGGCTGCACCCGAACCTTCGAATTTATCTGAACGAAAACGCCGCGACTTTTTTTCCGCAGTGGCGAGGCCGAATCGTGGAAATTCGCACCGGGAAGATGCGGGGAAACGCGGCAAAAGCAGCAGCGATGCTGCGGCTCGGTGTGAGCGGCAAGGGTTTGCCACGCGAAGGGGTGACATGGTTCCCCTTCGGAACAATGCTGCCTTTCCACTTCAACGGGAAAGGCGTGGTCACGATCCACGACACACTCGATCGCGACTTTCCCCTCTGCGTTCCATTCTTGGAGCGCAAGCTTCGAAGATTTATGATCCCGCGAACTCTCAAGCGGTGCGCAGTCGTCACCAGCTCGCAATTCAGTCAGGAACGTATCCGGTGGTATTATGGGGTGGAATCAACTGTCATCCCTTTAGCTCCTATTCCGTTGCCGTCGCCAGCAGCGGCGATTGTCCCAGCGAAGCCGCATGTTTTCTATGCGGCAAACGCGTGGCCGCACAAGAACCACGAATTTTTACTTCGAATGTGGCGCGAGGATGCGCGACTGCGAGAAATCCCGCTGGTGTTTACACTCGGATCAGGCTTGGGAGCGCTCGGCTCTTCAATTGCGCGTTGCAAAGCTCACGGGGTGGAAATTTATATAACTGGGAGGCTCTCGCGCTCAGAACTTGCGCTCTATTACCAATCCGCGCTCTGCTCGGTTCTGCCATCGCTCTACGAGGGGTTTGGCCTAACGGCACAGGAATCGTTGCTTGCCAATTGCCCTGCGCTCGTGAGCGATCGCACCAGCTTGACGGAGACCGTGCCGAGCGACTATCCGTACGTTCTTCCGCTCGAGACGAGGGTTTGGACAGAAACAATTCTCGCGCTTCGTATCGCGCCCAAGCAGGATTTCCGTAAGTGGGCAAGCCGCACGACCTGGGTCGAGGCGGCAGGAAAATACCTGGAAGTTCTCGATGAAGTGCGCGGGGTGTAACAGGTGCGGCTATTCCGATCGGACGGGAGCTTTACCTCAGCGGCCGAGCCCGCGCAGCACGCGGCGCACGAGCCAGATTGGCAACGGCAGGCGCAGCTTCCAGTATAAACGTTGCCAGCGAGTAATTCCCTCGAAGAAATTTTCCTGGACGTAACGATCGGCCGTCGCGTTCACGATTTTTCTTTCGGATGACGCAACGGGAACTGCATCGGCACCGATCATCGCAACCTCTCGATCTTGCGCGTAACAATTGGCATGGCCAATCGACGCCGTCGATAATTGCGCGTGTCACGGCATCGGTTTTCAACTCCGGGTCGCGGAGCATCCGCAATGACAAACACTCTGCGGCGGCTGCGCTGCGCGAATAGCCGCACTTTCCGATTGAAAATGATGAATGCGACGGGCGTGGTGAGCGCGCTAACCATCGGCCAGTGTCACTCCGTTCCCGATTTCCTGCCAATTCGCGGGTTGTCGCGCGCGCACGTTGCCGTACACGGCGCGCAATGCCGGCAAGAGCAGGATCGACTTTAATTGCATGCGCAGGATCGGCCGCGTCTTCGGATGGAGCGCGTTCAGCAAAACCGACGAGAAAATCTGCGCGACCAACGTGGCCACGGCCGAGCCGACTGCGCCGTGTTTTGGAATGAGGAGCAAATTCAAGGTGATATTAAGCGCGGCGCCGGTGAAAGTTCGAAAAGTCGCGAACCAAGTCAGGCCTTCGGTTATGTCATATCCGCTTTGGGTGATGCCGATAAAAATGAACAGAATCGTCCATCCGTGAACGACAAGAACATTCGCGGCGGGAAGATAGTTGGGTCCAAAAAGGACAGTGACGAATGCGGGCGCGGCAAAAGTTAAACTTAGCGAAAACACAAACCCGCCGGTAGCGGCGATAAGAAATAGGCGCTCGAATTGACGTTTGTAAAAATCGGGACCGAGCCGACGCCACCGCACCAAAACGGGAAAAAGCGGCGGCATCAACGCCATCGGGAGCAACGCGCACGCCTCGGAAATTTGCGATGCCGCGGCGTAGATCCCAGCCACTTGGTAGCCAGCCATTTTCCCAAGCATGATAATGTCCGATCGCATGTAGATCATCACCGCAAGAGCGCCGAGAAACAGCGGGAATCCTTCCGCGATGAGACGCGGCCAGACAACTGTCGTTGCCAAGATCGACACGGTACTCCGCGAGCCGCTTCGCCGGTGAATGAAGTACAGCGCGGTACCGATAAGGGCGGCTTCAACTGTTTCCAGCGCAGCGAAGAAAAGAAGCGGCGCGTTTGCGAGTATCGCGGCGAGCTTCAGAGCCGTGCTCAGCAAAATCGGAACACCGCGTCCCAAAAAACTCAGTGGAAAGCGACCCTGCGCTTGGAACGCGTAATCAAACACATCGCAAGCTTGGAAAAGCAATCCGCCGCCGGCCAGCGCAGCGATGCAAAGCAGCAACGTGTTGCCGCGTTCGAAAATGAAAATCAATCCCAGCATGGCCAGGTAGCTCAGAAGCGCGATGCCGAGTTTGAGCCAGAATGTTTCGCGCACGATGGCGGCGCTGCGTTCCTCTTGATCGACAAGATGGCGAACCACGACGCGGTCGAGTCCGAAACTCGCCACTACGGCAAACACTCGCACGAGCGCGAGGCCGACCGCGAGCGCGCCAAATCGTTGCGGACCAAAATGGCGACTCAACGCGATAATGACCGCCGCGAGCGATCCGACGCGCACAACGTGGTTGAGTAACGACCAGCCGCCGTTCGAGACAATCGTCGTCGAAAAATTCTTCATGCGATCGCGGCCGGCCCAAGATTTGGCACTAACTCAGCCGGCTTCGCTTGTAGTGTGTCGGGTTGCGTCGCGAGAGACGTTCCTGCGCTTGAGATCAAATCCACCCATTGATCGAGATGCGACTCGAAGCGTGCGTGTTTCGCCGCTTCGAGTTCATCGAACATTTCGCCTTCAAAGCCGGTGCAGATCAATCGGCGCCCAGCCGCGATGCTGTTCCAGACTTTGGAAGGAAAGATGGCGCGGCGGATTCGGGGGTGTCCCGCGACCAGATGAATTTCGTGTCGCAGCAACTCGGTTTTTAATTTTTCCGGATCGCTGTGCAACTGCTGCACTTGCAGCCAGGCTGGAAGCTGGCGTGCGCCTGGCCCATCCGCATGGATGCGGATCTTGTAACCCTGGTCGCGCAATTGCTCGCATGCGCCGACGAGCAAACCGACATCATGGCCATAACCGAGATTTCCCGAGTAGAGTGCGGTTTTGGGTTCGGGCGCAGAAACTTCTGTAAAAGCGATTGTCGGCCAGTTGCGGATCACAACCGAATTGCGCGCTGGGCCCGCGAGGTTCGCGCCGATCTTAACCACGCGGTCCCATTGTAAAAGCCGGCCATCCCAGTAGCGACTGAAAGCGCGACGGCCACAAGTTGGGTATTCGCGAACGCCGCGAATGAGCTCCGGATAATAATCTTGCAACCAGTAAATCGCGCGCGCGCGACGCCGTTTGATGCGATTCGCGAGCTGGACGGTGTTCGGCGGAGCGCTCGTCACAACGACCACATCGGCTGACCTAACAAAGTTGTCGATGTAACTGGCAAAGGCGCGTTTCACTGACGCGTACTCGATGAACGTCTGCGCGAGATTCCCCCGTTGCCCGCGATAATGCTCGAGGTGAAGAATCGGCACCGGCGGCTTGTCGCGGCCCAATGCTCGATAGTTGCCCTGCCCACCGACCAGCCGCACATCGCAGCCTTGTTGGTGCAAACGCGTCGCGAGATGTTCCGCGTAAAGTCCGGTCGGCGCAGCGTCCGGCCAGACGTATTGGCTTAGAATGTGGAACGTCGCCATCGCGTGCCGTCAGCTCGCGAGCACGCGTGGGTACGATCGCGAAGATTTGTGCATCGGTGCGCGAAACTTTCGTATCTGAATGTGATAGGCCTCACGATGATACCGCAGGTTAGCTTCGAGAAGCACTCCAGCGAGCCCGACGAAGATCGACAATGTCATCAGGCTCGCAGCCAGCACCGCGAGCGGCAAGCGATTGACCAGGCCGGTGTGGAGGTATTCCAGAATTGGGGCTGAACCGGCCGCCAAACCCGCGGCTGCGATGATTCCGCCGATTGTTCCGAAAAATGCCAGCGGCCGATAATCGCGGAAGAGCACGAGGAGCAACCGCAGAATGCGCAGCCCATCGCGCATGGTCCTGAGCTTTGATTCCGAACCATTCGTGCGACTGCGGAACGGCACCGGGATTTCAGTCATCGAGAAACTTTTGTCGACGGCTTGAATAGTCAGTTCGATTTCCAACTCGAACCCGCGCGACAGCACCGGCACGTGTTGGTAAAACCGCCGGGAAAAAAGTCGCAACCCGGAAAACAAGTCGAGTGGCTTGAAGCGAAAAACCAAGTTTAGAACCGCCGCGAAGATCGACATTCCCCATTGATGCATCGGCCGGAAAATTCGCGTGGCGTTTTGCGCGCTGCGAATGCCGGTGATCATATCGGCCGGCTCGCGCAAATATTCTTCGACCAGAAATTTCGCGCCTTCAGCTGGATAACTTCCATCGCCGTCTACCATTAACACCAAATCGGCATCGATCGCAGCGAGCGCTGTCGCCACCGCACGCGCTTTACCGCGCCGTCTTTCGGTTAGGAGGGTAGCGCCGGCCGCTCTGGCCGCTGCGGCCGTTCCATCTTCCGAGCCATTATCGACAACCAAAATATCGGCCTGCGGAAACGCCGTCGCATACTCGCGCACGACGGATGCAACTCCGACCTCTTCGTTCAGGCACGGGATCAAAATGGTGAGGGAAGGCGAAGCCATAGACGGAAGAATCCGCGCGTACTTTTGAACCATTTTTCATGCCGCCCGAGCTAGTTTTAGCGCGAAAACGATGAGCGCGTTTCACGTCTTAGCGATGCCCCATCGTCGTTGTTATTTAATCCGGCGAAAACCGCGGACGCGCCGGGAAATTACGGCAGGAAAAGTCGGTTTCAGCCAGTCGAGTTTTCTTTGCCTAAGACGGAATTGGCGGTGGCGATCAGCTCTTTATCGTCGTTGTTCTTTAATCCGGCGAGAAAACCGCGGATGCGCCGGAAAGATTGCCGCAAGAAGAGGTCGGCCGCGCCATTAGTCGAGGGGCGAGAGTCACCGTTTCGGCGGGCAAGTTGAAGTTCGGCGTCCCATCGGCTGAGAACGCAGGTCGATGCGAAAAGGTCCATCGCCGCGCCGGCGATCCGTTCCTGGACCAGTTGCATGTCTAAAATGGGTTCGCGATACGCAATGAGGGCGCGGTTCACGGCTAAATTGAAACGCCAAATCAAGCGACCGAGTTGATTGGCAAATGAACCCAGTTCGGCACTGGCCACCGGTATATCCGGAATTCGCACCGCTGCCCCGAGCCGGTGCATACCAGCAGTCCACGCCTTACCAATTCCCGCACGCGATGGTTTCAACATCGTGTCGTAAATTTCTTTGAACTCCATTCCGGGACCGCGCATTCCCACCAGCGCGATGAATGAAGTGAGGACTTCGTTGCTGCCTTCGCCGATTTGATTGATGCGCGCGTCGCGCAGCATCCGTTCCACGGGAAGATCGACAAAGTAAGCCGATCCGCCGTAGATTTGAAATGCGTCGTTGATCGCTTCCCAAAGTCGCTCGGTCGTGAAGACTTTCAATATCGCTGTCTCGACCATGTAATCCTCAAGGCCGCGATCGATGAGCGACGCCGTGATCGTGGTCATCGCTTCCATGGCGTAGGCATCGGCGGCAATGCGTGCAATTTTCTTTTTTACGAGATGAAATTCGCCCAGGGTTTTGTTGAATTGCTTGCGCGTGTTCGCGTGTTCGGTCGCCAACCGCAAACAAGTCTTGGCCGCGCCGGTGCAACACGCGCCGAAGGTAGTCCGGCCAAAATCGAGCACGGTCAGCGCGACTTTCAGACCTTTGCCCATCGGACCGAGAATATTTTCCTTTGGGACTTTGACGTCGCGGAGCGCGAAACGTCCGGTCGCGGTGCCGCGGATTCCCATCTTCGGCATGCACGCTTCGAGTATTTCGAAACCAGGCATGTCCGGTGTAACCAGAAATGCCGTGATCGCGGTCTTATTCGATCCGGGAACTGGCGTCCGCGCCATGACCGTGAGCACGTGCGCGATGGCCGCGTTCGTGATGTAGCGTTTCTCGCCGTTTAACACAAAATGCGAACCGTCCTCGGTCGGACGCGCCATCATTTGCAAGTTGGCGGCATCGGAACCGGCCTCCCGTTCGGTGAGCGCGAATGCGCCGAGCTGTTCGCCATTCACAAGCTTCGGCAGCCATTTTTGTTTCTGCTCGTGCGTTCCAAAGAGCAACAACGCCCGAATGCCGATGGAATGATGCGCGTTGACGAACACGGAGGTCGACGCGCAGCGGCGGCCGATTTCTTCCAGCACTTTGCAATTCGCCATTTGCGTAAAACCGCGGCCGCCGTACTCGGCAGGCGCAGTCATCCCGAGCACGCCCACGCGCCCGAGGCCGTCAATTACGTCGCGCGGAATCTCTGCCTGTCGATCTATTGCTGCGGGGTCGAGCTTCTCATCGAGAAACTCGCGCAGCTCCGCGAGCGAGTGGTCCAGCTCGGTTTGCTGCGCCGCCGGAATGCGCGGATACGGCAGCACCCAATCGGCCACGAAATGACCCTGGAAAAGACCTTTAGCAAACCCTAGCGCCTGCGGCCCGGCGAAAAGTAACTCCTCCGCCTGCTGGATTTCTTTTTGCCGCTCGACGTCGATCTTCATAAAACGAATCCGTCCGAACATGGGCGGGTCACCAACTGTAGCCGACTGCGTGCACCTGTCCACGCCGACGGCAGTAAGGCGCCCGGCTTCGTGGGAAGCTAGCAGCTTCCCCTACAGCCTTAGCTGCATCCCTGACTCGTTCCGCATTCCGTGCAGACACCGCACGCGCCAGCGCGAATCACTTTATCGCTGCCGCAGACCGAACAGATGATATCCATGAACATGCTGCCGAGTGCTTCTTTCACGCGCTCGGCGTGACTGCTGCCGTTGCTCCCGAGCCGCCCCGCGCCCGCGGGATCATTCGGCGAATTGTTTGTGATCACGTCGATCAATTCCTTCTCGCCGGTGCGCGGCAAATCCGACACGGGACGATTGAGCGCCTTCTTTTCCATCTCCGGTATTTCTTTCAGCGGCAGCTCCGTCTGTCCCCGACCGGGTGAGGTCGCTTCCTTGTAACCTTTGATGAATTGGCAACCGAGCCAGCGAAACACGTAATCGGTTATGCTGGTGGCGGTGCGGATGTCGGGATTCTTGGTAAATCCGCTCGGTTCAAAACGCTGATAAGCGAATTTTTTTACCAGGCCTTCCAGCGGCACGCCGTATTGCAGCGCGATCGACGTGAGCGTACCGACCGTGTCCATGAGGCCGCCAATGGTGCTGCCTTCCTTCGACATCGTGATGAAGAGCTCGCCCGGTTGACCATCTTCATACAAACCAACCGTGATGTAACCTTCGTGTCCCGCGATTTCGAACCTGTGCGTGAGCGACATGCGTGTATCCGGCATGCGATGCCGCAACGGCTTGTCCAGCTTGCCCCGCAGCCTGCCGAGTTCTTCCTCCAGCTCGAGAATGCACTTTTGTAATTCATCGTGCTCGACCGTGACGCCGACCGCGAGATTGACGTCGTCGGCCGCGCCCATGTCTTTTGTCTTGCGCGTGTTCAGTGGCGCGGAGCGTTTCGAACCGTCGCGATAAATCGCAATCGATTTTAATCCGAACCGCCAGCCTTCCACGTACGTGTTCGTGATGTCTTCGACCGTGGCCGATTCCGGCATATTGACCGTTTTCGAAATGGCGCCGCTCAGGAACGGTTGTGCCGCCGCCATCATCCGCAGGTGTGCCATGTAATTGAGCGAGCGCTGACCTTTGAACGGTTTGAACGCGCAATCGAAGATCGACAAGTGTTCCGGTTTCAATCCGGAGGAAATCGTCGATCCGTCGGTGTCAAGCACATCCTCGATCGTGTCGAACGCGTCGATGTGCGCGATGATTCGTTCGATCTCTTCGGAATTGTAGGCGAGTTTTTCCAGCGCCGGTTTGACTGTTTGATTAACGATTTTCAACATGCCGCCGCCGGCCAGCAGTTTGTATTTCACCAGCGCGATGTCCGGCTCGATCCCGGTCGTGTCGCAATCCATTAGAAAACTGATCGTCCCGGTCGGCGCGAGTACCGTCACCTGCGCGTTGCGATAACCGTGGCGTTTGCCCAGTTCAGTCGCGCGCTTCCACGTTTTGGCGGCTCCCTTTTTTAAGTGAGCGAATTCTTCGACATCGGGAATTTCATTGACCGCGCAGCGGTGGAGATCGATCACTTCGAGCATCGACGCGAGGTTGTTTTTCGCGACCGGCTTCGGCACGCCGCTGCAACGTGCGTCCCGATAACCGGGAAACGGTCCAATTGCTCGGGCCAGCCGCGCACTTTGCTCGTAGGCTTCGCCGGTCATAATGGAAGTGACCGCGCCGCAGAGCGCCCGGCCTTCTACGCTGTCGTAACCGTAGCCGTAACTCATGATGAGCGAGCCGAGATTCGCGTAGCCCAGCCCAAGCGTGCGGAAAATGTGCGAATTTTCCGCGATCTCTTTGGTCGGATAACTGGCGTTATCGACGATGATTTCCTGGGCAGTAATGAAGATGCGCACTGCGGCTTTGAATCGTTCGACATCGAAGCCGCCCTCCGCGGTCTTGAACTTCATCAAATTAAGCGAGGCGAGATTGCAGGCCGTGTTGTCGAGAAAAAGATATTCCGAGCACGGGTTGGTGGAATTTTGCCGGTCCGTGCCTTTGCACGTGTGCCATTTGTGGATCGTGGAATCGAATTGCATTCCAGGATCGCCGCAGACGTGCGTTCCCTCGGCAATTTTGCGCAGCAACGTCCGCGCATCTTTGCATTCGCACGGCTCCCCATCGCGCACCCGGCGCGTCCACCATTCGCGTCCTTCCAACGCCGCTTCCATGAATTCGTCGCTAACCCGCACGCTCAAATTTTCGTTCTGATACATGACTGAGCCATAGGCGTCGCCGTTGTAACTCCCGTCATAGCCGTGCTCGATCAGCGCCCAGGCTTTCTTTTCTTCTTTTTGCTTTGCGTCGATGAACTCCTCGATGTCGGGGTGCCAGTCTTTCAGCGTGTTCATCTTCGCCGCCCGCCGGGTTTTGCCGCCGCTTTTGACCACGTTGGCAACTTGATCGTAGACTTTTAAAAACGAGAGCGGTCCGCTCGGTTTGCCGCCGCCGCTCAACTTTTCCCTTGTCGATCTTAGCGACGAGAGATCGCTTCCGGTGCCGCTGCCGTACTTGAAGAGCATCGCCTCGCTCATCGCCAGCCGCATGATGTCCTCCATCGTGTCATCCACCGATTGAATGAAACAAGCGCTGCCCTGCGGATATTCGTATTGAGTGGCGGCGCGCTCCGCTCGTTCGGTCTCACGGTTATAAAAGTAATTGCCCGCGCCCGCGTTTTTGCCGATGCCATACTGATGATACAAACCGACATTGAACCAGACCGGCGAATTGAACGCGCCGTGCTGGTTCACGCAGAGCCATGTCAGTTCGTCATAAAAGATTTCCGCCGCCTCCGTGTCCCCAAAATAACCGTCCGCCATCCCCCAATCGGCGATCGTTCGAGTGACGCGATGCACCAGTTGGCGGACGGAAGTTTCGCGACCGCTTTTGTGCGGATCAGTCCCGTTGCCGATGTCGCCGTAAAAATATTTCGAGACCGCAATTTTCGTCGCCAGCGCGCTCCAGCTCTTCGGTACCTCGATATTGTCCTGCTTGAAAATGACCCTGCCGCTGTCGTCGGTGATCTCCGCCGTGCGCCGTTCCCATTCGATCTGATCAAAAGGCGAAATCGCGGCGTCACTGAACACGCGCTCAAAATGCACACCGCCATTTTTCTTTTTCGCGATCTGATTTTTGCGGCGATCGGATGATTTGCGCGATTGATTAAGCGAGGAAGGCGGTATGCCAGCTTTAAGTTGAATCATGGCGGGGAGGGCGGTTTAAGTTGTGAATAACGGAAAATAATCGTGAACAGCCCCGCTAATAACCTGTTAATTCCAGCGAACAACAAGTAATAGCGGAGCCGCCTGGCGGATATACAATATGCGGTGCGGAAAGGTTCCTCGGCAAGCTTAAAATTGTAACATTTTTGTGGTTGTCATCCCGAGGTCGCCGCGGCAACCGAGGGAGCTCGCATTCATGCGAAGACGCTTCATTTCACTCAGGCTTCTGCTACGAAGCACGTGAATCTCGTGCGGATTTGTCTTCAAAAAAAGCGCACATTTGCAAACGCAGCCCCACGTCTCATAATTACGCCGCAGTCTATCGATGATTGTCGATCTTACAAAACGGAAGGGTGGCTGAGTCCGGTTTAAGGCACTCGACTCGAAATCGAGCGTGGGCTTAAACCCACCGTGGGTTCGAATCCCACCCCTTCCGCCAGAATTTCACCGTTCGGCGAGAGCTTGCCAATGGCATCACCGATGCTCATAATGCGATTTCGATGATTCGGGCGAATTGTCGGGCGCGCTTCACCGCCGCCGATTTTGATTTCATCGTTCGCACTCTTTCGCGTTCCTGCACCGATCAGGTTTCACTTGTCGATCTTCTTTCCGATTCGGAAACACGTGATTCCATTCTCGATCATCCGCGCCTGGTTGACGCGATTTTGTGCAACGCTGGTCACCTCCACATTTCTTCGCAGTTTTATTTCTACGTGCTCGCCCGGCACGTCTTGCAGCAAGCGGGAATTGTCGATCGGAAACTCTGCGATTATATCGCTTCGCTCCTGGAAACCTTTTCGCGCGCGAACCGATTGCAGGCCCCGGACAAGATCGACAATCACGGTCGCGCATATATTTCCGACATGCTCCTTGCGCTCACCCGCGCCACGCCTGAGCAAGCTTTTCTCCTCCGCGCACACGTCGGCAATTATTCGCTTTTCATCAGCGGCATCTTCCACGAAAACGCGCAGCGCCGCAGTTTGCGCGGCGGACCGGACATTGATTTTTATGAACAAATCGGCCGGACCAATTATCAATTGGTCGCCGGCCACGCGACTGCGCGTCGATGCGAGCTCACTGATATCTACGAAGAGTTGGCTAATCGTTTTCGCGACGTTCGCCTCGCGCTAAATCAGCTTTCCGATCGGTTGCTCAACCTCGATGACGACCTGCGTCCATCGCTTTGCCTGTGAATGAGACGCTTTTTAGTCAGATCCAAAGGCTTTTCGAACGCACTTACGCGCAGGTTGGGATTAATCTCGAGGATTGTCTGATCGACCGGGAGCGCTGCACGCAATTGTCGGTCCTGGCCGGAAGATCGGCGCGCGAACTGAGCGAATTGGCCCGCACGTTTTTGCGGCGCGCCGACGATCGGCTTTACGTCGGCATCTATTATTCGCGCTGGTTGATCGACCAACTGGAGAGGCACGATCCGCGCGCCGGACTGAGCGACCACAACATTCGATCGCTCATCATATTCGTGGAGGAGATCAATCATGCGCTTCACGCTGCGCTCCAGTTTCAAAACGGCGCGCACGAGATCGGCGTGGAAGATTTTGCGCGCAATCTCGAGCTGCAAGCGCAAGTCGACACTTATCTAGTCCTGCTTCTCTTCGTCGCCTTTTTTCGAAAAACGCAACGCGTCTCGCGGACCGACCGGCGTTGGCTGCGGTTTCATCTTTTCGCTGCGCAAGATCCTCATGCCTACATCGACAAGAACATTCGGCGCCGTTACCTCGAGGCGACGGAACTGGCCGCGAGTTACACGCAATATCTCGACACTTTGAACGGAATGCGTCGTCTCGATGAAATCCGGCGCTTTCGTTCACTCGACTACACGGCCAAGAAGCAGCGCATTTTGGCGCTGGCCGATCGGACTGCTTAAATCGCAGCGTCTTGCGAATTCTGTTTGCGGAAACAGACAGATCGCAGCTAAATATCGAACGTGTTCAGTTTGACCATGCTCGGCAGTGGCAGTGCCGGGAACAGCGCGCTTGTGTCGACTGATCACTGCAAAATTCTTGTCGATGGAGGATTGAGCGC
>Ga0066661_10000012_pt1 | contig 36107 bp, 23 predicted proteins | sample GraSoiAngelo_110_FD_66454 | JGI IMG/M metagenome (GOLD analysis project Ga0066661, IMG submission 66454) | Grasslands soil microbial communities from the Angelo Coastal Reserve, California, USA - 14_0903_12_30cm | ecosystem: Environmental > Terrestrial > Soil > Grasslands | place: USA... | reverse complement strand
GCACGCAGCAAGCGGATTTGAAAATCCAGACTGCCCAATTGAGCACGCAGTTTGGTCCTGCGTATCCCAAAGTTGCCCAGCTTAGCAATCAACTGAAAGAAACTGAGGTTCAGATCCAGAACGAGCAGAAAAAAATCGCCAGCAGACTTCGTAACCAGTACCTCGCCGCCCTGCAGCGGGAGAATATGCTGCGAGCCGGGTTCGAAAAACAGAAGCAGGAACAGAACAAGCTCAATGAGAGTGCGATCGAATACAGCCTGCTCAAACGCGACGTAGACAGCAATCGTCAGCTTTACGAAGGTTTGCTGCAGAAGTTGAAAGAGGCGGGAGTAAGCGCGGGCCTCAAGTCTAACAATGTGAAGCTTATTGATCCTGCCCGCGTTCCTACCGCGCCCTCTGAGCCAAACATTCCCCGCAATCTGGCTTTTGCTCTTGTGCTGGGCCTAACTACCGCCATTGGATCCGCCTTCCTGCTGGAGAGCCTCGATAACACGGTCCGGACTCCGGAGCAGGCGCAGCTCGCGGCTGCATTGCCTTCACTCGGAATGATTCCCCTGGGATCGAAAAACATGCCTGACCGCGGCAGCCGACAGCTTGCCACGGCGCCTTCGTCCAAAGAGGCGGTTGAGTTGGTCACCCAGGTGCATCCCAAATCTCAGATGGCCGAGGCCTATCGCGCCTTACGGACTTCGCTCCTTTTATGTTCGAGTGGCGCACCACCTAAAGTGATCCTGGTCACCAGCGCACTGCCTCAGGAGGGAAAAACCACAACCAGCATCAACACCGCTGTGGTTCTGGCCCACAAGGGAGTGCGTGTCTTATTGATGGATGCCGACTTGAGGCGGCCGGGAATTCACAAAATTTTGGGGCTGGGACCGCGAATCGGACTCAGCAACGTGCTCACGGGAAGCGCGGACTTGCAGCAGGTGGTCACACGCTCACCTTTGCTGCCGAATCTGGTGATTCTGCCGGCGGGAACTCCTCCGCCCAACCCGGCTGAGCTCCTGGCGTCCCCAGACATGCACGATTTGATCGAGCGATTGCGCGATCAATACGATCACATCGTGATTGACACCCCCCCTGCCCTGTCAGTCACGGATGCTGTGGTCCTGGCAACCCGGGCCGACGCTGTCGTGCTGGTGATTCGTTCGGGTCATACGACAAAACAAGCGCTGCGGCGGGCACGCGAGATCCTTGGCCGGGTTAATGCAAAAGTGACGGGCGTGTTGATGAATGCCGTCAACCTCAGGTCCGCGGATTACTACTATTACTCCGAATATCAAGGAAAGTATGGCGGACGGTATTACGTTGAAGACGAAGTGACAGACGCCGAGGAGAGCGCCAAGGCTTCGCCTGGTGCGGACTAGCTTTCGATAAGCTGCATGCAAATTACCCTTCAGCCTTCCGCCAAGAAGCTTTTTCCCCTCGGTGGAGCCTTCCTGTTCGCGGTCCTCTACTTGGCTCTTGTTTCGCGGGAGTTCCTGGCCGCCCATTTTGCCACTGTGGCCGAGATTGCCAGTCTACGAACGGCGGTGCGGCTGGAGCCGACGAACGCTGAATACCATCAGCGGCTCGCTCGCTACTTTTTCTTAGCTGACCATGATCTGCCCTCCGCCCTGGCGGTTTACCAGACGGCTGTCGGTTTGAATCCCTACGATGCCAATCTTTGGTTGGGTCTGGCCGCGGTTCAGCAGGTCTTGGGCAACGCTGTCGAACAGGAAAAAGCTATTGAACGCGCCATCATGGCGAATCCCCGCTCAACCAACGTGGCATGGGAAGCGGCGAATCTGTATCTTGCGCGCGGGGAAACGGACAAGGCACTTCGTCAGTTCCGGATTGTGATCGGGAATCGTCCGCTTGAGGCCGATGCTGCGTTACGCCTCTGTCTGCGGGTTGCTCCCAACGTTGACACTCTCATTCGGGAAGCATTGCCTCCACAGCCGGACGCATACGTCATCCTGCTGGATCTTCTAACTGCGGAAAACGACAAGGCGGGCGCGGCAGAAGTCTGGGCAGGCCTCATGCGCTTAAAGAAGCCTTTTGAACAGCGCTTCGCGTTTGACTACATTAATTATCTGCTGCGTCAACGGGAAGTTGAACAAGCTCAACTGGCATGGCGATCAGACTGGTTCGGTCTCTCGGGATATCGGAGCTCAACCGATAATCTGATCGTCAACCCTAATTTCAACTTCAAGATTCTGAACGCAGGCTTCGATTGGCAGTACGCGAAACGTCCGGGCGTGACCATGGCCCTGGATCCAGCTGATTTTCATGGCGGCCGCCGGTCGCTTGCGATAAGGTTCGACGGACCGGGAGTGGACGAGGTCGGCATCTTTCAGTTCATTCCAGTTCGTCCTCATACAGAATACGACTTCTCTGCCTTTTTCAAGTCGATGGACATCCAGGGGGCCGGCGGGCCGCACTTCGCGGTTGAGGATGCATACACCAAAACGACGCTGTTCCTCAGCGATGAGCTTAAGAATGCCGGCGTTTGGCGACAGACAGGCGGCGTTTTCAAGACTGGCCTCGACACAGAGCTTATTGCGTTGCGCATTGTGCGCGTGCCGGCCGGCAATGCCATACGTGGTAAGCTCTGGGTCGGCGATTTTCGTTTGATCGAGCAGCAGCACGATAACCCGTAGCGAGGTTCGTGAGTGGCATCCCCAGAGCTGGCGCCGACTGAGCAAGCAAACCTGGTTGCCCCAGAGGTCGCTCAGAGGCCCTTCCGGATTTTGGACCGTGTCCTGCTGTACGGCACATTCTCCCTCCTGCTTTTCGGACCGCTGGCTTTCGGCGCTGTCTATCCCTGGTCCATATTTATCCTTGAGGGCGGCGCTGCTCTGCTGTTTCTTCTATGGGAGTGGCGGCAAGCTTCCTCCAGCGAACTCTCTGTCACTTTAAACGCGCTGTTCGTTCCGATGCTGGTGTTCGCCGGGCTAATCGCAACCCAGGTGGTCTTCGGTCTTTCGGCCTACCGTTACGACACCGTCTCGGACAGTCTCCTCTATTGTGCCTACGGTGTCCTCTGCTTCCTGGTGGTGCAATCCCTGCGGCGCACCTCGCAAGTGAAAGCACTCGCCGTCATTTTCTGCAGCTATGGTTTCGCGGTGGCACTATTCGCCATCGTGCAAAGCCTAACCTCTAATGGAAAGATCTACTGGGTGCACGAATTGCCGCGCGGTGGATGGATCTACGGTCCCTATGTGAATCACAACCACTACGCGGGGCTGATGGAAATGCTGGTCCCGATACCTCTGGTCCTGTGCCTGACCAGCTACGTTCGCGGAAACCGGAGGGTACTCACAGCGTTCATTGCAGTGCTGATGGCCAGCACGATTTTTCTCTCCGGTTCGCGTGGCGGGATGTTTGCCTTCCTGGTTCAGCTGCTGCTTCTCGGCGTGTTGCTCGGCAGAAGGAAGAGCCTACGCGCAGCACTCACGGCTGGGGTGGTTATCCTTGTCGTTATCGGCCTTTTGACCTGGCTGAGCGGTGGCGAAGCCGTCATGGACCGGCTGGCGAGTATACAGGGTGAGACCAAGGCTGAATTGTCGGGAGGAGTACGCCTGACAATCGACCGCGACGGCTTGAAGATGTTCGCCAAGAAGCCTGTTCTGGGTTGGGGACTGGGGACCTTCCCCGTGGTGTACCCGCAGTTCGGAAGCTTTTTCACGGATAAGTACGTCAATCAGGCACACAACGACTACGTCCAACTGCTGGCCGAAACTGGCGGCCTGGGCGTTCTGACGATGGTTTGGTTTCTCGTGCTCGTTTACCGCAATGGCTTGAGCAAACTTGGACATTGGACCTCGGACGTTAATGGAACCGTGGCCCTCGTTGCCCTGCTGGGTTGTACGGGAATCCTGATCCACAGCTTCGCGGACTTCAATCTGCAGATCCCCGCGAACGCAGCCTTGTTTTACGTTTTGTGCACGATTGCGGCGGGCGACACTCAATTTGGAGCCAGACGCCGTGTGCGACAGCCAGCAGGAAATACTCTCATTCGCGACATGCAGGGTTGGGCGGAGCACAAGGACGAGCGCAGCACGTCTTGAATCAGCCTTGGAAGGAAAACCTCACTTAATCGATTTTCCACAACACTCCGGCCACTTGGGATGGTTATAATGCTGCCCCTGTGGGGCACATTCCTGCGGTTCAGAAAGGATCTTTCATGGACAGCAGCTCATCTTCGAATCTAACCAGCCGCAGAGAGTTCTTGACCGCTTCGGGTGGGTTGTTGGCGGCGGCTGTTGCAAGTCCGCATTTGGCTTCCGCGGAGAGCGGGGGTTCGTCCAGCGCCCAACCTTCGATCTCGCAAAATACTTTGCCGGCGGGCTCGGCGCGAAAAATACCCATTGGAGTTTTTGATCCGGTTTTCGACCATCTTTCGCTGGATGAAATGCTGGACAAGGTGGCCGGTTACGGCCTGGAGGCGATGGAGATTGGCACGGGCGGCTACCCGGGAACCAAGCATTGTCCAGTCGAGGACCTGCTCTCTGATGACGCAAAGCTCCAGGCGTGGAAGAAAAAATTCGATGACCACAATTTGATGGTCGCCACTCTGAGTTGCCACGGAAATCCGGTACATCCAGATCCAAAGATCGCGGCTCGCGATGCGGAGATTTTTCGGCGCACGGTTCGGTTGGCGGAGAAATTGGGCGTGCAGGTGATTGTCGGTTTCTCGGGGTGTCCGGGCGGTTCTCCCACCGACACCATGCCGAACTGGGCAACGTATCGATGGCCTCCGGAGTACGCGCAGATTCTCGACTGGCAGTGGAAGGAAAAGGTAATCCCCTACTGGAAGGAGGCAGCGAAGTTTGCCCGGGACCATGGCATCCGCAAGCTGGCTTTCGAGATGCATCCCGGCTTTGTGGTTTATAACCCGATGACGCTACTGAGACTGCGCGATGCCGTGGGCGAGGAGATCGGGGCCAACTGCGATCTTAGCCACTTGTTCTGGCAGGGATGCGATCCCATCGAGGTGATCCATCTGCTCGGAAAGCAGGGCGCACTCTTCCACGCCCACATGAAAGACACGGTCATGTTCAAGGACAACGTGAACAAGTACGGTGTCCTGAACTTCGCTTTCGAGACCAAGGATTTGTCGCAAGCGTCAGAAACATTCCGGGCCGTGGGGTACGGCCATAGTGCGAACACGTGGAAGGAAATTGTCCGCGCCTACATGGAGGTGGGCTACCAGGGCATCTTGAGCATTGAGAACGAAGATCCTATTTTGCCGGGCGAAGTGGGAGTTGAACGGGCCACTTATGTTCTCAAGAATGTGCGCGCCGAACTCCTGGGTTCAGCCGCATGAGTGATGAAAAAGGGGAGGTTAAATGAACCGCCGTACTTTTCTCGGTACGATGACTGCCGCGACGGTACTCAGCAGCCGGCTGGGCTGGAGTGTCAGCGGAGAGCGGAAGCTGGATAAGATTGGGCTTGAGCTCTATACCGTGCGCGACCTGATGAAAAATGACTTTGAAGGCACACTCGCGAAGGTTGCGGAAATCGGCTATCAAGAAGTCGAATTTGCCGGTCTCTTCGATCACACTCCAAAGGAAGTTCGTACGATGTTGGACCGCCACGGGCTAACCGCGCCGGCGTCGCACGTGCCGTACAAGTTGCTCGATACGGAGTGGCCTAAGACACTCGAGGACGCCCACGTAATCGGACAGAACTTCATCGTGTGCCCTTTCATTGATGAGAAACTACGAAGCGAACCCGGTGGCTGGAAGCGTGTGGGAGAAACCTTTAACCGCGCCGGCGAGGCCAGCAAGAGAGCCAGCATCCAGTTCGGTTATCACAACCACAATTTCGAGTTCAAACCAGAAAACGGGAAGCTGCCTTACGATATTCTCCTCGCGGATACCGATCCCAACCTGGTGAAAATGGAAATGGACTTGTTCTGGATCACGAAAGGCGGACAGGATCCGCTGAAGTATTTCGACCGCTATCCCGGCCGATTCCCGCTAGTCCACGTCAAGGATATGAAGAAGGATGGTGAAATGACGGAAGTGGGCAGCGGGTCCATCGATTTTAAGCGCATCTTTGCGCAGTCCGAGAAGGCCGGAATCCAGCATTATTTCGTGGAACACGATCAGCCCAAGGCACCCCTCGACAGCAGTAAAACGAGCTTCGAATATCTCGAGCGGCTCAGGTTTTGAGTAAGAAGCAATTCAGTATGTCCAGGAAAACTTCATGGCGCAGATGACTCGTTCTCCCAAGATATATGACGTCTGCATCATCGGCTCGGGTGCCGCAGGTGGCACAGCAGCCAAAGTGTTAACCGAAGGCGGCCTGAGTGTGGTCATGCTCGAGGCTGGTCCGCCCCTCCATCCCGAGACCGACTACAAGGAGCATGTCTGGCCTTACGAACTGGAGCACCGAGGAGCGGGGGTTGGCGGAACTCTGAGGCACGCCCTCAATAGTGAATTCATGGCTCCCAACGGAGCTTGGACCATTGAAGGCGAGCCTTACACGTCGGCTCCGGGGTCCAATTTTCAATGGTTTCGCTCGCGCGTTGTGGGCGGACGTACGAACCATTGGGGCCGCATCGCGCTGCGTTTCGCGCCGATGGACTTCCGGACTCGCTCCAATGATGGCATGGGCGACGACTGGCCTATCACATATGAAGAGATAGCACCTTATTACGACAAGGTCGAATCGTATATAGGCGTTTTCGGCTCGAAAGAAAACATTCCCAGTGCGCCCGATGGGATATTCCTTCCCCCACCGAAGCCACGCTGCACCGAAGTTTTTGTCAAGAAAGCCTGCGACAAGCTGAACATCCTTTGCGTGCCTTCGCGCTTGGCCATCATTACCAAGCCTCTTAATGACCGGCCGGCTTGCCATTACTGCGGACAGTGCGGGCGGGGATGCGTCTCAGCCTCTAACTTCAGTTCCAGCCAGGTCATGATTCCGCCCGCACAGGAGACCGGACGGCTGACGCTGATCACCAATGCGATGGCCCGCGAGATCGTGATCGGCAAGGATGGCAAGGCAGAAGCGGTTTCCTATATTGACAAGAACACGCGGAGCGAACAGCGCATTCGAGCCAGGGCTTTCATGGTGGCGGCCAGTGCATGCGAATCGGCACGCTTGCTACTGAATTCCAAGTCGGCGATGTTTCCGGATGGATTGGCCAATTCCTCTGGCGTCGTGGGCCGATACCTCACCGATACGGTCGGCAGTTATGGGGGCGGATACTTTCCGCAACTGGAGAAGGTCCCCCCTCATAATCATGACGGTGTCGGTGGCATGCACATGTACGTTCCGTGGTGGAAGTTCAATCGCAAGAATGATTTCTTGCGCGGCTACCACATCGAATTCGGCGGTGGGCGCGGCCTGCCCGGCGTGGGCGACTGGGATGACCTCTGCGAAGTAGTAGAGGGCTACGGTCTCCCGCTGAAGAACAAGGTGCGCTCCGCATATGGCGCGTATATAGGCTTTGACGGGCGCGGAGAAATGATTCCCAACGAGCACAGCTATTGCGAGATCGATCCGGAGGTCGCGGACCAATGGGGTATTCCAGTGCTGCGCTTCCATTGGCAGTGGGGCGATAACGAAATCAAGATGGCTCGGGACATGCAGGAAACATTCCGCGCGATCGTGGCGGCCGCGGGGGGAACGTATGTCACCACAACGAGCCCGGACGGTCCGCACCCGTATGGGATTGCCGATGGCGGTGTGATCATTCATGAGCTCGGAACAGCGCGCATGGGAGCCAATCCCAAAACTTCTGCTCTGAACAAGTACTGCCAGGCGCACGATGTGAAGAACCTGTTTGTCACGGATGCGGCTTCTTTCGTCACCAACCCTGACAAGAATCCGACTCTGACTATTATGGCGCTGTCGTGGCGAGCGTCGGACTATTTGCTGGAGCAGGCCAAGAAACACAACTTGTAAGCCGGAGGGCGCCTTGTCGTCGAAATCAATTTCCCGGCGTGATGTGCTTAAATCGCTCACCATGGGAGCGGTTGCGGGTTCCGTACTGCGCGTGATCCCGGCAGAGGCGGCCGAATACGCGCACCACATGATCCAGGCGGAAAAAGCCAGCACGCCGAACGCTCCCTACAAGCCAAAGTTTTTCTCGGATCACCAGTACAAAACGTTGCAGGCGCTGTGCCAGACAATCATCCCTCCCGATGAACGATCTGGCGGCGCAATCGAGGCCGGTGCGCCGGAGTTCATTGATCTGCTGACCAGCGAGAGTGCGGATTACGAACTGAAGCTGGGCGGCGGGATGATGTGGCTGGATGCGACGTGCACGGACCGGTTTGGCAAACTGTATCTGGATTGCACGCCGGAACAGCAGAAGCAAATATTGGACCTGATTGCTTATCGCAAGAACGCGAAGAGTGATCCCAGCCTGGGGCCAGGCATTGAATTCTTTTCATTTCTCCGCAACTTGACCGCCGACGGATACTTCACCAGCGAGATCGGCATCAAGGATTTGGGGTATATCGGCAATAAGTACTTAAAAGGGTTTCCCGGGTGTCCGGCGGTGCCGGAAACCTAGGGGAAGAGGGCGGATTAATGGGCTGGTGGGATGTGGCACAAGTAGAAAAGTTGTGCGCGCTTGATCCCTTCGGGTTTAGGACGACATGGTTCAGGTTCAGCTCCACCAGCGAAAAAGAAGGGGGCCTGATTTGAATTCAGCCGGTACGGCGAGCTGGAATTCAGCTCTAGGCCTCGAAGGAGGCAGTCATGCGCGAATACGATTTTCTCTGCCAATCCTGCGATAGATTCTTCACCAAAACGCTCACACTGGCCGAATACGAGGAAGGAGAAATCATTTGTCCAAATTGCGGGAGTGACGACGTAGAACAGCAGGTGCCCCCATCAAGCCGGAAGAGCGCTTGAGGACCTTAGGGTCGCACCGACCCCTCAGAACCCGTGAGGGAGGCAGCGCTCACCACTAGCCGCTTGGGCGCTCTGCCTACTTTCAGACGCGCGAGCTGGCGGCGAGACTTCACGTCGAAGATCGACACATCGTCGCTGTCCGTATTACTTACGCAAACATACTTTCCATCCGGTGAGAAAGCCACCCAGTTCGGGCCATCGCCTGTAGCGACACGGCCAGTGACCTTGTTGGCCTTGAGGTCGTAAATGTAAACGGAATCATCCAGGAGGCTCGTTACCCAGAGTTCGCTCTGGTCTGGAGACAGCGCCAGTCCATGAGTGAACACCTCGGTTGGCTCAAGCGGGCGCTCTTTCGGGTGGGGATGTTCAGCGGGAATTTCAACCCTGCTGGTTATTTTTCTTCCGGCAATATCTACGGCCACGAATCCGTGCAGATCGCTCAAGGCCACATACATCGTCTTCCCATCAGAGCTGACGACGAAGGGACGCGGTACTCCTCCCACTGGAATCTGAGCAGAATATTCCATCGTCCCGAGGTCGATCATGTCGATTTTCTGATCCCCCATCGAACTCGCGAAGATCAATCGGTTACTGCCAGCATTGACGCTATTGTGCGGCCGATTGAGCGGGAGCGTTTTGACGACCTTTCGCTGGTTAACGTCCACGATATCGAGACTGTTCTTGTCTCTGATGGGCACGGCAACATATCGGCCGTCCGGGGTAACGGCACACTGGTTGGGCCGTCCGGTCAGCTTGATGGCAGCGATCACTTTGTCCTCGGTTGTGTCGATGATCTTGAGAGCATTCTCCGACTCGATCGTGGTAAACAGCCGCTTGCCGTCTGCCTGAACCGCAGCGCCGTGCACATGCGCACCTACTTTGATAGAGCCAGTAACCCGCAAGGATGGCAGATCAATAACAGTAATATCGTCCGATTCACTGTTGGTGACGTAGAGTTTAGTGCTGTGGGAGTGCAGAAGAGCGGGGAAACACAGCGATAAGATACAGCCTAATGGAATTGCTATTCTCAGGCGCAAGGTAGCTCGCAGCATAGAGTGCAGCCTCGACCGCTGATTAGTTTTTCATCAGCCTGGAAGCGATTATAATGCTCGGCTCAGTGACTCCATAAAAATGGGTGCGCGCGCATGCGGATCGCTTGCCTTTTCGTTATCACAATTCTGAGTGCGTTATCGGCAGCGGGACAATCCAGCGAGTGGAAGCAGTTGTTTGACGGCAAAGACCTCACGGGCTGGAAACACGTCGGTCCCGGCGAGATGAGGGTGGAAGATGGGTTGATTCAGACCCATGGTGGCATGGGTTTGCTGTATTGGACGGGCGGCCAGCTGGGGGATTGCGTGATTCGCGTGGTCTACAAGATGCGCGATCACAACGACAACTCTGGTGTCTTTATCCGCATTCCTATTGAGCCGCGCGAAGCCTGGATGCCCGTGCACTATGGTTACGAGGTCCAAATCGATAACGAGCCCGAGAAGTCCAACGAGGACGACTACCATGTCACCGGTGCCCTGTATTCGCTCACCAAGCCTCTAGCCCGCCCCGGCAAGCCTGGCCCCGAGTGGAACACGATGGAGATCACGCTGGACGGACCGCACACGGTAGTCTTTCTCAATGGCGTGAAGGTCACGGATTACACCGAGGGTGACCCAGTCCCGCCCAAAAAGTTCAACTTCGAGCCGGAGCGCGGGCCGCGTCCTAACGATGGCTACATCGGCCTGCAAAACCACAGCGACAAAGACGTCGTTTTCTTCAAGGAAGTTGCCGTAAAGATGCTCAAGAAGTAGGGCTCTCAATTTCCATTTCAACTTGAGGACTAAATGAAAAAAACTCGTTTGTCCCGCCGTGAATTCCTGCAGACGAGCGCCGGAGCCGCCGGCGCCCTGTTGGCTGCCCGCACTGTGATTCTCGATCCTGAACCGATAGGGGCGTACCAAAACCCGGTTGCTGCCAGCGATCGCGTCCGGTTCGGCATTATTGGGATCGGCATGCAAGGATCCGGGCTTCTGGCATCGGCCATCACGTTGCCCGGAGTGGAGTGTGCCGCGGCCTGCGATCTCTATGACGGACGGCACACGCTGGCTCGGGAGATTGTCAACAATCCCAATCTGCCCACGACCCGCCGGTACCAGGAGCTGCTCGCGAACAAGGAAATTGACTGCATCATCGCCGCTGTGCCCGATCACTGGCACAAGCAAATCGTGGTCGACACCGTGAACGCCGGCAAAGATATCTACTGCGAGAAGCCGATGTCACACTCTGCCGCCGAAGGCTTTGACATGGCCGCAGCCCAGCAGAAGGCTGGGCGCCTGGTCCAGATCGGCTCGCAACGCGTGAGCTCGGTGATCTACGCCAAGGCAAAAGACCTGATCGCGAACGGCGCTGTCGGCCATCTGTGCATGATCGAAGGCTCGCTTGGGCGAAATGATCCGACGGGTGCCTGGGAGTATCCTCCGCCGCCCGACCTCTCACCGGAGAACCTGGACTGGGACACATGGCTGGGCACGGCACCCAAGAAGCCGTTCGACCCTTACGCGTTCGCGCGCTGGCGCTGCTGGAAGGAATACGGCACGGGCGTGGCCGGCGATCTGCTGGTCCACCTGATCAGCGGAATGCTGTTCGCCATGGGATGGAACGAGCCGCCCAAGCGGGCTATGGCGTCAGGGGGAATCCTGCGCTGGAAAGATGGCCGCAACATGCCGGATGTTCACGCAGCCCTTTTTGAATACGGCAATATCCCGGTGTTCATGCGTCTGAACCTGGGGACCGAGACCCCGGAGATCGTGCGAATCATGGGATCGAAGGGCTACTTGGAGATCACGGAACTTGCCCTGACCCACTTTCCGCAACCCGGTGTGGATGTGGCGCCAAGTTATTACGCCTACGGCTTCCCACGAGCCATGCGCGACGAGTACTTCAAACAATGGCATGCCGAGCACGACCCCAAACCTGGGCAAGAACCACTGGCCGAGGCGGTCACTTATCGCGGCGTTTCCTACGATGAAGTGAAGCCTCACCTGTGGAAGTTCTTCCAGGCGGTACGTTCGCGACAGGCGTTGACTGAAGACGCCGTGTTTGGCAATCACGCCGCGTTAGCCTGTCACATGGCTAACGAGTCGTATTTTCGAAAGAGCGCAGTCTACGTGGATCCTGGGTCGAAGAGTATTAAGAGTTAAGAGTAAAACACGTGGCCAATGCGCGCTCGCGGCTGAGTTCCGGTTACTCAGGGCCAAGCGCGTCAGCCCATCTTGCAACCATCCGCAGTCGGACCCTTTGTACAAAAGAGACGTTGTCTTAGCTTTTCGTTCTCAAGAAGACACACCTGTAGCTGAGTTGACTTGCAGACTAAGGCGCGCTGGAGACTTCCGGACCAAGCAGATTTTGGACAACGCCTCCCCGCCGAATTGAAGCCGAATGTCAATCGAAAAGGAGGTGGGCGGGTGACTCAGCCGAACATTGCATTCGTCATCATTGCTGTCATCGTGCTGCTCGCAATAATTGTTTTCGGCTGGTGGTATTCGCGCCGGCGTCGCACCCGGCAACTGCGTGAGCGTTTCGGGCCCGAGTACGATCGAGTGGTCCGCCAGCAAGGCAACCCCTACGCAAAGGTGAAGGAGTGCTGGAATAGCGCGCCAGGAAAAGAGAGCAGCTGCGGATTTTGCCGCTATCGCCAGCGGTCCGTTCCGATTTTGGCAACCGTTGGACGAGAGTTCAGTCGAGATTCGTGGACGATCCCCGAGGCGCTGTTGCCGACGCCGATCAACTGGTCACGGAAGTGATGCACGCCCGCGGTTATCCCGTGGCTGAGTTCGAGCATCAGGCCGACCTTATCTCGGTAGACCACCCGACGATTGTTCAGAACTATCGCCCAGCACACGACATTGCAATACGCAGAGGCGGTCAGATCAACACCGAGAACCTGCGCAAAGCCATGGTTCACTATCGCTCGCTATTCGACGAACTGCTCGAGGATTCCTTACCCAAACGTAAGGAGGCACGCGGATGAATTGCCATTGCGGAAAGACAGACAAGCCGAATTGACGACTGCCGACATTGCTCAAGGAACGCGAGCTGAGGACCGAGAAACTGAAATTCAAGACCCAGACCGAGTCACTCAGCAGCAAAAACAGCCCGTGGAGATTACTGCTGGACAGCCAGCACGGGGTGCAGCTCGAACCAGTGGCGACAGGACGCCGTTCTTAGGGTTTGAGTGTGGTCGCTGTCTCCAGCATCGAGAGCGGTGCCGATTCGGCGCGGCCGGCTTTGCCCAGCACGCGGTGCACTTCGGGGAACTCCCTTGATCAGTCGGTCAGTAAGCTGGAGGGTGCGCTGCGCTTCAGCAATGGAGATGCCCGGCATCGTCGACGGCATGTAAAAAAGAGCTTCTTCGTAGAGCGGAGGCATGAACTCAGAGCCAAGCCTAAAGAACAGGGGAACGGTCACGGCTGCGTCGTGGCCTGGAGGCAAAAGAAAGGGGGAGAGGTCTTGCCCCTCCCCCACAGGGTTTGGCAGGCTTTTACGGCAGCGTGCCCGTGCCGCTCAGCGATACCGACTGTGCGGTCGCCGGAGCAGCAACGTTCACAGTCACCGTCGCGCTCTTGAGGCCTGCTGACGACGGATTGAACCTGACCGTGATCGTACAGGGCGGCGCTCCTACCGCCAAGGTTCCAGGACAGCCGTTCGTGGTATTGAACTGGTTGCCGTTCGTCCCTCCCAGAGCGACGCTGCTGATGACCAGCGGGGCTTGCCCCGTGTTAGTCACTGCGAACGTCTGAGCTGGGCTGTTTCCCGCTGCTACCGAAAAGCTGCCGAAGTTAAGCGCGGCCGGCAACAGCGTGAAGGCCGGCACAATGATGTTGCCAGTCAGCGATGCTGTCAGCGAGGTCGCAGGAGCTGCGAGACTCACATTCAGTGTCGCGGTCTTGGTCAGCGGAGTAGCGGCCGTCGGCCTGAACGTGACATTGATCGTGCACGTCGCACCTGGGGCCAGCGCGTTCGTCGTACCCGTCCGGCATCCACCGACCTGGTTAGTGGCAGCAGTAAACTGGTTAGCATTCGTACCGCTATCGGCGATGCTGTTGATCACCATCGGCGCTGATCCGCCGTTGGTAACAGTCACCGTCTGCACGGCACTGGTGACGTTCAGCGGTGAGTTGAAGGTTAGTGAAGCTGGCGAAATACCTCCATTCGGACTCGTTCCCGTACCGATTAGCGTCACTGTCTGCGGGCTCGTAGGATCCGAGTTCGCGATAGTTAACGTGCCATTCAGCACGCCGGTTGTAGCGGGAGCGAACCTCACGTTGACGCGGCAGCTCCGGCCTGGCGCCAGACTCGCGCCGCAGTTGTTGCTATCCGAGAAGTTAGGACTCCACGCGAAGGAGATGCCCGTTATCGTGGTGGTACCCACGTTGGCCAGCGTCACCGACTGAGAGGCACTGAGGGTGCCTACCATTTGGTTCCCGAACAGCAGCGAGAAGGTACTCAGGCTGAGTCCAGAAACCATCTGATTGGTTGTCCCCGAGGCGCTCCCCGTGAAGTTGGTGTCTCCGCCATAGGTAGCGGTCAGCGTCCTTGGCCCTCCCGTAGAGAAGGTCAAATTGCAACTTCCCGCGCCAGCAGCCAGCGCTCCAGTGCAACTCTCCCCCGTGCTGGCCCTGACCGTGACGTTGCCGGTGGGCGTGCCGGTGAACTGAGGAGCTACGCTGAAGCGGACCGTGACGATCTGCCCTGTGATCGAAGGACTCGGCAGATTCGACGTGATCGTTGTTACTGTGGCCGCCTGCGTGACTGCGAGCGAACCGTTCACGTAGGCGATCGTGTAGTTCGTTAGCCCAGTGCCTACCGCCGCGCTCGGCACGATCAGATACGAAGCAACCGGAGCCGTAGCTGGCGCACCCGCGCTGCTTAGCGTAACGTTGGTTACCGTATTGCCGTTTAGCAGGCCGGCAGCGATAAACTCCGTTCCTGCAAACACTACCGTCTGCCCGTAGATCTTACTTGAGCTTGTGGCAGTGATGGTCAATGGCGCAGCGGTTACCGTAACGGTTCCCGCCACGTAGGTGATCGTGTAGTTCGTGGCCACTGCACCCGTGCAGGTACTCGGATAGTTCCCGACCGGGCTGGTGGACGTCGCCGTCGTCGAACAAGTCGGCTGCGTCGTCAACGCCGTCGCGGCGGTGTCGCCATTCAAAAACCCAGCGAAACCAAGCGTGATCGCTGGTGGCGCGCTGCCGTAGACCATCGTGCCGCTACTGGCGGTGATGGTCAGTGGCACAGCGGTTACCGTCACCGTTCCCGCTACGTAGGTGATCGCGTAGTTGGAGGCCACTGCACCCGTGCAAGTGCTCGGGTAGCTCCCAACTGGGGTGGTGGACGTCGCCGTCGTCGAACAAGTCGGCTGTGTCGTCAAGGCGTTTGCGGCGGTATCGCCGGGCACAAACCCAGCAAAGCTGGGCGCGATCACCGGCGGCACAGCGCCGTAGACCATCGTGCCGCTACTGGCAGTGATGGTCAATGCAGCCTGGCCAACCGAGAGCGTGCCCGCTGCAGAGCTGGCCGGGAACGCGCCTTGCGCGGCATAAGTGGCAGTCAGGCTATGTGCGCCAGCCGCCGGTAGGAGCAACGCCGGGGTGTTCGTGCTGTCGAATGTGGCCGACCCATTGACTAACGGCTGGGTCACCACGGCTGCAGCATCCACGCCGAGAGTAACGTTGCCGGTCACTGTTCCCACGTTCGAGGTCACTGTCACTGTCACCAGAGCGTTCGAGCCATACGTAATGGCTGGAGCGTTGATGGTGGTGGTGGTGGCAACCCCGACGCCGGTCAGCGCGACGTTAATGGTCCCATTTACCGGATCGTTGCTGACGATTGTCAGCGCTGCAGAACGCGCTCCGACTGCCTGGGGTGTAAACGTTACGCTGATGCTGCATGCAATTCCCGATGCTACCGAGGTACCGCAAGTGTTCCCTGTAATGGCGAAGTCACCAGGGTTGGCGCCCGTGATCACTATGCCGTAGGCAGGGTTAATCGCCGGGTCGAGTACGAGCACCGCAGTGCCCGTATTGGACAGCGCGGCAGAAAGCGGACCGCTGGTCGTAAGCAGGGCCTGATTCCCGAAGTTCAGCGCTGCTGGCGTTACACCGACGATCGGGTTAGCGGTGAACGGAACCGGTCCCACCCATGCCGAGGTCAGCGGCACGGTCTGGAAGGGCAGAGCCAACGGCGAGTTCGGAGCGAAATCGTCAACGGCTTGCACCCGGTAATACACCACGCCCGCGGGCGGTGTCAGATCGACATAGCTGATGGTTCCGCCAAACGCGCTGTTCGGAACACTCGCGCTGGCAGCCGTTAGCAGATTGACTGGCGCCGGGAACGCGGGATCGATATCCCTTTGCAGATTGAACCCGGTCTCACTGGCGGACATGTCGGTCCATGTGACGTCCACCCCTCCGGCAACATTTCCGATCGCCGTCAAGGCTGCTGGCACTGGTGGTGCGACCTGGAAGATGATAGGCCGCATCATGTCGTTCTCTTCATGGCCCAGAATGTGGCAGTGCCACACGTACTCCCAGCCAAAGTTGACTGGGGCGTTAATTTGGCCGAGACCACCAGGAATGGCATTACCGGTCGCCGGGTCAATGCCCGAGATAATTTGATCAGCAGGCGGACCTACTGGCATCGTTGGATCCAGCGGCCGAATGCTGTCGGGCAGCGGCCATGGCAGCGTTTGTTGGTATGGCTGCAGTGCGAACACGATGTCTTCCAAGGGGTTCATGCGCACGGTGTCTTTCCAACCAAGCTCGTTCGGATCGGGAGGTTTGACAGCCCCATCCCACCCGATTCGGTTGAGCACCTGAACGTTGAACAGGTGGAAGTGGATGAAGTGCGTGTCCACGCCATTGTGGGTCAGCTTCCAGATCTGCGTGTGACCGTCCTGGATGATTTCGGTCGCCCATTCTGCGTAGCCGAATGGGAGAGTCGTCTGCACCAGGAAATTGGTCAGCGGCAGCTCGGTGCCAAGCGTTGCATTCATCCGGCCATAATCCAGCGTAAACAGCTCCTGGATGGCCTTCTGATCAAGGTTGACGCATGTCGGCGTACCGGGCGGCATCAGAACGTCCGGGTACATCGGCGCGGTGCACGGTGCTGCGTTGATCGCGCTGATGGGAGTAAAGCTCATCGTGTTGTCCGAGATCCTCCCATAGGTAGCCGTGGCTGAGTGCCCACCGGAAGCCACCGGGTAGGTAGGTTCGGGCACGATTGCCGGTGCGGGCGCGGTCGCCGTGGCGTAGATGCCCGGCAGACCTGCCGCCAACGTGCCAGCGTTGAACGCGACTGTATTGGGGTTCGTGTTCGTCGGATCCACAACGATCTGCATCAGGGTACGGGTGTTGGGACCGTAGCCCGGCAGCGTCGTGGGAGCGCCGCCCATCTGAACCTGATCCATGTCGCCCGTGTAGTAGTCGATGCGCGGGTCAAACGCCGGTATCGGTGCAGGCGCGTCGTTATACAGAATCAGGGTCTTACCGGCGAATGCACTGAAGTCAACGATGACGTCGGCGCGTTCCGCTGGTCCTAGCATGAGCCCGTGGCTTGAGACGTTCAGCACCGTGATGCTTCTGCGGTTGTACTCAAAGCCGACCGGGGTTGGAGGAATCACAGCCACTTTGGGCAGCAACCCGCCCTCGGTGCTGATCTGGTAGAACGCCGGACCTGAAGCCCCGCTGTCGGGTATGCCGGCGGTACGTCCATCGAGCTGGTCAGGATAGACGTAGCCGGCGGTTCCGGGCCCTCCAAGGACGGCGGGCACCATCGGAACTTCAGTACCCGTTGCCCCGGGAGCGAGGCAGTTTACGGCAGCGGCGTTAGCAGGCGCGCTACCGCAAGCTTGGAACAGCGAGAGGTTGAGGGCACGGTCGTTACCGGCACTCAGAAAATGAACCCGGTAGGCTGCCGGCGCCACATGGAGCACGGGATACGCCTTACCATTGACGAGCGGCGTGTCCATGAAGCCTTCCGGCGTGCCCGATGGATTCGGAATGATCGGGCAGCCTTCCTTATAGTTGTTGGCGGCCGTAGGAGCCAGCACTAGCCCAGGAAAAGCGGCGGACGTGCATGGGACCGTGACCGCCGTGTTGGGTCCTAAAGGCCCGGGGCCTGCGGCCGACAGAGCGGTTTGCGGCGGGAAGAACCACGCACCGTAGTCCCAGCGGCCGAACGCATTGGAGCCGGCCAGATCCGCGGGGTTCTGGTTCGTAGGATAAACGTGGTTGAACCAGAGATCGCCGTTGCCGTTCGCCCCACTCGCGGCTCCGGTGCCCCAAATCCAGGTAGGATCCTCGCCTGCCAGCTGGTTCGTGTTGGGCACGAACGTCTTGTCCTGGATGACCAGTGGAATCAGGTGTCCCAGGTCGGCAGCCGTTCCGGGCACGGTCGCTGTGGCCAGTGCAGTTTCTGCGGCCGGATCGATCAAGTAATAACCGGCGGCCTCCCCGACGTACACGTTCAGGCGGGTGATGCCGTAGGCGTGGTCGTGGTAGAACATCAAGCGACCACCCTGTTCGTTCGTCCAGAAGAAGGTCATGGATCCGTTTCCGGGATCGGTTGTGGCTCCGGCGACCGAGCATGTTGTCAGGCCTGCGCAGGCGGGAATCAACGCCCCGGCCGCATCAAACCACATGTCGGGCACCATCCGCGTGCTGACGCCTCGGTTAAGGTTGTCGGCCGCGGGGTTAGCCGGCGTAGTTACCGGAGTCTGCCAATCCGCTGCTGGAACAGTCCACTGGTGCGGAGTGCCATCGCTGATCCAAGGCGTGTTGCCGCCGTGGAGGTGCAGCGTGGCGCGGTTCTCGAGATAGGGCTGCCCATCCGGGTTCTTTCCGGCACCCATGTAGGTGCTGTCTGCGGGAATGAAGAGATTACCGGGGTTGCCCACTGCCGTTGCAGAGGGAAGGCAGTTGGTAAACTTCACCCGCACCGGCCGGTTTTTCTGGGCCACGATGACAGGACCGAGATAATTGTAGGTAAAGGTAGTGGGGCAACCAGTACTGCCGGTTGGGACCTGCACGTAACCGCGTACGGTCGTGGGAGGCAGATCCGTGTGCATCGGCCACGTGGTTTCCACCAGAGCGATTTCGTAATAGTCCGACGGCGGACCTGCGGCAAAAGTTGTTGTGTCCGCAGCGGCAATCGCGCCCTTCAAATCCGGTACTGCGTCAACGAACTTGTGTATGCCGCCAGCCGTCGCACTGGCTAATTTTGCGGAAACCACAGCCCCCGTGCCCAGAGTATCTGCGATTGTGACGACCGGGGCCATAAAACCACTGCCGCCGTCGGAACATGAGACGCCCGTGATCGCGGTCGCAGTCACTGTGGCCGTGCAACTCGCCGGCGGGCTTGCTCCCGGCGTGTTGTAGAAGTCGGTTATGGTCACTACCGGCGCGACATAGCCGCTGCCGCCGTTCATAACCAGAAAGCCGGCGAGAGAAGGATCTATGGGCCCGACCGGGAGCGGACTGTTCGCGTAGTTAGCGACGCCGAAGTAGTCGGTGCAGAGGGTTGAGTTTGTCGTGGTATTGATCGGCGTACCCGAGATGTCGAATCCGTTGCAAACGGGGACTGATTTCTGGGCGAACGCAAACGTGGTCGTCAAAATCAGCAGCAATGTGAGAAGCGCCAGCTTTTTCATTGCTTCACCCCCCGCTGAGCGTTCGGACCAGCCTGGTTCTTCTGTCCTGCTGCTGCCTTGCGTGCTGCGTTACGGGCGGCAGCAGCCCGGCGTTGCGCCATCGTGGTTTTTCGCATTTGCATTTGGTTCGGATAGGGCGATGGCCTGCCAGTTGATGTATTGCCCTGCGCATCTGCCAGGGACACTCCCCAGCAAAGGGTCATGAGTATCAATAGAAGGCGGGCAAGTATGAGCGATGTTCGCCTAAGCATGAATGGTTCTCCTTGTGCGTATGTCGAGTTGTCGACAGTGAAGACCAGCTGAAACCCAGTCGACAACACCATCGCACGGGAGAATGAGAAGGAGATTAGACGGAGATTAGATTTCTCTAATAGAGTTCGAACCAGGTGGCAAGGAAATCGGCAATCTAGCCTGGGCGGAGTAGCTGGCGGCTGAATTTCGCGGCAAGGCGTGCGACCGCAGCACCGCCGCCGATTCCGAGCATTCCCGTTTTAGAACGTGAATGCCAATTGCGCAAAGACACTGCGTCCCGGCTCCGGCACCTTGACCCCGGAACGGAAGGGATCGCGGTAGTAGGAGAGGTGCTCGTAGTAGAAGCGGTTCAGCACATTGTCGATCGCGAACATGGCATTCAGCTTCTTGTAGTGCGTTCCCAATTTGAGATTGAGAGTGAAATAGCCGGGAGTAGCGGTTTCGTTGACATCGCTATCCACGCGGCTCTGCCTGCTGACAGCAATGGCTCCAACCTCTGCAAACGTGGTCTTGTAGACGTACCGCATGGCCAGCCGCGAACGCAGCGGAGGCATCTCCGCCAGGTTGGTGCTCAGGATGCCGGCGGCGGCCCTCTCGTCCTTGATTCCGCGGGAATAGGAGGTTCCACCGGAAAACGAAAGCGTGTTGTTCAGGGCCAGCGCGTAGGCGACTTCACCACCGTAGATGTGCGCAGCCACGTTCTGCTCGGAACGCGCCCTGGCCGCCGGCATCGCCATTGCCATGCCGCCCATGGGCGGACTCGGCGGCAGGTTCACAAGCGGCTGGTTGTTGAGCACAATGTAGTCGCCGAGGTCGGAGTAAAACAGCACCGGCTTGATGTAGGAGCCACCGCGTCTGATATTCAATCCCACAGTCAATTCCGTGTTCCGCGTGGGAGGGAGAAGCGGGTTGCCCACATTGGGCCCGGTTTTGGACGTCCGGCTGATGTAGCGCTCCGCTGCATCCGGAATGCGCGCGGTCGTGCCCACGCCCAAGAACAATTCCGTGGACTTCGGGAGCAGGAACGAGATTCGCGCGTTCCCCGAAGGATAGTTGTCCATGTTCGAGGTCCTGCGGGTGTCGTGGTAGAAGTAGTACAGATTCGTACTGGCGCTCGGGTTGGTTACCTGCATGCTGGCATGGTCGAAGCGAACCCCTCCGCTTAGCTGGATCTTTTCGCCGAAGGAATGACGGTAGTCGGCGAAGGCGCCGGCCGCGCGTGTGTCTACGTCCGGGACGGTTAGGTTGGTAGTGATCATCGTCCCCATCCGCATGTAACCCATCACGTTCCAGTTGCGATAGTAGCTCTCTAATCCCAGAGTCAAATCGTGTCCCAGGTCGGTCTCGAGCCTTCCTCCGATCGCGCGTGACTTTGCCGGCGACGCCATCGCCCACGGGTTGTTGCCTGCGCTGGTGCGCCGCGAATCCGACATGAAATGGTTCACCTGGGTAAAGTACACCTCCATCCGCAATGCACGCATGGAAGAGGAGATGTCGGTCGCGCGATACTTCAGAGTCGTCCGGTCCGCGTTGTCGTAGTCGGAGTCCATCGTGAGATAGGGATAAAGCACCAGTCCGCTTGCCTGTCGCGTATAGCTAAGCGAAAACTTTTGGCTTTCAGACGGGGTGAACTCTGTGGAAAACCAGCCGGTTTGAATCTGGAAGGCCTTGTCGCTCAGCGCAGCGGTGTTGTAGCTGACGTAATCGGTAAAGCGTCGGCCTGATCCGTCCTTGTAGGGGTCCGACGAACGGTAGGAGTATCCCAGCAGCAGTTTGAAACGATCGGTACCGTAGGTGCCGGTCACCGCGGGGTTGTAAAAGCCGAAAGAGCCTATGCTAAGGGAGGGCTTAATGCGCAAGCCGGTGCCAGGTTCCTTGTTCGTGATCTTCACCAGCCCGCCCAAGCTCCCCTGATTGGTTATGTCAAAAGCGCCTTTGACCACCTCCACGCGCTCGACCTCAGCAAAGTCCACGTGTTGAGCCGCCGGATCCATGTGTCCCGGGCACGCCCCATAAATGCGAGCGCCATTGATGGTCACGTTGATATTGTTTTGCTGAAAGCCTCGGACCACGACATCGTTGGCGATTCCAGCCTTGCGGATCTTCCACACACCATCGACCGCCTCCAGCGCCTCGCCCACGTCCTTGGCGGGGCTCTCACGAACCTCGCTCATATCGAGTGCGTCGATAATGACAGCTTGCTTGTCAGCGACCCGCACCGTCTCCTCGACGGTTGGCAATTGCAAGACGACTCTTGGATGCAGTTCTCGCGAGCCGGAAAGCTCTAGCGTGCCCCGCCATTCTGCAAAACCTTCCTGCAAGACGCGGAGCGAATAGGTGCCGGACGGCAGGTGAGAAAAGAGGAATTCGCCGGCGCTGTTGGTCTTTACCGTAAGCGGGCATATCCCAGCCCTCCCGCTGAGTATCAATGTGGCGTTGGGCACGGCCCGTCGTTGAGGGTCCAGCACACTGCCTGAGATTGTGGAACAGTCCCGGTCACGGCATTCGCCGGCAGCTTCTTCCGCGTATGCCACAACGGCGAGAGCCAGAAACAACATGATCATTCGTGCGCTGGCCCAGACGCACCGATTCGTGAACCGTTGAAGACAAGCCATTGTTGTTCTTCCTTTCAGTTTCCCCGGTCGCATGGCCAGGGGTCCAATTCCTGCATGCTCACAACCCAAAGTCCTTACTGCTTGTCTGCTTCCTTTTCGCCGCTTGCAGCCGACTTGAAACTGCGGATGCCTTCTCCCAGCCCCTTTCCAAGTTCGCCGATTTTCTTTGGTCCAAAGATAAGCAGCGCGATGAAAAGTACGACCAGTAACTCAGGTAATCCAAGTTTTCCGAACATCAGATCTCCTCTCTGCGGTCCGCGACTGCCTTTGCCCGGGACTCGGGACTGTCCCGGTAGGCGGACCTACGCCTTGACAAGCAACGACTCCGATACAACCTCCTCTGAAGGTCGAGCCTTCAGTTCAAGGTTCCACTTCCAAAGCTCATAAATAGCCGGATAGATCACCAACTCCAACACAAACGAGGTGAAAATCCCGCCAATCAGGGGCGCCGCGATGCGCTTCATAACGTCGGCCCCGGTGCCGGTGGACCACATGATGGGAATGAGTCCGAGCGCCATAGTGGCGACGGTCATGAACTTCGGTCGAATGCGCTTCGCAGCGCCGTGCAGGATAGCTTCCCGGAGGTCGGTCAAACCACGCATTCGGCCTTCCTGTTTTGCCTGCTCGTAAGCAAGATCGAGGTAAAGCAGCATGAAGACGCCGGTCTCGGCGTCGACTCCCAGCAGCGCAATGAGCCCGACCCACACTCCGATGCTGATGTTGTAGCCGAGCAGGTAGAGAAGCCAGATTGCGCCTACCGCAGAAAAGGGCACGGCAAGCACGATGATGGCGGTCTTAATAAAGGAGCGCGTGTTGATATAGAGCAACAACAGAATGAGAAACATCGTCAGCGGGAGCACAATCATCAGGCGTTGCCGTACCCGCTGCATGGCCTCGTACTGGCCGCTCCAGGAGATGGCGTAGCCCAGAGGCAGCTTGAGATTGTCGTGAAGCAAGCGGCCGGCTTCCTCGATGTAGCTGCTGGGATCGCGGCCGGCGATATCGACATACACGTAACCGGTGAGCAAGCCGTTTTCGTTGCGCACCATGGATGGACCGCTGGCTACATGAATGGCAGCCAGCTGAGAAATCGGGATCTGCCGTTGTCCGCCGGCGACCGGAACCAGTACGCGGCCGAGCGTGTCGAAGCTGGAGCGAAAGTCACGCATATAACGGACGTTGACGGGATAGCGCTCCGGACCCTCTATGGTGGTAGTGACGTTCTCGCCTCCAATGGCACTCTGGATGACAGCCTGAGCCTCATCAATGCTCAAACCATAGCGAGCTAACTCCTCACGCTTCCAATCGAAATCCAGGAAATAGCCGACTGCGGTGCGCTCGGCGAAAACGCTGCGCGTTCCCGCAACTTGACCTAGCAGGGATTCCACCTGCGCCCCAATTTCCTCGATCCGGTTGAGATCGGCACCGGAAATCTTTAAACCAACGGGCGTGCGCACGCCGGTAGTAAGCATGTCGATGCGCGCCTTAATCGGCATGGTCCAGGCATTGGCGACGCCGGGGAGCTTTAGGGCGTCGTTCATCTGGGCGACAAGCTCTTCGTGCGAAATGTGGTCGGGAGTGATATGGCGCAGGACCCGCTTAGCCCACTCCGGCGCCCAGGAGGAATACCAGGTATCGACGCGCCGCCACTGAGACTTGGGCTTGAGAGTGATGACCGTCTCCAACATGGAAAGCGGGGCAGGATCGGTGGAAGTCTCGGCGCGTCCGGCCTTGCCCAACACGCGGTCGACTTCCGGAAACTGCTTGAGGATCCGGTCGCTGACCTGGAGCAGGTTTTGCGCTTGCGCAATCGAGATGCCCGGCAGGGTCGAAGGCATATAGAACAGCGAGCCTTCGTCCAAAGGAGGCATGAACTCGGAGCCGAGCTTTCGGTACACAGGGATAGTCAACACAATCAAGGCCACCGCGCCGCCGATGACCGCCCACTTCCAGCGCAACGACCAGGCAACGACCGGTTCGTACCAGCGGATGAGCACGCGGCTGATGGGGTGCTTCGCTTCCGAGTGCACCGTTCCCACCAGCAATGCGTTGCCCGCCCGAGAGAGCCAGGGCCAGCGGAAGTTGAAACTCCTTACGTGGGTGATGACGACACGAAGTGCCGGGTCCAGTGTGATCGCCAGCACGGCGGCCACGATCATGGCCAAGGTTTTGGTGTAGGCGAGGGGCTTGAAGAGTCGGCCTTCCTGCGCTTCCAGCGTCAGCACGGGTAGGAAGGAGACCGCGATTACCAGCAAGGCGAAGAAGCTGGGTCCGGCGACCTGCTTGACGGCACTGACGATCACGGGAGTGTAGTCGCCGTTGCGCCCGTTACGCTCCCATTCCTCTAATCTTTTGTGGGTTTGCTCGACCACCACAATCGCAGCGTCCACCAGTGCGCCGACGGCGATGGCAATCCCACCCAGGGACATGATGTTTGCCGTCATACCCAGCATGCGGAACGGAATAAAGGAGAGCAAAACCGCGATCGGGATGGTAACGACCGGAATCATCGCGCTGGGGAAATGCCAGAGAAAAATCAGGATGATGAGGGAAACGGTGAGGGTGACTTCGATCAGCGTGGACCTGAGGTTGTCAATGGAGCGACGGATGAGCTCCGAGCGGTCGTAAATAGGAACCACTTTCACGCCCTCGGGCAGGCCAGGCTCGATCTCACGGAGCTTGCTTTTGACACGGTCAATCACGTCCAGCGCATTCTCGCCCTGGCGCATGATGACGATGCCTGAAACAACTTCTCCCTGGCCGTCGAGATCGGAGACGCCGCGTCGCAGGTCCGGACCGAGGGCGACCTGGCCGACGTCCTTGACACGGATCGGAGTGCCCTCCTCGCTCGCCGTAAGCACGATGTCGGCAAAATCCTGCAGGGAGCGAGCGTAGCCGCGGCCACGAATCATGTACTCGGTGCCGCCGAATTCAACCAGCCGACCGCCAACGTCATTGTTGCCGCTGCGCACCGCTTCCACCACGCGGCTGATCGGAATGCCATAGGCCTGCAGGCGGTTAGGATCGAGGTTTACCTGGTACTGCTGGCTGAAGCCGCCCAGCGGAGCCACTTCGGCCACACCCGGTACCGATTTCAGGTAATAGCGCAGGTACCAGTCTTGGTAAGCGCGCATCTCGGCCAGGGTGTGCTTGCCGCTGGAATCGACCAGCGCGTACTGGAACACCCAACCCAGGCCGGTGGCATCGGGACCGATCTCGGTGCTGACGCCCTGCGGCAAGCGGGGTAGGACTCCGCTCAGGTACTCCAGGGTGCGAGAACGGGCCCAGTAGATGTCGGTGCCGTCCTCGAAAATGACATAGACGTAGGAGTAGCCGAAATCGGAGAAGCCGCGCACGGCCTTCACCTTGGGCGCCCCCAGCATGGCGGTTACGATCGGGTATGTGACCTGGCTTTCCAAAATATCGGGGCTGCGGTCCCAACGTGAATAAACGATGACCTGCGTGTCGCTGAGGTCGGGGATGGCGTCCAGTGCGACGCGCTGCATCGACCACCAGCCCGCCACGCAAGCCGCCAGCACCAGCGCGAATACCACCACTTTGTTCTCGACCGAGAAGTCAATGATGCGGTTAATCATGCGAGCCTCGTTCCAGGGTGGAGGCAGGACTGAGCTGCGCGGCATCGGTTGACTTCTTCAGGTGGCGTTCCGGCTCCTTGTCGAAGTTGCGCTTGCAGCCCTGAGAACAGAAGTAATAGGTGACGCTTCGATATTCGCTAGTGAGGCCGGCGGCGGCCGCTTTCTTAGGGTCAACCGACATGCCACAGAACGGGTCCTTGGCAGTGCCCATTCCCGGTGTGGCCTGCGCGGCTGTCCTCTCGAGGGCTACAGCTTTCAGGCGGCTCTCTGAATCCACGTAGAAGTTCCCGTTCACCACCACCTGCTCGCCCGGTACGAGTCCGCGCAGGATCTGCACGTGGTCGCCATACCGCCACCCGATTTCGACCACGCGGGGCTCGAAGACACCTTCGCTCACCTCGACGAATACGGTCTTGCGCACACCGGAATCCAACACTGCGTCGGCAGGAACGCTCAATCCCGCTGGCAGGGTTACGGGAAGCTCCACATCGACAAACATGTCAGGGCGAAGGAAATAGCCGGGATTGTCCATCTCCAGACGGATCTGCAGGGTTCGGCTGCTGGCATCAAACTGCGGGAGCGCACTGCTGATGCGTGCCGCAACCTTCTTGCCCTCGCCCGGTTGCGAAACTTTAGCCATCGCCCCTGGCCGGAAATACTCGGCCTCGCCTGCAAAGACGTTCGCCAAAATCCAAACATGGTCGAGTTCGACGATCCGGAACAGCTCTGTGCCGCGGTCGAAGCGCAACCCGGGAAACACGTTGCGAGCCACCACCAAACCCGCCACCGGGCTGCGGAGTTCGATCTCTCGAGCGATTTGCCGCGTACGTGCGATCTCGTGCAGCTGAGTTTCTCCCATGCCCAGAAATTCCAGGTTCTCCTCTGCCGCCCGCATCTGCGCCCTCGTCAGTTTGAGTTGATCGTCGCTTTCGTTTTCCTTGAACCGATCCATGGTGTTTAGGGCGTAGAGGTAGGTTTGCTGGGCGGTAAGAAAGTCGCGGTTATAAAACGTGCCCAAGACCTCGTCTTTCCGTACCATGTTGCCACTGACGATTGGCCCGGCGCGGCGCACCAGCCCGTCCACCGGCGTGGTCATCCGGAAGACGCGGGTTTCGTCCACCGCGACGCGCCCCAGGGTCCGGAGGGTTCGTGTGCCCGATGTCGTTTCTGCCGGGACGACACGTATGCCGAGCATCTGCTGCTTTTCCGGGCTGATCCTCACCATTCCCGCCGGTGCAGACCCACCTGGCGGATCAAGCGATACTGGCTGGCCGTCGGCATACACGGGCACCAGTTCCATGCCGCAGTCGGGCGCGATTCCCGGCTTCTCGGCCTTATAAGCTGGATGCATCGGGTCGACGTAGTGAAGAATCTTGCGCTCTGGTTTCGTGGAGGTTTTGCCTAGAACTCGCTGCTGGTATCGGCTTCCGGCGAAGAACGACACGACCACACCAAGAATCAGAAGAGCCACGATTCTCTTACTCATTGAGCCCCCTTTGGCCAAGCGCCCGCTCCGGCGCGGTTGTGGCCCTGAATTTCTGTCGCCCGGTACGTTGGTCCGGAGGAAGCGGCAAGGAATTGACCACTTGGATAAACCGGTCCATCGAACCGGCGACTTTGGTGAGCACCTGCGCCCACTCCCGCAGATGCTGTTCTCCGCCGGGGGTGAGCGCGTAGACGCGGCGAGCCGGACCGCTTCGGTGGGTTTCCCAGTCCGAGCTGACATATCCATTCAGTTGCAGCCTGCGCAGCGCTCGATACAAAGCGGCTCTCTCAATCTCTGCATCCGTGAAGGCATATTCGGACAGACTGCTTAACAGGTTGTACCCGTAGGAATGGCCTTTCTCTTTTAGCAACAGCAGAACGACAGGTTCCACAAACCGGGACAGATGCCCCATCGCGCACGTGCAGGGATAAAGGTGGTTGTGTCGGCAAGATTCGGCGCAAGGCATCGCTCAAGCGCTCCTGGGCATCTGGGCTAGTGACCGTATGTAGCAAACAGCGTCTACATGCAAATTACACTCAACGTTGCCACCAACCATCACGCCTCTCATACCTTTGATCCCACCCGGTGCTAGGAGCCTGACATCTACCTGTGCTGCTCCCGCACCCTCGGCGAAGAATTGCCCGGCGCCGTGGTTGCGGCGCCGGGTCTTCAGCGGAACTCGACAGCTACAAGCTGTCGGTTCGCAGGCCTCACGGTCATCCGAGGACAACCAGCGGCCGCATCATGTCGTGCTCTTCGTGTTCCAGAATGTGGCAGTGCCACACGTACTCGGCTCCCGTGATTCCATAGCTAGCCTGGAGCCGGGGACTCGGAGGTGCCCCGGAGGGCATGTCGAACTTCATGTCTACCGTGACTATCTCTCCTGGGTTGATCCTCACCGTCTCCTTCCAGCCCTTGTCGTTCTCATCCACGGGATGCTCTGAACCTGGAATTGCGTAGGGCAATCCCTGACCGTTCAGCAGAGGACTACCGAGCGAATCGAACGCCCAGTATTCCCGTTTTCTGATCACGACGTTGACCAGGTGGAAGTGCATGGGGTGCGTGTCTCCGGTGAGATTGAAGATCTGCCACCGTTGGACCTCACCCCGGTGGGCGACTTCCGTCGGAGAGGCCAAGTACTCCACCCCGCCGACGTTCGTCCCCAGCACCTGCCGCAGCCGTCCGTACTTGTCGAAATCCTCGTTGAGGGTCTTGACCAAGGCTGGACCGCTGGGCGTGATGTTCGTAGGAGGCTGGGTGACCAGGAAGGTAACGGGCAGAGCCACCTTCAACGCGTTCACTGTTTGCTCGAACGACAACTCCCTAATCGCCCCGCTGGTGCCGACTTCGAACCGCATAAGAATTCGCGTGTCGGGGCCATTGCCGGGTACCGGTGTTGGTGCGCCCCCGGTGGCGGATTGATCTGGACTGCCGGGGTAGTAGTCGTTGCGGACGTCGCCGCCCGGGAATGGCGCGGGGGCGTCGTTGTAAAGAATGAGTTTCTGCCCTTCGAAGCCCCGGAAGTCGATGATGACGTCCGGGCGCTCCGCCGGCGCTACAAGCAGGTTGTAACGGTTGGCAGTGAAGTTTGTCGGGTCAAGGGGGTCGACTGTCGTTTTCCAGCCCATCACCAGGTTGCTGTTTACGTTGCTGCCGTCCGCGCTAAACACAGCAGGATGCGGGAGGAACCCGCCTTCGGTGCCGATCTGAATAAACGCCGGACCAGCAGCATTGGTCGGGGCCTGGATGGGGTTGCCGTTGGGATCGACTTCGCCCGTTGCCAGCGGCGCCAGGGTGATGCCGTCGGGACTGCCGTCAGCCACGTACAGTTGCAGGTTGTAAAAGCGAGCCTGCGAACCGTTCAGGAAGCGGAAGCGCATTCTCCGGGGAGGCAGCGGCCCGAACGTGGGATACGGTGCTCCGTTCACCAGGATCGTGTCGGCGAAGAACTCCGGAACGGCGGAGACCGGCGGCAGGGAGTCTGTAGCGAGTCCCAGGTCCCATCTGCCGCTGGGGGCCGGGCCATTTGGTTCATAGACGTGCGGATACCACAGGCTGCCCACGTTTGCCGCGGGCACGACCAGGTTGTAGTCGGGGTCGTTCCCTCCACCATCCCAGAACGTCTTGTCCTGGATGATGAGTGGGACGCCCAGGGGGTAGCCCGGGAAGTTGGGAAGTACTCCGCCCTGCACCAGCAGCGTCTCCGCTTCATCGGTGATCAGGTACGCGGACGCGATGCCGGCATAGGCGTTCTGGCGCGTGATCCCGTGGGCGTGGTCGTGATACCACTGGAGCCGCGCGCTTTGGTTGTTGGGATAGTCGTAAATCGCCGCCCCATCACCATCGCCGTTGATGAAACTTGGACCGTGGACAAACCCGCCCGGGTTGTTCGCATTCGAAAACCAGTTGTACGGGCCGCCATCGTATCGCCACTGGACCAGGCCGCCGTGGAGGTGAACCGCGATCTTGTCCGTTCTGGCGTTTTCCCCAGGGTCGAGCTGAGTTGGATCAACCGGCAACATGTGGCTAGCGGGTAATAGGTTGGTGACCCTGAGCCTGACTGGGCGGTTGCGCTTGGCCACAATCACGCCGCCGAGATACCTGTGGTTTTTCGTGGTGGCGTCCGCGTATCCCCAGAAGGTTGTCGGAGGAATGGCCGGATGCACCTGCTGGGTATATTGAGCGACTTGTACTTCGTAGAAGTCCTTCCCCGGGAACCTGGTCGTGTTGGGTGTTAACACGGGGATGCCAGTTGGCCCCAGCCCGGGCAATGGAACCACGAATTTAGTTACGCCAGTGGGGCTTTGGTCGTACGGCCAAGCCCGGCCACGCAGTAACAGAGCGCTGGCACCTGCCATTACGCTCGTCTTGAGGAATTGTCGTCTTCGCATATCATTTTCTCCTAGGAGTGCGGATTTTCAGCACACGCGGTAACCTTTCGTACAGCTTTCCCGACTTCAATGCCCGCTGCCGGAGCCTCGGAGCCTTTTCTGGGCTACTCTGGATGCGCGCCGGCACCCGGGTTGGTGTCAAGCAGCGCGTTGACCATTTGCTCCATGCTTTTCGCGAGCCGGCAATTGCTTTCGCGCACCAGAATTAGTCCTTCCTCGTGAGGCTTTCCAGCCGTGTACGCCTCCCACAAAAGCTCGATATTCATCTGCTGCAGCTTCAGAACCACCAGCACGTTGGTTAAGAGATCAGGGAGGTTGGAAGAAAGCCCCAGCGTCCGTAAGACGTCTTTGAGATCGTCCGCCATGGCTTCTTCCCCCAAAACTGGAATTTGTTCCAGCCGCCAACCTGTTTCTACTGCGGCTGGATTAGAAGGAGATTGGAAGAAGATTAAATTTCTCTAATCGAATTCTTGGCGGGGACGGCGCGCACGGTCTCCACGTACGATTCAGAGGCAGCGAGTTCAGGCTACCCGGTTGCTCTCCTAGCGACGCCTCACCTTACTAAGTGACCGAAATCACGGAAGTCGCCATGCGACGAGGACAATAATGGAGTTGCCCAGGCGTATCGGCAGGACAACCAGACCTTACGAGCATCCCGGCTTCCTAGCCTGGCTCGCCTAGAGTCCCGGAGAGTGGTTGTCCCATTGCCCATGCGCCTGGTTTTTGCTGCCATGCCATGCCCGCGTAGATCGGGATGTCGGATTCGGGAACGCGGTGTCGTAGTTCTTAATTTGTGGCGGAAAGCGAACATGCCTTAGCCACTGCCTTCGAAGCGTCTGGCGACGACAGAGGAAGAGTTATTGTGAACACACTACCCACCCCTACTTTGCTATGCGACTGTATAACACCGCTATGCTTCTCGATAATCCACTTAGTCAATGATAGTCCCAGTCCCACACCTCCCGGCCGAGTGGGGCGCGAATCGCTTGCCCGATAGAAGCAATCAAAGATGTGCGGAAGGGCGGCTTCGGCAATGCCGCATCCAGTATCACAAACTTCCACTATGGCGCGGTCGCCCACAGCTCGAGCCGCAATCTGAACCTTGCCACCTGAGGCGGTGAACTTAATGGCGTTGTCCAACAGGTTCAAGATAGCGCGTTCGATCCAGCCCCAATCGGCGATGACGCGCGCCTCCGCCTCGCACGCGACGCTTAAGGAAATACCTCGGCTCAAGGCGAGCGGGGTCGTCTCTTTCCCGAGGGTGGCAGCGAGTGCGCAAATGTCGAACGGTTCCATCTCGAACTTGATCTCGCCGGATTCCGCCCGGGCCAGGAGTAGAAATCTCCGAACCAGACGGTCCAACTTATCGAACTCTTCCAACTGGCTGGTCAGCAGCTCGCGCCAGTTCTGAGTGGGGATCCCGTTCCCTGACTGCAACAGGGCAATTTCGGTCTCTCCTCGCAGCACGGTCAGCGGGGTTCGCAGTTCGTGCGACATGTAGGCAGTGAACTGCTTCATTTGGAGGACGTCCAAGTCCAGGCGAGCGAGGGCGTCGTTGAACGCCTTCGACACCGCTTCCAGTTCGTCAGCCTTGCCACGCAAAGGCAAGCGACGCTCAAGCTGGGTAATATTGATTTTGTCGACGGCATTCTTCAATTCCCGCAAGGGACGGAGCGCCCAGGCGGCGATCCACCATCCGATAGCCGCGGACATCAGGGTTGCCAAGGGAACGAAAAGCCGAAGGATCCTGAGAAACCGCGACCTGTTCGCCAGCAACTCGTCGAGCGAATCACCGACCCGCAGCAGATAAGGATGTTGTGCGGAGTGGTACACGGCGCTGCGAAAACGAAAAATGTGTCGCGATGAGGTCGCCTGGTCAAAGTCGGGACGTTCAACCAAGCGCAATACTCTTTCCGGGGGCAAGGCGAAATCCATCAGCGCCGAATCCGGCGACTGCAAGAGCACGAGTCCGGTGTTAGCGTCGTACAACTGGTAGTAGCGCGAGGCCTGGGCAATGAAGTAAGCGACTTCCTGTTCTTCTGCGTCGTACACGAGCTTAGGTTGGTGCTTGTCGCGGTCGAACTCGAGGTATCCCCACAACCCGGCGCACAGATGGACTAGACCGGCGTCAAAGGCGGCAGCGGCGCGCACTCGCGTCGCCTGATAGAGGATGGCACCACTGGTGCCCCACACCACTGCAAAGGTCAGGGAAAACAACAGCGCGAGCTTGGCTCGCAGGTTAAGCGACGGCGTCATTGTCGTCCGTCAGCCTGTAGCCCACTCCCCTGACGGTGTGAATCAGAGAGGGAGAAAACTCTTTGTCGATTTTGTCGCGCAGGTACTTTACGTAGACGTCAACGACATTGGAGACGTTGTCGAAGTGAATATCCCAGACGTGCTCGATGATGTTGGTGCGGGTAACTGTGCAGCCCGCGTGCCGCAGCAGGAACTCCAGCAGGGCGAATTCCTTGGTCGAAAGCTCAATCTTGCGGCCGCTGCGAGTGACCCTGCGCTGCGCAGTATCGAGTGTCAAATCGGCGATCCGGTACGTGGTCACGCTGCGGTCCCCACGGCGCAGCAACGCCCGCAGGCGCGCGGTCAGCTCCGCGAAGACGAAAGGCTTGGCCAGGTAGTCGTCGGCCCCGGCATCGAGAGCGGCCACCATGTCCTCGACGGTGTCCCTGCAGGTCAGTACCAGCACCGGCAATCGCGGCTTCCTTTGTCGAGTTTTCCGCAGCACCTGCAGGCCGGTCATCTTGGGCAAGAACATGTCCAAGATCGCAATGTCGTAATCTGATTCTTCGAGCAAGGTTGCGCCCTCGGCCCCGTCGTAGGCCAAATCCACGGCGTAACATTCCTGTTCGAGTCCCTTACGAATGAAAGCGGCGACTTTCTGATCATCTTCTACGATCAAAACGCGCATAAGTCTGTCCCCAGTGGATGGTGGATGAGTTGGCCAGATAATGTGACACTAGCTGCTCGATTGTCACTCATATGCTCGAACCTAGATCCGGGGGTTCTTGCAGGGGGATTGCAAGAATGTTAAAACGAAAACGGTAGTGAGACTACCGGAAAAAGCGCTTGATGCATGGAAACGAACCGAAAATTCCCGAAATGGAACCAAAAAAAGGCGGCCAGTATCTCGGAAACCGTCCATTTCCGGCCGACGCCCTTATACGTGGCGCGCTCGGCCCCATCTTCTTGCTGCCTTCCAAGCCCGGCCCGAAGAGCAATTACGCTCTCCGGCTCACGAAACTCACTCCATCACCGCAAGGCAATAAAAGTCTGTGAGCTAAGTCACAGCAAGGCGTTAGCGTGGAGATTCGTAAGCAGTCCACATGAGCCCCTGGTGGCCATCCCTTTGGAGCTTCAGAAGCCCTTCAGAATGGGGATAATCAGGATCCATCTCCGGCTTGCGCAGTCCTGCCATTTCCAGTGCCTGCAATATAAATGCGTTCCAGGCAAACACACGGTGGTAGCCGAAAAAGGGATGGCGGGGATCGGTGGCAAGGTATTCCTGGCTGGTAGGGAAGTCGGGAGAGATGTTAACCTCCGCCCACAGCCGGTTGGCGATGGCTTGATCGGCTTTCTTCCATCCATGCAGCTTGCCAGCGATGTATCCGCATACCTCGACTCGCATCCAGCTCCCCCCGTTGTAGTAAATCCCATCCATATTGTGATTGGCGTAGTTGGCGCCATGTTCTTTGCTGGTCATGGGGTGCCAGGAGCCGGTGAAATAATCCCAACCTCTACCGTCCTTCTTGAGCCCAATGAAAATTGGACGCACTGTCCCGCCTAATTCTGGATGTGGAGCAGCCTTGTTGGGCAGCAGCAGAGGAATGCGGTCGAGATGGTTGATTAGCATTTCGTCTGGCAGGATTTTGCGTCCAAGTAACCACAGAGAAAGGAACTCAGGAAAGATTTCACCGAAACCTATCGCGTCGCTTATATCTCTCGCCGGGCGGACAAACTTCAGTATGGGATCGTAGTACGACCGATAGACTTCTTCAGCCTTCGCGATGTACTGGTCAGAAATTCCGTCGCTGATCCCAGAAATTTTCAGTTGCCTGATCACGCGCAGTAACACGGCCAAGATGCCCTGGTTCTCGCAAATCTCCGAAGTTCCTTCGGGGAAATCGACGACATCGAGCTGCCCCATTACGAACTGTGCCCAGCAGATGCCGTCATGACGTCTATCGTAGGTGTGCAAACAGTATTCAGCGGCTTTGCGAATCTTATCCATGGGCAGGGCTGTCCCAAAGCGCGCCCGATTCCGCAGCGCCCACATGAGCCACAACGGAGTTGAGTCGTTCGATTTGCGCTCCAGATTGGCCATGTAGGGCTCGACCAGGGTATTGATGGCTCCGTCCTCGCCTTGATTGGCTGCCCATAGATTGAACACACCCTCATTTAATTTGCGATTGTGAATTCCGTTCAACGCGAAAAAGCTGTCACGCATATACATCTCCCCGGCCGCCGAGTACCAGATACTGGGTGCGACCATGGGATGGCGATACTCTGGGGCAGCCGACCAACAGAGCATCATCAGGTCAGAGTAGAGCACCTTTTCGGCGTCGCCTCCGCGAAAGGCCAAACCGTCCGCGAGATTTCGCTGGGCTGCGAGGCGATAACCGCGAAGCGTGTTCGGGACCTCGTCATCAATGAAGATAAAGGACGTCTTTTCCTGCGCACGATCCATCTCGAGGCGATGATACGGCTGTAAACGCGTGACAACCTGGCTGAGTTCCAGATCTCGAAGTTCGATCTTCAGCGGGGGCTGAAAAGACTGTGCTTTTATGTCCTGATCCGATTCCGCCCCGGAGATGTAGAGCGTAGCGCCAGTCCCGAGCAAAGAGGGAACGAAAACATCCGTGCGAAACTCCGACCAAGCTTCCGGGGATGGCGGAAGACGATCGTTGTACAAAGTGAGATTTTGCAGCTCATTGAATCGCTCATCAACATCCCAAAGTTCGACCGAGAACGATTCCCTTGCACGATACTTGAAACGTAGTGAGTAGACTTCAGAATCTTTGGCAGAGAATGGAACGATCACACCTGCCTGGGAATTGCGAATCGACAGGACAGTTGTTCCGTTATGCTCTTCCAGCCCAAGGTCTCCTCGTTTGTACCAGCTGGAAACCTCCGGCAGCGACACGGGAACCGCAGAGCTCTGATTTTCGTCCCGCACGAGTTCCTCGCCGAAGGTCTGGCTCACGAACCAACGCTGCTGATTACGTTCGTTTTGGCGGCAAACATAACAAAGGTTAATATCGGTATTTTGGTGTGGCGCTGGCTTCACAGGTTTGTCGTCGCGGCGGATGATCCGGTTCCATCCGTTGCGATAGCCTGAGTCTGTGAGCAGGCCGACTGTGACATTGTCATGCGATCGGAATCCGGCAGCCGGAAAATATTCATGCAAGGCTCCGCCTTTGCAGCTGAGCTGATTGAAGCTCCAGAAGGATGCTGGTGGCTGGAAAGGTTCCAGGGAATTAGTTAATTGATAGAGCAACTCATAGATATCTGCCTGATGTAACCGAATCTGTTTTCGCACGACCCCCGGAGCAACCAACTGATAATCCACCTGCACAAAAATCGTCGCCTTCAAGCTCGGGAGTTGGCAGTCGCCTGCTAAACGCAGCCGGCCTTCACTTCCCGTGCACGAACTAGCCCGCCAGTGTGGCACACGATCTTCGAGGCTACGATCGG
>Ga0066661_10000004_pt1 | contig 43522 bp, 58 predicted proteins | sample GraSoiAngelo_110_FD_66454 | JGI IMG/M metagenome (GOLD analysis project Ga0066661, IMG submission 66454) | Grasslands soil microbial communities from the Angelo Coastal Reserve, California, USA - 14_0903_12_30cm | ecosystem: Environmental > Terrestrial > Soil > Grasslands | place: USA... | reverse complement strand
TTGTCAATGGACATGATTAGTTATAACATAACGACTATAAGATCTTCTTATATACGATTACGTCGTCTTATGATGATATACTGTATATATAATATATAATACCAAGGGGGCCGGAACCCTCCAAAGGGGGGCCTATGCCCACCTCCCGCCGCAACGAATCCCACCTCATAAATATCTCACAGAAATTTTTTATAAAAATATTATGCATGTTCATAATGGGTAAGATCTATTTTCTCATTACATTTCATACAACGGACTTTAACACTCTGACTCACACAATCTGGAATAATTGAGAATTCCACATTGGAGAGACATTTATGTGCTTTTCTCCAATCTTCATATCTTTTCTGTTCAACAGAACACATTTCGCTAAAAGCCATCAATTATTTTCCCTCCGGAGCTATAATAGCTTTATACGGACCGGGTACATGCGCCTCCTCTAAAGCTTCATATGCTTTTTCGAAATCCTTCTTCTTCAACCATTGATTTTTAACTTTTCTTCCTTCTTGAATAGAATCAACCTTAACTTCCATTTGGATAGCCTCTCATTCGAGCGTTAGCGAGGATCAGGGCTAGGATAGCCCGTATTCGCATTCTAATGTGATTACGTTCCATTTCGTTTAGAATGCCTCGTAATCACGTTTTAAGCCTCACTGGTGCGTTTCTACAAGGTGGCAGGTAGGGTGGTAGCTAGAACATGAAAATCGCTTAGAATACCCTTTAAACGCATTCCTATTTGAACTTTCCTCATCAGTTGATTGCCACAAGAAAAGCTATAAGAATAACTATACCTATACAGATAGTTATTACTATACTTGAATAATCATAATCCTCTGGATGCAACATCAGACCTTGACCTTTGCTTCTCTTAATTGTTTTTAATTTTTTCTATGTATTTATATAACCAATTAATATGGCTAATAAGTTCTTCCTTATCGTAATATTCTAATTCCGTAACTGTCTTAAAAAATGGTGTCATTTGACTTCCTTCTTCTATTACTATATACTATTAAGTTATCTATAAAAGTAGCTATTAGCTACAGCTACTTAATCTAAAGTTATAACTTAAGTAAAGGAAAATATCAATGGCTAAATACAAAGGAAGAGAAGTTACTGTAATCCAAGAGATCCCCTTCGGTGGAGAAGCTCAGGTGGAGATCGAACACAAGGACCTAGCCGGTCTTCGTGAGATCGTCGCCAAGAATCAGGTAATTCTCAATAAAGACGAAAAGAAAGCAATCGACAAGGTCCGTGAAGACAAAGATAAATCCGAGAAGGATGCTAAGGTTCTTAATGACTTCCGCGTGGAAGGTGTGAATGATGATTTCGTCACTCCACTGCCTTCAGTGAAAGAAGTCCAAGTCCAACGTAATGCAGAAGCTGGTATTGTGAAAGCAGAGCAAGATAAGCAGAAGCGTGAAGACTGGGAGAAGAAACACCCTAATGCTCCCGCAGGTGCATATCAAGGCTTAGAAGCTATTAAGGTTGTCCCCTACAAGGAAGAGACCGAGAAGGCTCTGAAGGATCACAAATGAACCAAGTCTGGCATTTCCTTAAACTAGCAGTATCTGTAGTTACTGGTGTAGCTGCAGCTGTCTGTTTATTTGTCGCACTTCCATATGTCACACCTCTCGCATTGACTTCCATTGCGTTTTCAGTGATGCCGGAGTAATCTAATGGCAAAGGGTAAATTCAAAATGGGTTCCGCTAAAGAAGAAAAAGCAGAGTCCAAGTCTTTCGAAAAGAAAGAACGTAAAGCTGGTAAACAGCTAAAGAAGAAGAAGTAATGGATTTTGATGCAAGTAGTTCTTATAAAGAGCTGATGGGGCAACCTCAAGATGTTTTAGATCATCCGGATCGTAATCTCGAAGAGATGCACGATCTTGTAAGAGGTATGACATATAAGGCGGATGAAGATCGTACTGATGTTTATGTCCCTAGGGGAGATGGAGGACACGACATGAAAGAACGCATCCGAATTAATAAGAAGTAATGGAAAAGAGATCATCCTATAAACATCTTCAGGGTAAACCTATGCTAGTGCAGAACCATCCTGAGACTCAGATGCCCCCTAGACAAGACGATCTGTATACGCCACCTGACCCTGCACAATCACTACAGGGACCACAGGCTAATAGTCCCAATGCCTTTTACTAAGATCACCTCAGGTAAGAACAAAGGTAAATATAAATCTCCCTCTGGAAGAGTATTCACAGGGAAACAAGTGAAGTTACTCTACGCAAGAGGAATTGCTTAATGCCCGGTAAATACACAGCAGGTGGTAAGATCTCCACTACTACAGTAGTTGGTAATGCCAAAGTAGGCACCCACGCTGCAGACGGAAGTCTAAACATAATCTTAGATGATGCCACTAGCAAAGGTTTATATCATCCCTCAGGAGCTATTAGAGTAAACTCCAGCACAGGCGTTACTCATTCTGATGCTTCAGGAGCTGCTTATACCAATCATCTATTCGGACCCGGAAGATGATGGATGTCTATTTGCGAGCACCACCGGGTTTATAAAAATGGAAAATGGATCTGTGACAAATGTAAGTGCTACCGAATTAACGGTGGATGAGAAACTCGACAAGATAATGGAAGCCGTATCTTTCATGGCACAAATGTTAGCCACCACGCTTATTACCTTCGACAAGCAGCTACAGGCTAAAGAGTCGAAGATTATTAAACCCTTGTAAATTATGTCCCTCTCTGACTGGTTTACGCTCTTCACTATCGTCTCTGGATTATTCATCTCCGCTATTACCACTGTAGGTATTGTCGTCTGGTGGCTATCTAGACAGATCTTAGGGGTTAAAGATAGTGTGGAAGCTAAATTAGATAAGCTCGAAGAGAATATCTTAACCAAATTAGAATATCACGAACGTCACGATGATACTCGATTTGAAGATATCCGAAAGAACGTTTGGGAAATAAAAGTTAGAAACGCTGCGCATGACCGCCGAAATAACCATACTCCCAGAAATTAGTCTCGCGATAGTGAATGTCGCATTAAATCTCTTTTGTCTTGCGTTAATAGCGCTAGGTGTCTGGATTACCATTCTCTACCGTAATGATGTTAAAAACAGACACGAAAAGATAAACAAACGATTAGACCATATCCTTCTTCTGACCAACGAAATGTTTCAAGATAGTAAGAATGACCAAAAAACCGAAGATAGTAAAGCTAACCCCGGAACGACAATCCCGAAGGGAACTAGCGGAAGCTGACTTCGAACAATTCATTCGTCTCGTATATGATCGTCGAGTCTTAGGAAATATTCACTTAGAGGTAATTAACTTCCTCACCAAACAAGAATCAGCTTCACATCAGATGGTTCTTCTGCCACGGGATCATGGTAAGAGTGCAATCGCAGGATTCTACGCCGCATGGCTAATCACAAGATATCCCGCCATTAAAATACTCTACATCTCCTCTACCGCTAACCTTGCTACTAAGCAATTGAAATTCATAAAGGATATTCTTACTTCAGATGTATATCGTATCCACTGGCCAGAGATGGTCGAAAAAGATGAAGCAAGGCGTGAGAAGTGGACGGAACGGGAGATCTCGGTAGATCATCCACTTCGTAAACAAGAGGCTGTTCGTGACCCTACTGTATTCACTGCTGGTCTCACTACTAATATTGTTGGGCTCCACTCTGATTACAATATTCTGGATGACGTAGTCGTCGCAGCCAATGCCTATACAGACGAAGGTAGGGAAAAGGTAAAAGAACAATATGGTTATCTTTCTTCCATTCTCTCTGGCGAAGGCAAGGAACTAGTTGTAGGTACTAGATACCATCCCTTAGATCTCTATGGAGATCTCTTAGAACGGGATGTAAACGTAATAGATGAATATGGAAATATATCAGACTCTAAATCGCTATTTGAAGTATTTGAAAGAAAAGTGGAATCTGTGGGGGATGGCAGCGGCGAGTTCCTCTGGCCCCGACAACAACGATACGATGGAAAATGGTTCGGCTTCAATCGAGATATACTTGAACGCAAGCGGGCTTCCTACTCAAATAAATTACATTTCCGCGCGCAATACTACAACGATCCCCACGATATCGACGACTCCCCTATTTCTAGAAATCTATTCCAATACTACGAACAACATTACTTATCAAATAAAAGTGGAAGATGGTATTTTAAAGGTAGTCCCCTTAACGTTGTCGCAGCAGTTGACTTTGCTTTCACAACGGGCAAACGCTCAGATTACACTTCAATCTGTGTCATCGGTGTAGACGGCAATAGTAACTTCTTTGTCTTAGACATAGATAGATTTAGAACGGATCAGATATCTGAATACTATAAACGAATATTTAAACTCCATGAGAAGTGGGGCTTTAGAAAACTAAGAGCGGAAGTCACCTCAGGTCAGGGTGTTATAGTCAATGACCTTAAAGAAAACTACATTAGAAAGAATGGTTTGTCTCTCTCAATAGAAGAGTTTAAACCCACCAGAAATCTAGGTTCCAAGGAAGAACGAATACTTGCTACTCTAGAACCAAGATATGCCAACGGACAAATCTGGCATTGTAAAACAGGAAATATACAGACTCTTGAAGAAGAACTTATGTCCGCCAATCCACCGCATGATGACGTGAAAGATACATTAGCATCAGCAATAGAGATGGCACAAGGCATGACTCCCAAGAACATATTTAGACAGATGAAAGAATCAATTCCCACACTCAATTACCACGCTAGATTTGGCGGAGTCGCATGACTGGCAAAGTCCTAGAACTTAATTCCATTATTAATCCTGATCAGAAGGCTACACGTCTTACTTCAAAGTATATTGAATGGGACAGGATGCGTAATGGTAAGAAAGTAGCGTGGGAGGAGATAATTCGATATGTCTACGCGACAGATACGACGCAGACTACCAATGCGCAGCTTCCATGGAAGAATAAGACGACCGTCCCGAAACTCTGTCAGATCTTAGATAATCTTTATTCTAACTATACAGCCACGCTATTCCCGCAACGTAAATGGCTTATGTGGGAACCGGAGTCTGGTGACTCCAACAGCGCTGACAAAGTCAACGCAATCACAAATTACATGTCTTGGGTCATATCTCAACCAAGCTTCAAGCATGAACTCGACAAGTGTATTCTTGACTACATCCAATACGGTAACACAATCGCTACCACGGAATGGGTTGATATGCGGGTCGAACTTACAGATAAGATCCAAGCAGGATATGTCGGCCCAGCTATTCGTCGCCTTAATCCTCTCGATGTGGTGATGAACCCAACGTCAGAGAATTTCCAAGAGTCTCCCAAATTCATTCGTTCTCTCATGAGTATGGGTGAACTTAAATCTCTATTAGAACGTATGTCTAATGATGAGAACCAACAAGAATATGAAGAACTCTACAAGTATCTTAGAGATATTAGATATCATGCACAGAACTATGTAGGAGACTGGATACAGCGAGATAATCTCTATGCTGTCGACGGCTTCACTTCTTTTAGAAACTATCTACAATCAGGCACTGTAGAAGTACTTACCTTCTACGGTGATTATTATGATTTTGACAATGATGTTTTTGAAAAGAATAGAGTTGTTACTGTGGTGGATAGACATAAACTTATTGGTGATAAACCTAACCCTTCTTATTTCGGTTATCCGCCAATCTTCCATGTTCCATGGAGAAAGAAACAAGATAATCTTTGGGGCATGGGGCCATTAGATAATCTAGTCGGTATGCAATACCGCATGGATCATATTGAGAACATGGGGGCAGATATTTGGGATCTCACTGCATTCCCCGTCCAGAAGGTCAAAGGCTTTGTCGAAGACTTTGTCTGGCAACCCGGTGAGAAAATCTTCGTCTCTGAAGAAGGGGATGTGGAACTAGTTACACCTGATGTTAACGTTCTTCAAGCAGATATGAAGATTGAGAAACTTGCTTCTCTCATGGAAGAGATGGCAGGTGCTCCGAAAGAGGCCATGGGCTTCAGATCTCCCGGAGAGAAGACTAAGTATGAAGTTCAGCGTCTTGAGAACGCAGCTTCGCGCGTCTTCCAAAATAAGATTAAACAGTTTGAGGAACAGTTTGTAGAACCGCTTCTCAATGCCTTACTTGAACTAGCCCGTCGTAATATGACCGGGACTACAACTATTAGAGTATTCGATGACGAATTCAAACTCAACACCTTCCAAACCCTTACGGTTGAAGACATTACAGGAATTGGCCGTATTAAACCAGTCGCTGCAAGACACTTCGCCGAACAAGCAGAACTCATCCAGAACCTCACAAACCTCACAGGCTCAGGTCTCTGGCCAGTAGTTCAACCCCACTTCTCTGGTATTAAACTAGCGAAGATAATTGAGACTACCTTCAATCTAGAAGATTTCGAAGTGATGGTTCCTTTCATAGCCTTAGCTGAACAAGCTGAGGGACAGAAGCAAGCACAAGCCTTGCAAGAACAAGTACATATGGCTGCAGGAACAGCCACTGGCATGGGAGATGATTTCGATCTCCATCCCGCTGCACAACAACAGATGGCTAATCAACAAATGCAAATGGCAGCTCAACAACAATGATTTCTAAGTGGACCGCACACTTAAAGACACCCGAAGACGTAGAAGACTTCAAGAGAACATTCAATCATTCACGACCTGTATTAGCTCGTCTACAACAGATTGTGGAAGAAAAGTTACAAAGTTTAGATATCCAAGAGACGAGTTTAGAAAACTACAACTCTCCCAATTGGGCGTATAAACAAGCACACCAGAATGGTTTCCGACAAGCCTTATCTGCCTTCAAACTTTTAACAGACCAAGAGAGTACCAATGACCCAAAACAGCTTATTCGAACCAATCAAAGACCAACTTGAACAATTCGACGAAACTAAAGATTACCTTCCTGAACTAGTAGGCCCCGACAAGAAATTTAAGGACCCACAAGCTTTAGCGAAAGGTAAATACCAGTCAGATCTGTATATCAAGACTTTAGAGAAGTCCCTCGACGACATGCGTAGAGACTACGAAGAAGCCCGAAAACAGAACATGGCAGGGGCAAGACTAGAAGAGCTAATTACCAAATTAAACAGCTCACAGCAGTCCGATAGCGAACAGAACCAAAATGCGAAGGATGGAGAACAAGTTACCCCCGGAATCAAACCTGAAGATGTAGAGAACATTGTCTTCAAAAAGATCCAAGAAGCTAAGCAATTGGATAAAGAACAAGCCAATCTCGTCACCGTTCAGACTCGATTAAAAGAACGCTTTGGACAAAACTTCCAAACTGTTCTTGAACAACAGAGACTTCAATTAGGACTTGATGCACAAGACATCGACGCTCTTGCTCGTAAATCCCCCGCAGCGTTCTTTAGAACACTCGGCTTAGACCAGCAACAGCAGCAACAGGACTCCTTTCAAGCACCCCCACGAAACCAGATCCGGAATGACAATTTCCGCCCGAGTACTGAAAAACGTACATGGTCTTGGTATCAGGCGCTGAAGAAGAAAGATCCTGCCTCATACAAGTCTCCGAAAATCATAGTGCAAATGCACAAAGATCACCTAGAACTCGGAAAAGAATTCGAGGATGGTGATTATAACAACTAGGAGAACTTAAATGGCGGCCTTTACCGACCAAAACAATGAGTTCCTCGTCCGAAGTAATCTATGGAGCCGTCAGCTCAAAGAACTTCTGCTCGATGATCTCAATGCCATGAAGTTTGTCCGTATTCTCCAAGACTTCCCCGATGGTTATACTTTCAATATTCCCTCACTCGGTGAAGCTGAAACACAAGACTTTAACGAAAACATGGCTGTCCGCTATACGCAGATGGATCAAGGTAACTTTACCTTCTCCTTCGACACGTATAAGTATTCAGCTACTGCAATTTCGGAAAAGTTCAAGCGTGACAGTTTCTGGTCAGATCAGGTGATCGCTGCATTCTTGCCGCGTCAACACCGTGCTCTTATGGAAGCTGTGGAAACGAATATCTTCGCGAAAGCGAATTCGGGACAAACCGCAAGCAACCTGAATACAATCAACACTGCATCGCATCGTTGGGTGACTTCAGGAACCAGCCAAGCAATTACTTACGCAGACTTTGCGAAAGCACAATACGCCCTCGTTAAGGCTAACGTGCCTCTCAATAATCTGTGTGCAGTGGTTGATCCCTCGGTTGCATACACACTCGCCACACAGGCAAACATCGTTAACTCGTTGTCGCCTCAGGCAATGCCGGAACGCATCATCAACGATGGTGCCGTCACTGGCTTCAAGTTCGTCTTCAATATCTTTGGCTTCGACGTCTATATTTCGAATTATCTCCCGGCAATCGCGTCGGAAACGATTAATTCGATCAGCGTCACCAATGGTGTGGCGAACTACTTCTTCTCCGCTACCCCCGGCGATACGTTGCCGTGGATCGGAGCATTCCGTCAAATGCCTACTGTCTATTCGGAGTTCAACAAAGATCTCCAACAGACAGAGTATATGACGATCGCCGAATGGGGCTTCAAGTTATACCGACCTGAAAACCTCGTCACAGTCTTAACCAGCACTTCTGCAGTGCCCGCTTAATAGGAGTATACCCCCATGGTTGGAGGTTCTTATATGGATGCCGATGGCTTATATCGTCAATACGGCACGACTAAAGCGGTTCCCGCAACGGCTGGTGACTATCTTTCGTATGGAGCTACCCGTACTATCGAAGTCGACGTTGATCTGACTACGCTTACCGCGTCGCCGGTCATCCAAGACAACGTTACGTTCTTCCCTGCTAACTCTTTCATTGAAAGTGTTGAAGTGGAGACGGTTATAGGTGCCGTCGGTGGTACTTCGTTCAGTCTTGGTACTGTTCGAACGGACCGCTCTACGGTTATTTCCAATACGACGTTCCTCAACGCAACAGTGATCGCCGATCACACTACCGCAGGTCAGTTAAAGACCTACACGGTGGGTGTGGCGACGGTTGGTGGCGGCGTCGGAACTACGATTGGCGCCAATCCCGCATACATTACAGCTCTTGCCGCTGGTACTTACAGTGCCGGTAAGCTCAAGATCCGTATTCGTTATCGTGGCGTACCGCCCATTACTCAGTAATGGACTAATTGTGATCTGGAGGTGTAAAAGCCTCCAGACACATCTCAGAAAGGAAAACAAATGCCTAATCAAATGATCTCCCTTGTTGGAGACGCCCCGTTAGCGGATAGCTATCAAATCAATTACGACTCTATGCTCAATACGAACATGGCTACTCCTGTGTCTATCTATGCAGGTACTGGCGCACCGACGTTCTCGGCTGCTAAAGGCTCGATCTATACTAATATTACCGGCTCGTCTGTTGCTACGCGTATGTATGTGAATACAAACGGTTCGACGACTTGGACTAACGTCACTACGGCTGCTTAATGCTAAAAGAACAACTTCAGAAACGTATTGCTCAATTAAACATTGAAAAGTCTAATATGGCTGCAATGTACGACGGAGCTATTCAAGACTGTCAACACTGGCTGGGACAATTAGATGTCAAAGATACTACTGAGCAATCTAGCAAACCTGCAGAATGAAAATACTGCTGTTACTACAATAAATAGTAACTTCAGTACTATTCAAACTGCTATGGATAATACTTTATCAAGGGATGGAACCTTGCCTAATCAGATGTCGTCTAATTTAGATATGAACAGTAATCGGGTTATTAACCTTCCATACCCCGTTACTAATGAAGAACCCCTTAGGTTTGGGGACTTTAAACAGTTTACTATTACTCCTACGATTGGAGCTACTGCATACGACATAAATTGGACGCAGCCAGCTACAGGAGGAACGACACACAGTATTGGCAATGTTCTTCAACGAACATTTGACGTACGTGATTTTGGAGCTGTTTGTAATGGTGTAGCAAATGATACTGTAGCAATTCAAAATTGTATTAATGCAGCGCAAGCCGCAGGTACCGATTCGATTGTTCTGTTACATGGAAATTCTTTCATCAATGCTGCTCTTAATATTACTTCTCCCGTGACAATCAAAGGAGCGGGAAAGAGTAATACTTTCTTAACGTCTAACAATCATGCTGCATCTATTATTAACTTTAATCCTTCAAGTCAAAATTGCTCTGTTCAGCTAATTGGCTTTGGGGCTTATTACACTTCACTACCTTCAGGTACATCAGTACCGGGAATTGCTTTTGGTAATTCTTCCTTTCTTAACACTGACTGTATTATTTATGATGTAGCGGTAGTTAATGCTGGAATAGGCATTTACATGCTGAACAGTTTTGCTAATAGAATTCTTCATTGTAATATTACCGGGTATTGGCAAGCAGGCATAAGAATTAATAGTCCACTATTGCCAGATGGCGGAACTTGTTGGATCCAAAGTTGTTTTATTAACAATGGTTTAGCAAATCCTATTAACTATAATGTTTGGTGGAATAACGGCGGCGGAATTATACTTACCGGCAATTTCTTTGGAAATGTTGGTGCAAATGCTTCTATCGGTATATTCTTCGATTACACTTTAGCTACTTCGGAAATCCGTGTTTCTAACAATCTATTCTTCGGGCATTCCCAAGGTGTTACTTTCCAAAGACAGCCGGGATTGTATATGTATGAAGTTATAATTACTGATAATATATTTGATAGTTGTCCCACAGCAATTTATGTACCAGCTGAAGGAGGGACACCTCCTGCGTGGTTCCAAATGTTGATTATTACCGGGAATGGTTTTCAAGGAAGATTTGGCAGTATTGGTCCTTTAATTTCTATTGCAGGAGTTCAAGGCAGTACGATTTCCGGAAATACTTTCCTTTCAAATGTAGGTGGTGGCGGTCTTACTTGTATTCAAACGATATCTAACTGTGCTGATTTCAAGATTGGCCCTAATGCAAGAACAGTTCAAATAAATCCTGCAGGATCTACCTTAGCAGCAGATTCAATTGCAGGAACTAATATGACTATAGTAGGTGGCGGATAATGGCAAAGATTTCCCTAGGCAACATCGGCTCTCTAATAGACGCAACTACAGCTCAAACATCTTTAAATTCTAATTTCAGTACAATTGGAAGTACTTTTGATCGCGTTCTTTTCTTAGACGGCACAGCTCCTAATCAGATGCAGAATACTTTTGATATGAATTCTTTTCATCTCATCAATCTTCCTCAACCTGCTACAGACCATGAGCCGTTGAGATTTTCTGATTTAAATAGCTTTATTGGCGGTGGAACTATTACTAATATACCTGTTGGTGGCTTAGCTGGAAATATTCTTAAAAAGAATACTAATGCTGATTACGATGTGGGTTGGGGAACATTAGCCGCAAGTTTAAGCGCAGGTTCTAACATTTCCTTAACTGGAAGTACTATTGTTACTATCTCAACCCTACAAAATCCTTCTTTTACTACAAGTGTCTCTACCCCTTCTCTTATTCTTAATGGAACAACTTTAGGATCGGTAACGGGCACAGGTGCGATTGTACTAGCTACTTCACCTACAATTGCTACAGCTACACTGTCTAGTCCTACAATGACTGCACCAATTCTTGGAGCAGCCACAGCTACAACTATTAACAAGGTTACAATTACGCAGCCAGCCACGGCAGCTACTTTAACTATTGCTAATAACAAAACCCTTACAGCTAATAACTCACTTACTTTAGCTGGTACTGATGCTACTACTCTAACCTTCCCCACGACTAGCGACACTATTCCCGGCCTAGCGCAATCTAATGCTTGGACTAACTCAAACGTATTCAACAATACAGGGGGAGCTAGAATTAAAGGTTCTAGTACGGGGACAATCTTCTTAGCAACAGCTAATGCGGGTGCTTCAGATTTTACTGCAACTTTCCCAGCTGCTACAGGAACTGTTGCACTTACTTCTGGTGTTGTAAGTTCTTTCAATACCTTAACAGGTGCGGTTACAACTAACGTAACTAAACAAGTATTTACTTCCAGTGGTACTTATACACCCACAGCTAACATGGCTCATTGCATTATTGAATGCTGGGGAGCCGGTGGTGGCGGAGGCGGTGTAGGTGCTTCAGGTGCTGGCAACCAAGGCGCAGGTGCAGGCGGTGGTGCGGGCGGTTATTCTAGAGCTTATAAAACGCTAGCTCAAGTGCAAGCCGATGCTTCATTTTCTGCAGGACACGTCAGTATTACTATTGGCGCGGCAGGAACTGGAGGTACAACTGCTCCCACAAACGGTGGTGCAGGTGGTAATACTTCCGTAGGTACTTCTCTCTGTATCGCTAATGGCGGTGCGGGAGGTGGTAATGGCGGTGTTGGTGGTGGCAATGGCCAAGGCGGTGCCGGTGGTACTGCTGGTACAGGCGATGTCACAGGAACAGGACAAGCAGGCACAAGCTCTTTAGGCGGTGCGGGCTTCGTTACTATAGGATTTTCTATCGGCTGTGGAGGTTCTTCTTCAGTAGGCGGAGGTGGCGCAGCTCCTCAAATTACAGGCGCAGGCGGTTTCAACGGAATTGCAGGAACAGGCTTTGGTTCAGGCGGGTCAGGCGGAGCTTCTTATAATACTGCTGGAGGCACAGCGAGCGGCGGCGCGGGTACTGCCGGATTAATAATTATTACAGAATTCATCAACGTATAAACAACAAGGAAAATACATGACCGTATTTACAGACAAAGTAACTAAATACCTCCCCCGTCTTATGAACGATCTGGACATTGATCGTATCCAAGCCGCTGGCATCTTTGGCAATATTGGCACAGAGACTGGAGGCTTTACCGCTATGCAGGAGAAATCTCCTGTAGTTAAAGGCTCCAGAGGCGGCTACGGCTGGCTTCAATGGACTGGACCTCGGCGTATTAAGTATGAAGCTTGGGCTAAGTCAAAAGGCCTTGACCCTGCATTAGATGAAACTAATTATCAGTATCTTGTCCTTGAGACGAAGACTGATGAAGCACACAGTTTAGTCCAACTTAAGAAGACTTCTACACTAGAGGCTTCTACAGAAACATTCATGGAGCAAAACCTTCGTCCGGGTGTTCCTAATCTTAAATCCCGTATTGGATATGCCCATCAAGCATTTGATGCTGCATCGGCAGTTACCAAGACAGACAACAAGACTGCTACTGCGATTGTTATCGGTACCGTTGCCGCTGGCACTGGTGCAGTGATCACAAGCAACCCTACCATTACCACCCATCCTACTCATACTTGGATGTGGTTAATTGCAGGAGCTGCTGCTCTCATTGGTATCGTCTGGTGGATCATTCATGAATATCATGCCGGAGAAACCGATCAGGCTAAGGCATAAGGAAAGAAGAAAATGTTAGATTGGATTAAAGAAAAACGCACTGAGTTTGAAACTTGGGTGCATAGTTGGTTTCCCGGCCTTAAGACACGGATTATGACGGGCTTGGGAGCAATTGCTTCTATCGCAGCTGTCGCACAAACCTACGTTACAGGTCTCCCTGTAACCAAGTGGGTTAGCTCAGAAACCCTCGCAATCATTTCTGCAGTTCTCTTCACTCTCTCGTATTGGTTCTCTAATATGGGCAAGCGTGTGGAAGAGGCTAAGGCTGCAGATTAATGCTTAGTATTTTTGGGTTAATTCCCACAATACTTACATTCCTAACTGGTCTTGGCGGCACAGTCTCCAAGATCAGCGGGGATATTACTAGTTTACAATTAGCTAAGGAAAAGACTAAGAGTGATACTGAGATCAAATCTATTGATGCTCAGATCTCAGAGTTACATGATCGTAAGGATGTATTAGTTGCGGAAGCAGGTAATCGTATCAACGGGATCATTAGAGCATTACTGACAATCCCAGCGTTGTTTATTCTGTTCAAGCTTATGGTCATTGATAAGGTGATAGGAAGCCTTGCAGGCTGTGCTGGCGAAGCCGGTAAAGACACCGCTTGTCACATCTTCTTAACAGATCCTCTTGACTCGTATCAATGGGGGGTCTTAACCGCAGTGATTGGCTTCTACTTCCTCACTTCTGCATTTGGAAAGAAATAATGGCTACTATGACCTTACTTGAGATGACGCAAGAAATTCTCTCTAGTATGTCTTCAGACGAGGTAAACTCAATTGGAGATACTACGGAGTCCTTGCAAGTCGCCACAATCATTAAGCAGAAGTACCGAGATATAGTTTCTCGTAGTTCCCTTCCTGAACATGAACAACTGTTTCAACTTTCTCCTTCATTAGATACTACTAAACCTGTATTGATGTACGTCCCTGCGGAAGTTAATCATATTGACTGGACCAAGTACTTTGATTCCAGCACAACGGCAGACACAAGTACAAGTTCACATGGTGTGAATACAGATCTCGTACCTACTACAAATAGTACCCCCGCTACCCCTGATGGTTATAAGTACGTGACTATGTTGCCTAATCAGCAATTCATAGACATGGTAAACACTCTTAATCCTTCACAGGCTAATGTATCTTCTTTCGTCTTTACAGATAATTCAAGTGGTTTTCCTTCCCACTTCACCTTCTATTATCGTACTGACAAAACTCCTCAGTTCTGCACTATAATTAGCAATTACTATGTGATATTCGACTCATTCGATATTACTCAAGACGATACCTTACAGGCATCCAAGACTATGTGCTTTGGACAGATTGCCCCCATCTTCAGGATGGAAGACAGTTTTGTCCCAGACATGGACGATAAAGAATTTCCTCTTCTGCTTAATGAAGCGAAGGCTCTAGCTTTCTATGAACTTAAACAGATGCCTCATGCTAAAGCAGAACAGGAAATCAAACGACAATGGTCTTCAGTTCAGAAAAACAAGGCAGTGACTAATCGTCCTTCTTATTTCGAACAGCTGCCTAACTTCGGTAAACCAAGTGCAAAGAACTTCTCAAGACGGTGGTGGGATGCACCAAATAGATAAAAACCTGTCTAACGATCGTATTCTTGTTCTCCAAAGAATGGAAGGCAAGAACGGGATAAGTGAAACAGGGTTAGTAGATAATAGGTTGTTTGATGGGGGCAATCGCCTCCATGCTTTTATGGAGACCAACGGTCTCTGGGCAATGAAATACGACCACGGAATTCTTCCTGAGTTCCTGAAGCAACAGTTCACTAGTTTCTCCAAACTAAGAGGCGCTGTTACAGAATACTTCAAGAAGCGGAATATTGAAATTAAAGAAACAATTGATGCCTCAGCAACAAGCTAATACTATCCAGAATAACTTTACTGGTGGTCTTAAGACAGAATTCACCGGACTGAACTTCCCTGAGAATGCAGCGACAGATACTGTCAACTGCATCTATTCTATTATTGGCGAGGTCTTTCTTCGCGAAGGTATTGATCTAGAAACTGGGTATGTCACTAGGAACATTGATAAGACAAATAAAGCTGTAAGCTCCTTCAAGTGGACTAATGCAGGAGGCGACGGTACATCTGAGATCTATGTCTTACAAGTAGGTTCTAATGTATTCTTTTATCGAACTTCAGATTTATCTGGAGGCGGTTCTTTATCTTCTAAAATAATGGGCTTCACGTTAGACTTAACTGTATTTCAATCGGAAGCATTCACGACTTTCTTTGAATGTGAATATGCGACGGGAAATGGGTATCTGTTCATTTTTCATCCCGATATGAATCCTGTTTATTGTTCTTATGATGGAACTAATATATCTGCGAGATATATCACTCTACAAGTGAGAGATTTTAATGGTGTTCCTGAACCCGGCGTAACTGTCAATAATAGACCTTCTAATTTAACTAATGAGCATAATTATAATCTAAATAACCAAGGATGGACTTCAGGTGCTTCTTGGTCTGCTCAAGATACCTCTTCTACAGTTACAGTAGGAACAGGTTCTAAGATATTCACTATTGCTTCTGGTTTAACAATTACCAATGGCGATGTGGTTCAAATAAATGGTTTTGGACAATCTGTAAGTCCTCCGTTAATGCAAGGAACAGTCACAAACTATGTTGGAACACAACTTACTGTAAATGTCACATTCGCCCAAGGAGGCGGTGGAACCTTTGCTCTTTTCTTACTTAATCAAGTAAATGTAGGTTACATAACTAGCTGGCACACAGGCGTAGGAAACTACCCTTCTAATGCAGATCAATGGTGGAGATTTAAAGATAGTACAAATACTTTTAGTCCTGCGACTATGGCTAGTAAAGTTACTTTAAATACAGGTCCTGCTCCTAAGGGTCATTATTTAATGGATCCTTTTAATCAAAGACGAACTGCTATATCCGGTGTTAGTGGTATCACTGATGTAATTACAGGCAAGAGACCTCGAACAGGTACTTGGTTTCAAGGACGCCTATGGTATGCGGGAGTCGATGCTAATCAAGCAGCTTCTGGCGATATGTCTTTCTATTCATGGTCTGAGAATATCTATTTCTCCCAAGTAGCGGAAGATGCCTCACAATTCGGGTATTGTTATCAGAACAATGACCCTACGGCAGAAGACTTCTTTGATCTTCTCCCTACAGATGGTGGTGTGATTATTATTCATGATGCCGGCGCAATATATAAATTGTTCCCTGTGCAGAACGGATTACTTGTATTCGCAGCTAATGGCATTTGGTTTATTACGGGGAGTCAAGGAATAGGGTTTGCTGCTAACGATTATACAATCACTAAGATCTCTTCTATTCGAAGTATCTCTTCCACATCATTTATAAATATCTTAGGTTGGCCAGTCTTCTGGAACCTTGAGGGTATCTACGAAGTATCTCCGTCCCCCCAAGGTGGTGGGCTTGCTGTTAATAATCTCTGTTATGGGACTATATTAACTTACTACGATAGCATTCCTAATGTGAGTAAGAAGTACGCACGAGGGGATTACGATCCAATCAACTTCGTTATATCTTGGGTATTCAAGCCTACACAAGAAGCAGGCGTCGGCGATCGATATGACTTTGATGGTGTATTGAATTTCAATACGGCTAATAAAGCTTTCTACCCATATCAAATAGATAACAGCTTTCATTGTAAGATACACGATGTCAAGTTTATTTCCCCACCTTCTACAAATCAAGCTCCTGACCCTACACTAAAATATTTAGTGGCAGATGTTGGTGGCTTATTCACCTTTGCAGAAGAGAAGGACAACATAAACTTTGGAACAGATTTCAATGCCTTAGGTGGAACGCCTTATGAAGGTTTCTTCGTTACCGGGTATAATCTCAAAGGACAAGGTCTTACCAAACAACAGCAACTTTATCTAAATATATATAATAAGGTCAATCGTCCTACTTCGTATAAAATACAAGGTATTTGGGATTATGCTAATGATCCTAATTCAGGAAGATATACCACACAACAGCTTGTGACTAATGCCTCGACAAGGGTTGGCGTCTTAAAGCGCAGACATAAAATCAGAGGAAGAGGAGAAGTCTTGCAATTCAAAATATCTTCTGTTCCCGGTTTCTCCTTTGACATCATTGGCTGGACGTCAATGGAAACTATTAACACAGGTATGTAATGGATCCCACTAATCCTCTTAGTAATCTCTTCTCCGCAGGCATAGGTTTCGCTACAGGTAATCCTATAGCGGCTGCCGCAGGTGTAGCGGGTTTAGGAATGTCTATCTTCGGCGGTATCAGTAAGATGGACGCCGCACAGAAATCTGCAGCTGCATCAGCAGGGATAGCCCAAGCAGAACAACAGCAAGAAGTTATTCGTCAACGTATGATGGAAGTTGGCGCACGAAGACAACAGATGGAAGTTCTTCGTAATCAACAGCGTGCTCGTTCTCTCGCATTAAACAACGCAACTACACAGGGTGCACAGCAAGGGTCAGGTTTACAAGGTGGATATGGTCAGATTGCAGGACAATCCGGTGTAAATGCTCTCGGCATCTCACAGAACCTAGAAGCTGGTGAACAGATGTTTGGTCTAAGCGCACAGATCAGTGGGCAGAAGGTAGCACTTGCTCAAGCAGGTGGACAAGCAGCGACTGCGCAAGGTGTCTCCGGAATTGGAAGTACACTCCTTGGAGCTGTTGGGCCAATCAAGAACCTCACTACTAATCGCAATGCAAATGGCGGAGGGGTGAACAATGCTTCTTATCAAGGATACGGAGAATGGAATTCTTCTATGGGAAGTAGCGGCATTATTTAATGGATCCTATTTCACTCGATCAAACCTCAGTTGACACTACCCCGATTGATATTTCTGCAGGAGTACAGACTAATCCAGTCTCCCCGGATATAGCAGGTGGACGTGCGGCTAAAGCTACCTATGGTTTATCGGACATCATGAATGCTGATTATGATAAAATGTATCAGCGGATAGCTGCAGGACAGGAGCAACAACTTCGTAAGGAAGCAGCTTCTGCAGTAGACCAACATAAAGCATTAACCTTGAATAAGATTATTGCTAACATTGGGGATAAGCAAGGTCCTCTGTTACCTCAAGAAACAGAACACATTCGGAAGATGGTAGAGAATTGGAATCCGCAAGATCCCAATAGTGTCATTGAAGACGCATTCTCTGTAAATGCAGTTAATAAAATCTATACAGTTAACAGTGGTCTGGATACCACTGAAAATCGTCCATATTCATGGCTTGAAGATGCTATGCGTGAAATGCCTCGCTATGTTTCAGATGTAGTGAGAGAAGGTTCCACATACGGAAGTAAGATTGAGTTTGCAAGAACTCTTCGAGAAAATGTACAGACAGATATAGACCATCAGAGTTACATAGGTTATGCCGCAGATCAAGCTAAGCTGCTTCTACAGCCATATGTTGAATATAAACTCAGAGGTAATGTTCCTATTAACACCTTTGGCGGTTTAGGGACTTCTTTAGAAGAACAAGGTAAAACATTACTTCGTCTTCCTCCTGAGCAATTCAAAACTAAACTTACCGACATTGTAAACAATCTTAAGAAAGATAATCCTTCCGTTGCCGCTCAATTCTTAGAAGGGGTAATAGGCGAAAGCTCTTCAAGTATCGCCTTAAATAATCTATTCACAGCTATTGCTATCCCAGATGCATTCACAGTAGGTGGTGCAGCTAAGAACCTTGCTCGTAAAGCATTTTTAGGTGCCGCTACCAGACAAGCTGTGAAAGATACGATAAGAGGATTAGACAATGTTGCTAAACAGCCTATTAAGACTGCTGTTGCTGATGCGGCTGGTGATCTTTCTGAAGCGGCTATTCAAAAAGAAATAACTAATGTCTCACAAGGTTTTAAGGGGACGGCAGATCCTATTAAGGAGTCTTTAGAAGCTCTCCCAGATATTATGAGAGATGATGTCGTCAAAGCAGCGTCTTCTCCCGGTAGATTTGGACAGGAAATTGTCAACCGTCTTCGTGAGTCTTATGCGTCATTAGAAACTAATCTCTTCGATACTATTACCAGAATTGCTAAGGTTGATCGTATATCGCCTGTTCTCGCAACAGAAGCTGGTGTACGCGCAATCAAAGAACAAATTATGGACACTTACACAGGATTGAAGAATTCTATTCTTAATGTCTCTGCTGTCTATAAACGTGAACTCACAAATACATACCATGCAGATTTAACCATTGGTAATCCTAATGGCGGTTATTTCTTACATAAGGAAACTGCACAAGCTTTTGCAGACTTCGCGGGCATTGCGATTAAAAGCCCGGATCAGTTAATAGAACAGCAAGGACTTGGTTGGTATATTAAAGTTACTAAACCAGTTAATGAAACCACTCATGCAGTAAGAGACTTCTTAACTGCCACTAAACAATCACAGTCTCCTAATAGTTGGCTTAGCGCATTCGCAGGATGGCTGCGTACTCCTGAGGAAACTTTAGCTGCTGAACAGTTAATGAACAGAAAAGTTGCCACCTATGCTCCTTCTGAAATGTTGAAGGTAGCTAAAGATGCAACCAAAGAAATAGATGCTCTACGTCCTCGTTGGTATTCCAGTAAACAGCGTAAGCAGATGTGGGATGATTGGGAACGGGCGGTTAAATATGCACAGGATGCTCGTGATCCGGCGACGGGTGAGAAAGGATATTTCTTTCGAACTCCCGGTGAGATCGAACAATTTTATCAACAGACATTCAAGCGTATGCCAGAGATGGCGGAGATCGAAGCTTACTTCGCATTCAAGCGTTGGGGTGAGATAGATCACGTTGTTCGTAACTTAGAACTCTATAGATACATGAGTCGCGTAGGTGCGGAGAACCATGTCATCAGAGCATTCGACAATAATGACTTAGGTCATATTGTGAAATCTGATACCTTTCAAGGAAGATTACTTAATAAACTCCCCGGCGGTAGTGATGCTATCGCAATCATCAATAATAAGATTGGTGCAGAAGAAGTCTACTTAACTGATAAGATCAATTCTAAACGTGTCGCCCAACTTCGTAAAGATGTGACGGAAGGTCGAAAGGTTGTCGTGGAATTCTATGACTCCGACCTTAAGCCTCTTGATAACTTCGGCAGTCTCAAAGGACAGCATATTAGATATGCAGTAGTAGATGCTGGTAAGATAGAAACATCTGAACTCAATCTAGCTAACTTGCCTTACAGAGGCGGCGGACACTTTGAGTATGATTATAATCACTGGATCAAGCAAGCTAATATAATTACTGATAAGATTGGGTCTTCTATACGTAATAGATACGCAGGTGATACAACCTTAATGGGTATTGATGTTCGTGCGATGGGAAATGATGTTGTCAATAAACTAAACAATGTTCGCAACCTTATTCGTGCTAAAAACATTGAAGGCGCTAAGGAAGCTTCCAAATCTTTACCATTCGAATGGAATGAAATTAATGGCTGGTTCAAACCTTCTGTCCATCCAGTGACGAAAGAAAGAATACCTGCACGTTTAGATCTTAATGAACCTTTACATCTTGTTCCTCGTGGTAGATCTGTGAGAGATCTGGATACTGGGATGGAAGCGCGGTATTCACAGAAGAAGAACAATACTTTCATTGACGGAACTAGAAGCGGATCACTCGCTCGGCAATATCAAATTCAATACACTTCTCCTAGAGATGCTTACGATATCTTCTCCTTACGTAATGAAGGAACTGCTCGTAATCCAATTTACAAGAGAGAAGATGCTAAACTGATTGATCCTATTCCTGCAATGAATAGAGCTTACTCTCGCATTGCTAATAGTTTCTTCATGGACGATTATAAGATCTCCGCTATTGAGCATTGGCTTCAAGAAGCTAAAGGACATTTAGATGTAAAGCCTAGTGAACTAGAGCATTCACCATTCTGGTATTTCAATAATCTTTCCGACCACATGTGGAAGAAAATTGATCCTGAGATTGTCAGTCAACTTAAGACTAGACATTATCAGATCAAACAATTCACAGGGACCGCTTCTAGTACAGAAGCCCTCACTAATTCACTCGGACAGAAGCTCGCAGATAGTGTTTACAATAAGTTTGGCCCCGAAGGAATTAAACTTGCAGGTATCAAGATCGATCCTCAAGAAGTCTTATCCAGACTAACTGATCCTGTACGTTTCGTCAGATCTTTAACATTCCATGCTAAGCTCGGTCTATTCGCAGTACCTCAGTTCTTAGTGCAATCACAAACCTTCGTAGCTATCGCGGGTATTTCTGGCTTCTCTAGAGCTGGTCCCGGAGCATATGCTACACTCTTACATCAATGGTCTCGTATCAATCCTACTATGATTGATGCTTTAGATCGTTATGCTTCCAAGCTTTATATTCCCGGTATGTCTAGATGGCGTCCCGGTGAATTCAAGGAAGCATGGACAGAACTTAGGAACACTGGCTTCGGTAATGTTGCTGGTGAGTACGCGCTAAGAGATGATCTTATGTCTAATAAGGTAATCAAGAATGGAGCTGACTCCTTCTTGGATGCTGGTACCTTCTTCTTCAAAGAAGGTGAGAAGAACGTTCGTCTAGGTGCTTGGTACACAGCATATAGGGAGTTTAGAGATGCCCATCCCACAGGAGCCATCACGAGCAACGATCGTCGTGCCATACTTGATCGTGCTGCTCTTCTTAATACTAATATGGATCGGTCCTCTAATAGCATTCTACAACACGGTGCTCTCTCTATTCCCACACAGTTCTTGACGTATCAAATACGTGCGGCAGAACTATTCCTAGGTAAACGTCTTACTTTCACAGAGCGTGCCCGTCTATTCGGGACATACGCAGCAGTCTATGGCGTACCTACAGCTACAGGTTTATTTGGTTATCCCTTCGGAGATAACATCCGTAAGTCTGCCATTGATAATGGTTATAGAGTAGGTGAAGGATATCTAAATTCTCTGATGGAAGGCATACCAGCTGCAATGATGCAAGTCGCCACAGGAAATACATACAACATTGGGGAACGTTATGGAAATCAAGGCTTCACTTCTATAAGAGATGCCATACAAGGGGACCATACGTTCTTAGACATTATGGGTGGTGCCGCAATGTCTACTCTGTCTAATACATGGACACAATCAGATGGTTTCAGAACCATGCTGATGAAGTACTTCCGAGGAGAAGGCTGGTCGATGAAGACAGAAGACGTCGTAGATATCTTCAAGGAAATCTCTTCCGTCAATCAAGCTTGGAAGACTTGGGCGGGTATCAATACTGGCAGGTGGATGAACAAGAAGGAGCAATGGGCTTCTGATGTATCTCCGCTTAATGCAATCTTCCAAGGAGTCACTGGTCTACAAGATCAAAAGATCTCAGATGCACGTACAATGCATCTTATTCAGAAGGATGAGAAATCCTTAGCAGAATACAGCCAGCAGAAGTTTACTGAAGACTTCCAAAGAGGCTTACGTATACAGAATGAAGATCCTAAACAATCTCAAGCCTTCTATGATCGTGCATTCACATGGCTTAGAGTAGGTGGCTTCCCAGAACATAAATTCGCACAAGCAGTAGCTGCCGCTGTAAAAGATAATGAAAACTTAATTGCTAAGGCCAATTGGTCCTTGGCTACCAAGGATGTTCCACAGGCTAAGACCAGAGGTCCGCTGCCCTATGGTGTCTTCACAAGAGAGAACTTACCGCAGCAGCGTTATGAACAACTTGGTCAAGATATAAGGAGTAAATACTAGTGGCCGATTTCAACCCAAACGTCCCAAAGACTAATGACCCCAATTGGTTGGGTTGGTCGAAGTCTATTACACAACCACAACCTGATACCAGCATTGGTGAGCTACTGAATACAGTAGGCACAGTAGGTGGGGAAGCAGTCAAGTTTGCAGACTACGCAGTAAAGACTGCGGTGCAAGATGAGACTTACGATAAGACACGCAAACTTCAAGATGATTATACAAGCTCCCTAGAGAAAGCAGATATCTCCACACAGATTACTGCAGCCGCTGGCGGACGTCCCGGCACACCTACCGATACAGGCACAGGTGGACCTAAGTCGGTCTATGATGCTCCTCCTGTAGATCTATCTGCAAATGCGAGGAAAACTCCTAGAGAATTAGAAAACCTTCCAGATACCTTAGCCGTACTTGATGGCGCACGTGGTAACGGAAAGATTGGAGAGACTCCATTCTATGGACGTCTCGTAGCCTTGGCTAAAGACTTACGTTCTAAATACCCCGGCTATAGAGACTATATTGATCAAGAGATTGAGAAGGTTTCAGGCGTCAACCCTGCTAATAAATACATTACATCTCTAGTGGGGGATATCAACTCCTTTGCCAATGCGAATAAAGAAGAGAATAATAAAATTCATAACGCTATTCTTGAAGCCACTAAGTTTGGTGTGAAGGGTGGTGATATCGTTAGAGCTGCTTACGATAGAGGTGATTTAGGAACTCCGCCAGAAGCGTGGCCTAAAATCTTACGTTGGCTTGGTCCTGCACATGCTAATAAACTTGATCTAGAAATTAAAGAACAAGAACTTAAGCTCAAATCCGCTCAAGATAAAGATACCGAACGTCACGGAGAGGATATGGCTAATACATATCTCAAAGATGCTTCTACGAACTTCTTTAATCTACTTCATCTGACGCAAGGCGGTGGAACTGCACAGCAGACATATGATACTATTAAGAAACTTAATGCTGGTGAGATAAGTGATAAAGACGTAGATCCTATTGCTCTCGGCCGATCTATTGCCACACAACGTTCGGTAGCAGAAATGGACTTCGAGAATTACTTAGACAAAACTACCGGGAAAGATGGGAGAACGCTTAGATCTATTCTTCCCCCCGAGAAACAAATTGCAATCAAGAATTCTAATCTTTCTAGGTTTGATACTGTTCAGCAGCTCATTCAACATAAAGAATGGGGTATTGCTTTCTCCGCAATGAATTCTAATCGTGTATTAGGAGACAGGATGGAGAACAAGTTCCTTACTGATAGAGAAATGGGACCAATCTTTCTAGCTTCTCAAGTCTTTAATAAACTGGGGATGGAGAAATTCAGTAAAGAATTCTTTCAGAGTCAGCTTGAAACATTCACCGCCCCACAGTTTGGGCAGTTCCTTAAACGTTCTGGTATTCTTATGTCCACACAAACAGATGAGGCAGGTAATCCTTCGTCTACACCTGTTACTTTAAACGAACAGATACAGGATTTTAAGAAGCGAACAAACGGAGCTAATTCTGCCAGCACGGCAATGACTTATGATGGTCTTATTAGAGCTATTGAAACTATTGCTGATCCTAAAAATACTGATATTGAAACTAAACGAAGATTAGCAACAGCTGCCTTTGATTCTAAGAACCTTGGAGTATTAACTTCATTCGGAGAAGATGCCCCAAATCGTCCGGGTAAATACGCGATCTTTCAACGTCTATACGCAGACGACATGACTAAATCGATTAAAGAATTAGGACCGGACTCTTGGAAGAAATACAAAGAGATGGGGGAGCAAGCCTACGGCAGAGAACTTTTCGGACCCTTCCTAAAGAATATCGCAAATATAAATGCAAGAGACTCCGGTATTTCAATTGGATGGGATACTGAATTACATCACTGGAAATTTAAAGAAGGATTTGCAGGTCCCGGTGCAATCCCTGCTACAGGCGCTGAACGTGCATATCTTAAATCTCAAATTAATCAAGTGAACTTCGCCACTGATCGTTTAGCTAATATTGCAAAGACTGGTGGAACAGATGTGGATGCATATCTACTTGGTGTGATGAAAGAATATGGTGCAGATATTAGTAAAGTTGATGGTCTCCCTGCTAAGATGTATGATGAGATGATCAGAGCTAAAGAAGCAGAACGTCTTGGTGCAGAGAAGTTCAGAGAGAAATATAATCTCCCGGCTCCTCGTGGTGGTACTATCCCAAGAAGTAGTATACCCAAACCTACACCATTTTCTAACTCCGGACCGCCTATGAGGAACGATAGATTACCCTACAGTGAAGAAGATGCTCCATCTTCTGGGAACATAGCGCCAAACGCACAGAGAGGCTCACTGAGCGATTTTATACTGAATCCTATGGGTAACCAGCCTAAATACAAAACCCCTCAGAATGCCCCGCAATCGCGTTCTAATACAAGGAAATCCATCAATCTTTCTGACCAAGGCCCCATCATGGGAATACAAACTACTGACGTTCCTGAAGGTGCAAACCTTAATGACTATTTAAGGAAATAAATTATGGCTATTGCTATGGATGGACAGGTATTTGATGATGAATGGGAGTACACTGCGCATCAACTCGCACCGTCCGGACAGATAGAACCAAACCTATCACAGACCCAAAATAATGCCCCTAGGGCACGTACCCCAGAAGGGCAATTAATCCCACGTATCCGCGTCACCCCTTTTGATCGGTCAAGTATACCTACTTCCCCACAGCCTCCCGCGTCTTCCGATATAGAAGATCGGCGAAGTGATTATTTCTTTCAACCTTTTGTCGATACGTTTAAAAATGCTGCATCATCTTTAATAGAACATCCCTTCACCTCTGAAGCTGAGTATCGTAAGAGACCTCCTTTCGAATTGAAAGAACCTCTCTCCACACAAGCGGGTGTTCATGATGTTGAGAATACCCCGCTTCCTCCCGCTTCGAATAGTTCAGATTGGACTGAGGAAGAAAAGAATAAATACCAACAATATCCGCAACCAGTAATGCAATCTAGTCCAGAAGTAGTAACCACCGTCCCTGATAATAAGCCTGACTTAACTTCATATTCAGGAAGACTTAAATTTCTTTATCAAAACCTCACAGGTACAGGTGGGCAAGAAAGACATGAAACAATTCCTGAGAATATCGTTAAAGGATTAATATCAGGCTTCACATTACCCGGAGATGTAAAGGCGGGTAAGGTGGCTGCAGGATCAGATGAAGCAATTGGCCGTGCGGCAGAACTTGCAAGTGCAGTAGTTATGGGACCCGCACCAATCGCAAGTAAGATTGCGGATGGAACGTTAGGTTCCTTCGCAGGAGTTAAATCCTTAACCGCACGTAGAGGTGACTTAGACTTAGCTACACAGATGGCTGAGAAGAAGATGCCTACTGATCAGATCTATAATGCCACAGGATGGTTTCAAGGATTAGATAAGAAGTGGCGATATGAGATACCTGATCATAAAGCACAGTTCACAAATCAATTTGCAGATAGAGCCGAAGAAAGTATTGGAAGAGGGAATTACCTATCTACTAATTATCTAGGGGAATGGTTCAAACATCCTGATTTGTATAAAGCTTACCCGCAACTTAAAGATGTAAGATTGCGTATTGACAATCAATTAACTTCTTTAGGTGCATATACGCATGAAGCTAAAGGAGGTCCTGTTATATCTATTAACTTAAATAAGATATTAGACAATCCTGAGATACATCCATTAGAAGTAGTGATGCATGAGATTCAACATGCAGTACAGAGACAGGAAGGTTTCTTTTCAGGAACCAGCGTTTCAGGTGCTATGTCAGATGCTCTTTCATATTTAGATAAGAGACTTACAGATATTGCTACAAAAGATGTTCGTAGCGGTGAAAAATTTGATCCGGAAAAAATTCGATCGCAGGTGCAAGAAAGAATGAATTCAAATGAATATAAACGAATATACGCATTAAAAAAACTATTTGAAGAAGACCCGGAAAAAGGATTAGAAGATTTTGGAATGTCCTCAATTGCCCGCGGTCTTTATAAAGATAATCCCGGTGAAATAGAAGCACGAGCAGTAGGTGCAAGAGCCACGCAATCTAATGCTAGGTCAATGACACCAATGCAATCTCTTGAACATGAGGGAGATCCTTTAATTATTCCCGGGGCAGATAAAGCAGCTTCTGCAGAAAGTAATGTCGTCAATCATCCTCGGATGGGGGCAGCTAATGAGAATGTAGCCCTTAAGACTTTAAGTGATGATGAACTTGAAAAACAACTTAGAACTGCACATTTAGAGTACAGTAAAGGCATTTCTCTTGTAGACAAATCTAAGAATGAAGGGACAAGGCTTCCAAGGGATTTTATAGAACTTCGTAGAACTACTAATCAACGTTATCATGAATTATTCATGGAGCGTCAGCGTAGAATGCATGAAAAGAGTGATTTGGAAATGGAACAAATTAATCAAGATTGGGCAGAAATAATTAAACAGCAGAAAGAAGATGCTAAACAGGCGCTTAAAAAGAGTCTAAAGATAGTTCCAAACGAAGACAAATAAGTCCTATCGAGTAATACAGTCAATAAAAAACCCGACCCTCCGTGAGGAGAGCCGGGTTTAAGTTTGTCTGATGACCTGCTTGCAGGTCGTCTTGGGACTGCTGTTCTTACGACAGCTTCGTCAATAGTAGTTAGTGGTAGGTCTTGGCCTTGAAGTCGTTCAGAGCTTTCAGACCGGCCTCAGGACCCATGACCACGATCTGATCCTTCACATCCGAAGCATCGAGCCTCATCTGCTTGATCACAGCGTCGTAGCCTTCACGATTGGGCTTCTGTGCGGGATTCTCCACCTTGATGTACGAATACCAGTCGTAGACAAGATCCGTATCTTTGAAGTCCTCGGGCACAGTGAAGAAGCCATTCTTCAGTCCATCGCGGATATCCTTGATGGTCTTGAAGCGGGTTCCCGCGAGATTGAAGTTCTCGTAGGCTTCCTTGTCGTGCTTGCGAATTGCAGCGTGCAGCGACTCGATCAGATAGTCTTTCGACTGCTGCGCTTCCGTTCGTTCGTCCTTGTTCATCTTCTTTTCCGTTTCTTGTTTTTGGTTCGCAACCATCAGATCCCATTCATGGTACTTCGTCTGAATGATTGCAGCGATTGGGTTCACTTGACCTTGATCGCCTAAGTTATTTATCTTTGCGTAATACATATATTTCTGCTTTTCTGCATCCCATTTTGCTGTGTAATGTTCTTTCCACCAGCTTTGGAAGCTCTTTAAACTTCCACTCTGAATGTAATGTTCTCGTAAATGTTGCTTCGTATACATCTTTCAATCCTTTAATAGAACAGGAAGAGCACGCTGTCGTGACATGGCACTCTTCCCGTTCTAAATTCTTTAGGCGGCTACGGGAGCAGTGTCTTCGGAACCGACGGTCTCTTCCGTCTGGATGAAGACTTCGCCGTCTTGGTCGAGCTTCTCAGCGACTCGCTTGAGGAACTCGGGGGTCTCGTCAGAGGCCACAACAGCCTGAGCGAGGTCAACAGTTTGCTCATTCATTTTCTTTCCTTTCTTGGACAGCAGTAAATACTGTCTAAATTATCCTTGAATAATTACTTTATCAGATGTCTCATCGCCATGTCAACGACAAGTTGACACTTGTCAATGGCGTGGAGGCTGCCGAACTCTATTCGCGTGACGGCTAACGACACGAGTTGCAACGTTCGCCAGTGAACCTCGCCGGTGGAACCCGACATGGTCAAGCTCCTTTCCGTCATGCTTGTGTACACGACCCGCACGTAGTGCCTTGCGACGGGCAGCATTTCGTGCCTCTCTTCGCTTAACTTGTTCGGGGTTGTGCTCATAAGCAGTTTCCTTCGCATAGTTTCGATCAGTTCTAGTCTTGTGGTTTTTCGGCCATCTGGGCATCAGTCTTTAGTGTCAGACTGGTCTTCCGACTTACCTCCTTCATTTTGATTTTGATTATAATCTGTTCTCCTAAGAGAGCAGGGATGTCTAATTCTGTCAGTTCGCGCTTATCCATTCCACGCATGGCGTAGATATGAGCTGCGACCACATCAAGTATTGTCTGACGTGGGATTTCGATAGTTCGCCACTTCTCGGAGTTCATGTTCGGACTCCTGATCTTTGATGGATTGGATGGTCCTGCGCCGAACCGAGGCGCGTTGTTTCTTTGCTTCATCTAATTCTTTGAGCGCTAATCTTTCAGCTCTGGTGTGTGGGTGGTGTTTCTTAGTCATGAATCTTATTAAAGCCACTTTTACGAATACGTTCTAATACGTATTTCCACTTGCTGTATTTGTACAGATGTACTTCATTGTCAAATGTCTTAACATCCCAACCAAGTTTACCATTTCTTTCTAGAATAATTTGATATGTCATTTCAAACAATGAGGACAATGTAATGATTGGCCGGGTTTCCAATAGAATGTCATTCCACAGACACAAAGTATATATACACCATCGCTCATTCTAAATCCACTGGTTTAATAGGTAATTCCACAAACTCTTCCTCCACCATGAAATGGAGAGCATCTGCTTCCGTCAGTTCATTGTAGGTTAATATATCCTCTAGAGAGTATGTCTCTAAGTATTTATCACAATCTGTTAATTGAACAACCATACCAAGAATAGAAATCCTGCAGTCAGGAACCCAATGCTCCAGCCTACGAGGAAGTAAAAGAGTTCATTTGTCATAAGCCATCCAACCACTCTTGTGGAATGACACCGAATGCAAACTTGAAGCCGTGTTTTACTGCCCATTTGCTATTAGTCTTATTGGGGGCATAGAACAGAAGTCTTAAGTCTACATTGGGATATTGCCGTTTGACTGCGACGAGCTTCGCTTTGTCTTCTCGTCTAAGGTGTCCTTTGGTTTCGATATAGATCTTCCCCAGAGGACTGCGGATGATGAAGTCAGGGATGTAGTGCCGAGCAAGTACGTATGCAAGCTTTTCCGACTCATATTCAAATGGGACCTTAGCCTTCTTTAACTGCTTTGCAATCTTTAATTCAAACTTATTACGCATCAACCGTTAATTATACACTGACTTCCCGTATTTATCAATCTCTAACAACGGTAACCCCTTGTACGTAGGAACCTTCCCTACTTTGACAAAGTATTCGGGTCCGCCAGAATAGATGAAGGTTCTAAGATTGGGGAAGCAACAGAACTTGAAGGTATTGTAAGTCGCAGGGTATGCGAGCTTAACATTTCCGGACTGTCCGTCGTCAATTGTAGGACACGTGCAAAGCGGCGGTGTGCTTCTTGCAACGATTTCCTTATGTGATCGAATTCTTTCTCGGATATGGTTTTCTCGTAATCTATGTTCATATAATTGCATATGTCCTAATTCTTTGTGGATTACTAATAGATACGCTTTATCCTTTACTGTAACAAGCGGATCATGCTGAGAGCCAAGCAGATACCCGTCAAGTTGGCTAAGATAGCCCCAAGTGTCAAGCTCGTCAATACTCTTAGTCTTAAAACCTTTGTAAGAACGATCATTAGCAGACTTGACGTCCACAATACACCCATCGATAACGCAATCACGGTGGCCGGAGATACCATCAACAGATATTTCATCCTGCTCTCCCGTGACTAGATGTCCAGCTGCCTTTGTGAATGCAATCGCTTGAGCTTCGATAATATGACCAAAGCTAAACTTGAACTCCGCCCATGGCGGCATTTTTTCTGATAGGTGAGGCTTGTGAATTGAATGCCATAAAGCGCAGTGGCACTGCGGCCCCATGCGCGAGAGACGCAACTTTGGGAGAGCGGTTCTGTCTACAAACTGCTCTTTTAACCTAGTAGACACTGAGTGGCCAAGATCGCCGGCCAACTCATCGGTAACCCAATTGCGTTGCGTCAATAGGTATTGGATGTCGGTAATTAATGTATGTATGTTTTTCATTATTATTGTTTAACCGGGCGCCTCTTGTGGTCGTTTAAGCTTCCCCCTGCCGAACGGGGTTGCCCCGAATTTATCAGTGCAGAAGCCAGAACCAGAATGGTGCGAGGAAGATGCTGAGGATCATCTGCCCCAACAGCATCTGTCCGAAGCTGAACTTCGGAAGTTCACGAGCTTTATTCTTTGCCTTCTCTTCTGCGGCCTTCTCCTTCTCGGAGACCATCTTGCTTTCTTCTTCGAACTTCGCGCGGAAATATTCTTCCATGAACATCATGGTTTCGAATGCGCCTGAGAAGGTATCAATCTCAGATGCCCTGCTCTTGTTTCGCTTCCGCATCGCGAGGAGCAGTTTCAGTCTCTTGTTGTTGGGCATTGTCTGCCTCCTTCTTATTAGCTAATTTCTTTTCCATATTAGCAAGAACATTCTCTTGTGCGTAATGAATATTCTTCCACCCTACAATCTCTGCTTCAAGCTTACGCACTTTAGCAATTAAAGGATCTTCTTTATTACTTAAACGCTTCTTATAATTATTGTTGTCAATAAGTAGCTGCTTAATGGATGAATTAAGCTTCTCTAAACGTCTTAGCGTTATTGGATGGCTTGCATTATCCGTCACATTTCTTTCCTCTTTGTGTTTCTACCCGCAACTCTGCGTCAGAGAACCACTCCTTTAAGATACTTTTAAATCTTTCGTCGGGGTTAGAGATAACCAAAAATCCTCCTTGGCCATCTTGATGCGATAGATACATGTTGTATTTATCACAGACTTGTAGAATTTCTTTGATAAACTTATCCATCTTCTTCTCCTGTTATACTTCGTGAGGAAGCTAGCATATTTAAGGTCCGTTCGAGGTACGTCCATCTCTGGAGATCAAGCCCTACGGAAAGACCACGCTACCTTCCTCACCGGATCGTCTCTTCTACCCTAGCTGCTGAACGGCTTCACCCTGCGGCGCTGATGTTCAAGAGGCAGCGGGATAAGAACAGAGACCGCCTACGTTAAGGGGGCCTCCAGACTGCCATTGGGTATCCCAACCGATGGGTCCTTCTGTGAGAGGTATGTGTGCTCATCGTAACACCTCCTTCGAAAGCTGCGGCTACGAGCCACAACGTGGGTTTAGACGATCAGGTGACGCGCATCCGCGCGTCGGTTGGATCGTGTTTCTCAACTGCATCAGTCTTACGGATCATCTTTCCGATGCGGATGACGTATCTGCGTTCAATATACCACAACCTTCAGTGACGTACAATGACGTCTGTAACCTTGGCTGGTAATTGGCGTGGAAGATTTGCCGCCCGTGTGATTTGGGCACATCGTACTAGAAGTCCTGCTTATTCGATCCCTAGCTTTCTCCAAGCATGGGCCTATGCAGGTAGTTTCGCTCTGCCAGTTCGGTCTCACTACTTTAGGCATCCTAGTTACTGCTTAGGACTGAGACCTAGAGCCTTGCGCCACCCCTCAGAAGGGTGGACGATTGTTGGGGTATTCACGTTCCGTTGCGTTTGCCTGTTTCGCCACGCGGTATGAACCGGGAGGGAGTCGAACCCTCAAGGACTTATAGCCGGGTATCGCTGCGATAGCAATACTCAGTCGGCGTGCCGACGGACTGATGGACGCGATCCATCTCTGGCACCTTGCCAGTAGAAGCTTCAGCCGGAAGCTTGACGGTTTGTGCTTTCCCGGAGTGTCACCTGCCATTTGGACTGGCGATACAGTTTCGCAGCCGGGCTTGAACCGGCTCTCCGTCTTCTTCGGTCAACACGACCTCGGACCCATACGAAGGGGGTAGATGTTCGTTGTTCAGACACCCACTGTTCTAGCCACCCGAAGGCGGAAGAATTAATCTGGGGCTGCATGATTGTACAACAGCAATCTTCAAGACATCACCAGCCTGTCGGACTGCGGAGTACCGGCAACGCTCTTGCAGGCCGATGGTGGTCGCACGCTTATCTGGCGTGTCCACACGTTCCGTATCGCTGCTACCCCGTTGCTTACCTGCTGCATAGGTCTCCTGCACACTTATCAGGCTTGACACCTACGCTCTCTTGTTGCGATTACAGTCGGAGAGACTGTCGACCTACCAAGTCATCTTCCACTTCACCTTTCCGCGTCTCATTCGTCTTTGTTCCCTACTGACTGGCGCAGAGGCCATCGCGGATTGCACGCGAATTAGACGAACTCAGCTGAGACTATTAACGGAGACTGATCACGTCTGTCACCGGAGGTGTACGGGTAGGCTCTATGTCCTTGGCTCATTTTGGCCAATTGAGCTTTAGTTACCTTCAAGGCCAGCCTTAGGGACACTGCTGGTCGCTAGCTTTGATCCTATGCAATGACTTCATCTTGCCATGCATATGGACGACCGCGCAAGCGCAGGTCTATGGTGGGGACACAAGTCCCACATCGCCACACGACTTGCCTAAGAAGGCAAATCACTCAGACCAAGTAAACAGCTCAGCTGCAGATGCGATCCCTGTTTCTCCCAACGCGGGAGAGTGGTTTGGCTAATTATTGATTACGTGTTCCCATTCCTCGTGGATGAAAACCCAACGATGGTTGTATCCATTATTCATAGAATATTCCTGATGTTCCATTGCTTCCGCAGCATCACACGCAGGAAAGAATGCACCACAAGAACAGACAGCCATTCGTTCAAGTGGTCGACCGTCCGTAGGATCTACACACATCTTCCTCTCCTTAAAGTTAAGACGCCGGCAACTATGCCTAGTCACCGGCGTCTTGTTTGGTCCAGATCACGCTGAACCTAGAGCACTAACTTATCGTGCGCAGAACGTCACGATATTCGCGTAATTGTGGCAGTTCATCAGGATGTACATGCCGAACCCGCCGATGGCGGCCCCGACAACCAATCCCCAGAGCATATTCATTGCAGTCTCCTTTACCCGGTATGGGCTAACACGTGGGGGCAGAGGCCAAGTCTCTGCGTTATGGCCACTAATCCTTTGCCTTTCAGCTTTTCAGATTAGTCCCCGCTCTTTAATTAAATCGGCGGGCCGGGGCCTCTACATCTAGGAGCGGTAAAACTCCAGAGCAGGCGTCGCACCTGCCGCCCCTAACCCGCCTTCAACTAGAACAACTGCTCAGGCTGTTTGTCTAAATTCTTTACAGCTTTTGCTTCCACATTGTCAAAGTCAGTCTTTGGCTCATATGGAATATATTCATCCACACGAGAGGAGATCCACCGCATTGCCTTGGCTTTACCACCACCGGGTGTAGAGTGGGAATACACTTCCACCTTCGTGGTGACACTTGAACCATTGCCTAGCATCTTATCGGATGGCCAAGGTTGGCCGTCCTTATCGATGACTTCTGGAGGGCGAACGCCCACCATCTTGATGCCTCCACCATCTGTACGGCGTTTCATTTCTGAACCACGACCGATTGTGATGTTGTAGCCATCTTCATCTTTCTTGAGACGGTTCTTCACACCTTCCGCTTGTAATTCACGAATGATGTTCAGACCTTCCTCATTGGGGTAGAGCACGTGTGACCACTTACCCCATTCATTAAGCTTCTCGGGACGAAACCACTTAGTCATCCCTTGAAGAAAGATATATTGAGAACCAGCCATTACCGATTAACTTCTCTCACCGTATCAATAGTAATGTCGAATACTTGGTCGAATGTATCGCGAACGTAGTCGATAGTCAGTTGCTCCGCAACTTCCTTATCGTCTGCCTCCACTACATTCGTTCCGTACTCCACAATCTTATACGAATAATCTACTTCATAATTTGTCATATTATTTCTTTCCTTTAATGAATTTCCCACCAATTAAGTCCCACATGACCGTCCCCCGCTAAGGGGCATCTTAGATTTAGTTCCACACCAACCTCTTCAATTGATCTGCAGAAGAGATCAGAGACGTGTTCTCCTAGACGTACATCATTAGGTATCTCAATGATTATTTCATCATGTACTATATTAACTAATATAGCATCTATACGCTCTTCCTTGAGTTTGTCAAGGGTTTTTAGCGTGGTTTTCTTTACAACTATTGCTTCGCCGTTTTGGAGATAGCCAGACATACAAAGATGTTTTCGGCTTCCTTCGGTATCTCCGGGAATTCGGACTGGACGTCCGTCAATAGCTTTAAACCATCCTCGCTTAGCGTCAGCGGGAATGACCTTTTCTTTAAGGTACGTGAACCCTTGATATCGTTCCATGAGACGTTCAAGTGCATCACGAGCCTCTGTCTCAGAACAGCCCAAGATTTCAGCCAGTTTTCCAATTCCGGCGCCGAGAACAAGAGCGTAGATAAATCGCTTCGCGGCTTGTCTTGTTCTACAGACATCACCAAGAACTCGCTGGTTAAGGCTGTGAGGATCGGTTTTGTTTTCTTTTCTTCCATTGACTAATGCTTCCGTAAATTCTTTATCGTCTATGTAATGTGCGAAGATACGTAACTGAATACCCTCAGCGTCTACACCGACAAGGAGACGGTTCTTTGGAGCACACCATAAAGAACGCATCTCCTTGCCGAGTAGCTTCGTACTGCCATCCTCACGAAATTCATTAGGGATGTTCGCAGTGTTTGGCTTCTGATGAGCCATGCGGTGCGTCCAAGCCCCAATGCCGTAGAACTCGCCGTGTATCCGCTGTGTTTTCGTCCTAACCAGAGCTAACCACTCTGTGAGGCTACGACGACGAGCCTCAAGCAGGATACGCTTAGCAAGGAGCTTGGATGCGGGGGGAGCTGTAGCTGGGAGGGTGGCTAAGTTGTTCTCGTTGATTTTCCAACCCGTCTTCTTCAGCTTACATAAATCAGTATATAGACTTCGAACCTCTGCGTCAATGTCAGGTTGACCCCCTGACTTCCTCTTAAGTGCGTTAAGCTCTCGTTCTTTATTGATGTGGGTCTGGGTCTTGTCGATTGGTTTCCACCCTGCCTCGGTCAATACTTCGATTAATTGTTTATGTGACGCAGGATTAAAAGGTACTTGTTTCGTATGTCTATAAGTTTGTCCCGCCTCGTATTCGAGAAGTCTTCCTGCAAGAGTTCTCGGAATACTACTTCTAGAAATAGTTCCGTGCTTAGTAAGTGTAGGCACAAATTCCCGGATGAGAACTTCTCTTGGTGGGAAAGCATCTAATATATCCTTGTCTAATCCTTCAAGGTCTTTCGTAACTCTCTCAAGCAAGCGTCCAGCTTTTGTTGTATTGAAACTAAATCCATTGACATGGAGTAAATTAACAATAGACTGGAAAAGGTGCTCCAGATTAATAGCGCTAAAGTTATCTGAATTATTAATATATCGTTTGTACTTGGCATAGATTTTTTCTGCTATATCCGTTAACAATCTACAGTAGGTTACTAGGCCCTCATTAAACTCATGATAGGGCGGTTGTACCGGCTTGCTTATTCCGAATTCTTCCGCGTAGTGGGCGGTGGAGTGTCCTTTACGCGAATAGTCCACCATCTTCGATATAATGAGGGTATCCGTGATGGTGCAGTGAACAGGAGGTACAAACTGTATAAGCTTATTGAGAACAGCAAGATCATATCCAACAATATTATGGCCGATAATCTCAGTAAAAGAACTAGACAATTTAAGAAAAGAAGTCCGAGCAACTTCATCCGAAGTAAGGTTCCTGAATTCATAGTAAACCCCCGTGTCTAAGTCCTTACAGACTATACACCAGATCTTATCTGGGTCTAGTCCATTAGCTTCAATGTTTAAGCTTACTCGCAATTGGTCTCTTCCTCAAAGTATCTACTACCACAAACTAATACTCTCATGCGTACCACTTAGGTACGTCATCCCAAGCTTCTACCACATCTGTGTACCCAATACTATTAAGGAATTCTATTAAGACAGCATCAGCGTCGACGTGCTGATTTTCTTGATCATAAGGCGTTGTATAGAATGAACCAGATGCAATATCTTTTAATTTATTAACCGCTTCTTCTCTAATCATTTCTTTGTAAACTCTACCTCTTCAATCACATTGGTATTGAGGTTGAAAGCCCATAGGGACTCTGATGTCGCAAGGAACATTGTATCTTTATGGATTACTATGTTTTCAATCTTAGGGGATCTATTGGTAGGAATGATTTCTCTAAACTTAGCCATTGTCTTGTTCCTTAAATTTATGGTCGTCTGCGCCAATTGTTTTCTTGAATAAAGTTCTGCTGCCGGGCATATAGATTACTATACCTTCTGGGTTTTGAAACCCCTCAGAAGCTTTAGACCCATTGGTCTCTAAATCCTTTAATGCTTCTTCAATAGCTGTATCAGAGAATGGTCCCTTATACAAGGTTGGAACTATATGTACGCCGGGTATTTCTTTAAGACGTTCCCGTTGTTCATCCGTATCCCAACGTAAGGTATTGAATAACGAAAAACGTTTCTCTTTCAGATTGTAACAACGCTGAATGCCGTAGCCCCACCATTCTCCATAGTGGTGTCCTTTTCCTAGCTTAAGTAGGTTTTCCTTATTGGCATAAGCCCAAGTGGCAAATCCGAAGTTGTCCATCTCAGGAGTGATCCAACGAGTCCTTGATCCGGCTAACAGATCGGTGCAATCATCGTTGATGTATATTGAAGCGTTAGATCCATCAATCTTCTCGGTGATGAAGATGTGCTGTGTCTTAGACCATCTAGGTATCTTCTGAAAAGGTTCAAATACTTTATCAATCACTGAATATATCCTTTAATTGTTCTTTATAGAGTTTACTATGTATATCTATTAACTTCTTATACTTAATAGGGTCTATGTCTTTACTTGCTTTTACTGAAGCTCTTAATTCTCTAAGAGTATACCAGTGTAGTTTACTTATAGGTCCTATAACGTTATTCATTACTACTATCTTCTATGTTAATTAACTACTGTAGTGAGCTTATAGAGTAGATCTCAATGTATGTTCTTTACAGAATACTATATTGTCAACCCATTGCCAAGAAGAAATATCTTTCTTTCCTTTTCTTTTATCCTTACGGAGTAAAGATAGTCCATGTTGTTTATTCAACAAAGTGAATTCATGGAGTTTATTAAAAGTAGACCACTGTTCTGCAATGAAGTGAAAGCCAATATCTTTATCGCTTAACCAGTCTATGTTCTCCCTTCCGCCGGAGGCGGATAAGGGACGCAATCGGACTACATTATCTTCTTCCACACGTTCAAATCGAGATGCTAGATCGCTCATAGAATGCCTCGTAATCGCACAGAGAAGCCCGCTGGTGCGTTATTTAGGGATTCCCTGTAGGGGGATACCGGCCAGAGTGACTTAGGTAAATATTTACCACTTCCCCTTGGTGTAATCAATGCTGATTTTCTTCCCCGGTTTATCTTCTTGATAGCTATAACTAGCGCGGGGTTTGCCTTCGATATCCGTCGTCGCCCAGAGCCCACACTTGCAACGATAGATCCAGATGTTGCCGTTGAATGTCTTCTCCATTTCGTGTTGGGGACAGTTCTCTGGGGTGAGCTTCACACGGTTCTTCATCACGTCAGCCTCCCTTTTCCGCACGCTTCTTTGCGAGAAGCGCCTTTTTAGCAATCTTGATGTCGATGCGATCCTGACGTTTGGGAGCAGCGGCGATGCGTGCACGAGCAGCAAGCCTTGCATTGTGGTTGGCAAGGCGGTTCGCAAATTGATCGCCATAGGAAATCCAAGTAAGCATCGGCCTTCCTGTATCCGGCGCAATTTGTATCTTCTTGTCGACAGCGATAACCTGCAGAATGCCAGTGCTCATCATAGCCTCCAGTCGATGGTTTCCTTGAGCTTGTCGTTGACGTTCGTGAACATCCGTGAACCTAAGAACGGTGTCTTAGAACTAAGGTTGGCTCTAGGAGACGGATGGGAATAAGCTAAGTAATCATTCTTACAGAATGGAATGTATGCTCTTGCTATACCTCCTAAGAATACACAGACTACCTCCGGTTTGTCAGCGATCCTCTCAAGCATTTCTTTATTGAGTTCATGATACTCTGGCCATTCTTGATGAGATAATGAACGGAAAGCAATACAAGTAGGAATAACATTCCATAGAAGAACACCTCTATGTGCCCATGGTAGGAGACTGCCAGTTGCAGGCTCTGGGTAGTGAAGATCATCCATGTACTCCTTTACAACATTGTTGAGAGTAGGAGGCCAATCACTACGACGTAGCTCAGCAGGGACGCTAAAAGCAAGCCCGGTTGCGTGGGCAGGATTGGGGTAGGGGTCTTGGCCAAAGATGGCGACACGTAAGCTTTCATAAGGCGTCTCCCTTAATGCTTTAAAGATATCTTTCCGTTGCGGACAAATCATTGTCTTCGCTTTAGTGTAATCGTCTAAGTGTTCCTGAATTACTTGGTATTCACCAGTCTCCCAGTATTTTAAATTCCATAGTTTCATTCACTTTTTCTTTCATAAATTTTGTATGCCTTGAAATACAAGGCATTGATACGTGCTCCCTTCACAATAAACCAATGGTCAGAATATTCATGCAGCTTGAATTCGCCGATGATGATGTTCTGGCCATTGACGTATGCGTAATGGTGTGAATTGTGTATTGTACCGATAATTAGACCTGAAGTAAATCTCCAATCACGCAGCTCTGCGGTCGGGTTCAACTCCGACCACTTGCGTACGTTCCACTGATCCCGTCCGATCGTTGGCATTGGCAGGTTGCTCCTTGAATGTGTATGTATCCCTGTTGAAGATGAGACCGCCTACATTCCCAGTGATACCGGGGTATCGACTAAGAGGAACACTTATTTGAATTGTATTTCTTTCTTCAGGATCTTCCGACATTAGGTTTCTGGTGGCGTTGATCTGTATATCACAGACCTTCGTCAGCCATCGTGAACCACGTGTCTGACCGAAATCGTTCACGTGGCTCACCATTATCAATGCAATATCAAGCTCCTTGACCATCATCTCTAGTCTTGTGGAGAGATAGTCCAGTAGCTTTCGATCATCGCCACTACCGCCGATAATTCCGCTGACAACCATAGAGATGTGGTCAAGAAGAATATACCGACAATTGCGGGCAGTGGCGAGAAATCGGATGGTATCGAGAAATACGCTTGGGTCGTCGCTCCCAAAGTGATTAAAAAGATGCAGCCTGCCATCCACCTGAACCACTTCCTTGAGCGCCGCAGCCACTTCATCGTGGGGACGATTTGTGTCTGGTAGGTGGATCGGAACTTTGAGTTGAATACCGGCCAGAGCTTGGAGATGACGCTGGGCTGGTTCTTCGAGGAAGATTGCGCCGACATTGTCTTTCGTCTCCTTCAGGATTTGATGTTCAATGAAATGCATCAGCTCTGTCTTGCCCACTTTCTCTTGAGCGGTAATCAAGACGGTCTCACCTGTACGAATACCAAACGTGTAGTCGTTCAGCATCGCCCATGGATAAGGGACGCCTACCTTCTTGGGATTGGCTAAGATCGTCTCGAACTCCGCGAAATCCGAGACGATGTTATCTGGCATGTATTGTTTAGAATTCCACCAAATACGCTTCAGTTCGTCTCGTTCTCCGGCTTGGAGGTAGTCGTTGGCGTCTTTGTGTTTGGTGAATTTAACAACGAACACTTTATTGTAGTCGAAAAGCCGAGCCACTTCGCCGACAGCACGTCGACCATGCTCATCTCCGTCGAACGCAAGGTAGATACGTTCGAATGAATTGAGCCATGCTCGATCACGAGTGCAATCACGAACAGCGCTGTTAGAAGACTGAACACTGACCACAGGATAGCCCAGAGTTTGATAAAGAGATAACGCATCTAGTTCTCCTTCAGTGATGGTGATGTAGCGCGATTGGCCGGCTGAAAACCTATCACGGCCAAATAAACCGGCATCAGCAATTGGTCCTACTGAATAGAATTCTTTATCATCTAACTTACGAACTTTATACGTCTCCGGCCCATAAGGATACCCAATAGATACGGGTCTACCTTCCTTATCTACCTTGGTCTTCGCCTCATAAAATTTAAATGTATCCTTGGTGACTTCCCTCCAAGGTAGGTATTCATACGTGAAATCTTCCAAGTTATCCTCTAGTTTCTTATTATTGTTTGGTAAATATAAATACTTACAACTAAAGCAATAGCCGTGTCCATCATCGTATAGATGATATGCATCCGAGGATGGGCATGACGGACACGGCAATCTACTTTTGATTGTTTTAGAACGGGACGTCTTCAGTGTTATTGTTGTTGGTTCCATATTCACTGCTTGTGAAACGATAGTATCGATTGATCAAACTCTTCTCGTTCTTAATGTGGTACGTCTTCACCGGCGGTGTGCCGGTATTGAGGTTCAAGAGATCCCCCCAATAAGAGGCGTCGGCGAAGTACATCCACGCCCACACACGCCACACTCCAGTCCGAGCCATGTAGCTGGTCTGGACGCTGGCGCCCTTTTTCGTCGTCTTGCTCAAGGACGACAGCAAGCTGCGATCCTTGAAGAAGAGTTGTTCGTAGGGGATGACGATGGGGACAAGGTTCCGGAAGGAGGATACAGTGTTCTGCTTCTCTTTGTCAAGAAGCAAGAATTGCCGGGGAGGAATTTTCACCAGCTCTCCCTTGACCGGAAGCTTCGGCGGCGGGTTCTTGTAATCCATCTGCGATTTGAAGATGAGCGGCTCCGTGAAGAGGCCGATGTCCTTCTTCAACATCATCAGATGATCCTGCGAAAATGCGACTTCTTCTCGACGTTCGCAACCGCTCAGCAGATGCTCTCGCCAATGTCCTGTCTGCGTCTCGTCGCAGGAGAAGTACCAGTGCCACTCATTCCGTTCCAGCTGAGGAAGATCGGGAGTGAAGAGGCGTTCCAGTTCCGCCTCATCGAAGAACTCGTTCACCCAATCCGGCTTCTTGATCTCCGTGGAGATCTTGTGGGCGAACTGATTGCGCAACCATCCAAACATGAAAGTCTCCTGAAGGAAATGGTGGTCCTGTTGACTAGCCGAAGCTAGTCGCCTGCAGGACCACCGTTGTTGATGGAGGGCTTACGCCGCTGTTTTGGTGAACTTGGCGAGAAGTCCGCCCTTCGGCTTGATCGACGGCGTCGTAGGAGTTGTGACGGAGGGAGTTTCCTTGGTCACATCTTCCTTGACGTCATCCTTCTTCTCGGGCTTGACATCGACCATGAACTTCATCAGTTCGTCTCGGTATTCCCGAAACAAGAGGATGAGGGGGGTCATGTCGTTGTGCTTCTTGCACGTATCGATGAACTTGAGCATGATCTCGTCGTCCCATCGGAACGTCTCCAGAAGATCACGGCCGATCTGTGCGGAGAATGGAGCGATCTTCGGCGCGGCTTTGAGTTCCTCGGGGCTGAGGATCTTGCCCTTGTCGGTGATCGCCTTGACGGGGCCGGAGTCCAACAATTCGTTGAGGATGACGCGAAGTTTCGCCTCGATGATGGGGACGAAGGGCTTGTATCCGTCCCTCGCCGCCGCGATCTTGTCGTCAATCTCCTTCTTCTTGCCGGCATTCTGCGCCATCCATGCATCAGTGGCAACCGCCGGCGATCCCTTCTTCATCTGATCGTCGGTGAGTTTGACATTGTTCAAGTCTTTGCCGGTAGTGTGCTTGTCGTACCAGCCCTTCACACGCGACAGACCCTTGTTGACGAGGTCGGTGGGCGGCGCGATGAGTTGGAGGGTTGCCTTCGATAAGGCGTTCTCGGCGGCGATGGTTGTTGCCTTCTGTTGGTCAGTGATCGAGACGGTGTCGGCGATGACGGGCGTCTCCTTGGGGCTGCTGCTGGTGAACTTGGCCAGCAAGCCTCTCTTGACTTCCGGCGCCGCTTCCTTCTTGGGGATGACGGTATCCTGCGATGACTGTTCCACGAAGCCGAGCTTGTTCGAAACCCAACCCCACGGATACTCGCCGCCGAGAGTGTTGCCTTTCTCGAACTTGAAGACGGTGCCGAGTGCGGTGAACAGCACGACGACACCGCGTGCGCCGGACAGAGAGTTGATGAGCTTCTCGGTATCCGGGTCTTTCAGTTCTTCCTCGAACTTCTGCAGATCGCCGCCGCACATCTTGGTGTAGATCTTGCGCAGTTGCGGTCCGAGGACTTCGTTCATCACGTGGTATTCATCGGTGTGCGGACTGTCGGCGTCAGCCTTGAAGTACTCGCCTTCCATGCACGCGACGGCGAGGATGGTCCCGGCCTCGTCTTTGATCGTGACGAACGGCTGTTCGCTCTCGGTCGTGAACTTGGTTTTCGAATTGATAAAGTGCATCATGATCGATTGCCCCTTGTTCTCTTCGAGAACCTTGAGCCATTCGTCGACCGGCGGCAGCGCATCGTCTGTGGTGGACACCACCACTTCCGGCTTGCCGTCATTGAGTGCGTAGGCGGATCCCATGAACGTGGGGAACTTTCCGTACACCAATTGCAGATACTGCTTGGGCAGTACCAGTTCCGGTGTGGTGACGATTGTCAGTCCTTGTGACATAGACATCTGTGTGTGCTTCCTGTTTGGAGTTGAAGATTGGTAGGCTAGGCCGTCTTGCGTTTGCTGAGCAGCACCCCCTTCGGCTTGATTACCTTGTTCTTCACGCCTTCCCCCGGCTTTGGACCGGGAATGGAGACAGGCTTGTAGAGGAACTTACGCAGCCTCCAATTACACATCCGCGCGATGACACCTTCCTTGATCGTCTTG
>Ga0066661_10000001_pt1 | contig 85063 bp, 74 predicted proteins | sample GraSoiAngelo_110_FD_66454 | JGI IMG/M metagenome (GOLD analysis project Ga0066661, IMG submission 66454) | Grasslands soil microbial communities from the Angelo Coastal Reserve, California, USA - 14_0903_12_30cm | ecosystem: Environmental > Terrestrial > Soil > Grasslands | place: USA... | reverse complement strand
AGTTCGGTCGTCGAGATCCAGAATTTTCCGCTCTGCTCGATTCTCCTGGCGACCTGTGCGTGTAATTGCTTCGATCTTTCTCCGTCTGCATCGGCGCCACGATAGCGAATGCAAATCGCTGACATAGGCGGATTACTCGCCGGTTCAAAATCGGGATGACTTACCACCATACAATAAAGATGCCTTGCCTGGCGCACATTGTTGTCAATCCAGTCGCCAATCTGCCGGGCCCCGTAGCGTTTGAAGCTCATCCAGACTTTGAGGCCACGGAACCGCCGGGATTGTTCAAAGCCATGCACGTAGTACTGATAGCGTTGTTTCGCATGATCCAGCTCATCGGTGAGATATGAGGGCTTCATTCCAAACGAGGCAGCCAGCCGTAGCTCGTCCTTCACCAGCACCGCCCCGGCGTCCAGAGGCGCATAGAACCACTTGTGAGGATCGATGGTGATCGAGTCCGCGAGTTCCAGGCCGCGATCTCGCATGGGCGACTGGTTCGATAAAAGCATGCCACCGCCGTAGGCAGCATCCGCGTGGAGCCACATTCCCTCTCGATCGGCTATTCTGCGCAACTGGCGGATCGAATCGACAGCACCAGTGTTTGTGGTCCCGAAAATGGCAACGATGCACATCGGGCGTACACCACGCTTGTGATCTTCGGCAATCGCAGCTTCGAGCGCATCCAGACGCACGCGGAACTCTGCGTCGGTGGGCAAGGCACGCAATGCGGTCCGGCCCAGACCGACAGCGTCCACCGCTTTGTCCACCGACACGTGACGTTCTTCCGAAGCGTAAACAGCCACGCGTTCCTGAAGTCCATCCTGCTGGGCACGATCGCGGGAAGCCCAGTCGCGTGCCAGCTTCAAGCCGATAAAATTCGCCATCATGCCGCCGCTGGTAAGGTTTCCGCCCGCTTCCGGGCCGTAACCGACAAGATCGGTGAGCCACCGAACCGTCCGCCGCTCCATCGCGACTCCGGCCGGCCCAATCGTATAAACTCCAATATTCTGATTAAGAGCTGAGCAGATGAAATCGGCAATGACGCCAACCGGATTCGGTGAAGGGGTAATCAGGCCCATGTAGCCAGGGTGCCCAACGTGCGTGCAATAGGGCAGAAGCTTCTCTTCCAGTTCGGCCAGCACTTCTTCCGGCGCACTGGCAGCCTGCGGCAGCGGCTCTGCAAACAGGTCAGTCAGGATTTGTGGTTCTACATCCGGGAAGACTGGCTTCTCTTCGATGTGCTCGAAATATTCCGACAACAAATCCACGACATGATGACCGAGCTGGCGAAACTCGCGTGCGTCCATGGAGCCTCCTATCTTAATTTCAGTCTAATCGAGAGCTCTTGCGTGTCGCCGTGCCAGCTCTTATGCGATGGACCCGGCAGGGCAGGTAGAGACGCCGTCTCTGTCGTTCACATGCGGCAAGCCGCGTCTCCCTACACCCGGAAGGTCGCAATGACCGCACTCAGTCCATTATTATGGACAACGACGTTGATATATGACTGCCTGGCAGGCCATTCTCGTCCTTTCGCTGTTGGTGTCGGGCGGGGTTCTGGGATCTGCGGCTCCCAATACCCCGTGGGCCGAGGGTGCCCAAAAAGGCGCTTCCGAACACCTTATTTTTGTCCGCGAGTTCTCCTCCGCCCATGACGTTAAACGTGGATTGAGCCCGGTCCTTAACCGAGGTCTTGATATCATCGCTGGCCCAAAGGAAGACCTTCCCGCCACCGACATCTTGCAGAAGCCGTACGCAGTGACGACTGACGCCGCTCATCGTGTTTTCGTCACCGACCTCAGCGCCGGTGTGGTGCACGTCTTTGACTTCGTTCATTCGAAGTATTCGAATCTCCACGGTGGCGATCGACTCAGTGCCCCGGTCGGTGTCGCCGCCGACGGTGATGGCAACGTATATGTGAGCGACAGCAACTTGCGAACCATCCTGGTCTACGACTCGAAGGGCAAGTTTACCCACTATCTAAAGAGCGCCAGAAGGCGGGAGTCTTACTTCGACGTTCCCCGGGGGATAGCTGTCGATGCAACGACGGGCCATATCTATGTTTGTGACGCACCCCGCCATATGGTCGTCATGCTCGATAAGAAGGGTCATGTCCTTGCCCGCTGGGGCAAGCGCGGCGGTGGGACGGGACCTGGGGAATTTAAGTATCCAACCCAGGTTGCCACTGCGGGGGACGAGATGGTGATCCTCGATTCGCGGAATTATCGAGTGCAGATCTTCGACCTCCGGGGACATTTTCGGATGGAGATCAGGCTGGGAGATGCCGCCACCCATGCCAGCCTGGCGATGGACAATGACAAGAACATCTATGTCACTGATCCACAGCTCGACCGTCTCCAGGTCTTTGATCACAACGGTCAGTTGTCTTATGAGTTCGGGCAGATTGGAACAGAGCCTGGGCAGTTTCATGGGATATCGGGTATTTGGGTGGACTCAGGGCACTGCCTCTACATCGTGGACAGCTATAACAAGCGGGTGGAGTTGTTTCACATCAGCGGGCCCGGTCGCGACGCATGCTCATGATGATCCTGGGCTTGACGCAGGGCAAAGACGGGTCGGCAGACCGTTCAGTCGACACGCGTAGCTATTACTCAATTCAGTTCAAGTCCGCCAACACGGTTGACGTGTAGCCTCCTGACTGCGCGTTCAGTGCTACGAGAGTGCGGATTTGCCCTGCCGTGAAACTGAGCACTCTGGTATCGAGATTAATAAATTTCTGTCCTGGCGAGGTGAAGTACACTTCGTAGTCTCCCGGCGTTAGAACGCCGTAGGGCGACGCGGCTCCGAATGCCAGACTCGAAAAAGTTGGCGCGAGTGAACCGATATTTGTATTGGGCGGCTCGACATACACGTCCTGCGCGCTTAATCCCGGGGACGCGTTGATAATCCGCAGTTTGGAATTTCCGGAACTGGGCGCGGAATTATCGTCGGTAAGGACCACGTTGCTGATGTTAAACGAGTAATTCAGGGAAATTAGGGTCAGGCTGCTGCCTGAACTTGCGGTGGCAGTGATGTCGATGAGAGGAGTTGAGGTGCCGGCGGGCTCTACTTGCAAATGCGGTGAGCCGGAGCTGACCGAACTGTATCCGGAAGCCGTGCCATAGCTCGCGGTCGCCACGCTCTTGCTATCCACCAACAGGCTGAGGCTTGACTCATCGGGCGTGGCATTAAGTAAACGGATTTTCGCATTGCTGGATCCGCATCCAACCGTAAGGCAAGCCATCGCTAGCAACTCCGGGACGAGAACGAAACACATCCACGTGCGATTTCGCATGACTGCGCACCCCCGTCGAAGGATTTCTGGTGACTGAATGCAGGAATGGATGCGCGTGTCAGAATCCAGAGTTGCTGACACTCTGTAAAGAGTCCGTCAAGAACCGTAAAATCGCGTAAGCTTCCGAGTAAAAGTTCGTAAAAGCCGATGGTTCGTCTCCCGACCGATGCTAAAGTCACCTGCATGCAGGCAGGCTTGCAGCGGTGGTTAAGAGTCCGTTTTGTCGCAGCCCTCGTGCCGATTCTCGCGTGGCAGAGCTACTCTCAAACGCAAGGATCGGTGAACGCGCAGGTCACCCGAACTGCTGGCACGATCAAGAGTGTGCAGGCGGCCTCTATTACTCTCACCTCTGATTCTGGCAGCGAAGTGATTGCCCAAATCACGGCTTCCACCCGCCTCTTGCGCGTGCCTCCGGGACAGAAGGACCTGAAGAACCTAACCCCGGTTCAAGGTGAGGATTTGCAGCCGGGCGATCGCGTTTTGATTCGTGGAACGACAGCGCCGGATGGCCGCTCCATTGCTGCCCTCGCCGTCATAGTCATGAAGCAGGCTGATGTGGCTGCCAAACGCGAGCACGATCGCGAAGACTGGCAGAAGCGAGGTGTAGGCGGTTTGGTCAGCGCTGTAGATGCAACGACAGGGAACATCACCATCACAACCGGCGCATTCGTCGGGAACCGGAACCTCGTCGTGCATACCAGCAAAGAGACAGTGCTGCGCCGCTACCCGCCCGGTTCTGTACGGTTCGACTTTGCCAAGCTCGCGCCCCTCGACCAGATCAAACCGGGAGATCAGCTTTGGGCTCGCGGCACGCGGAGCGAAGACGGCAGCCAGCTTACCGCCGAGGAAATCGTCTCGGGGACATTTCGTAATATTGCGGGAACCATCGCCACGGTTGATCTGGCAGGCAACTCCATCACAGTACAGGATTTTATTCACAAGGGTGTCGTCGTCGTGAAGATCTCACCCGACTCGCAGATGAAGAAGCTGCCCCAGCAGATGGCGGAACGTATCGCCATGAGGTTGAAGGGCGGCAGCTCCGAGGAGGCACGTTGGAGTCCGGGGACCCGAAATGGCGGATTTCCCCGCGACGGAGCGATGGCCGGGTCCGCATCACAATCGCCCGGCCCAGCCGGCGTCACGCAGGGCGACCAAAGGAATGGTCCACCCGATTTTCAGCGGATGGTGAGCCGGCTGCCCGGCAGCACGCTGGCGGACCTGCTAAAGGGGGATGCCGTCATGATTGTTGCGTCCTCCCCCGGAGACGGACAGGCCGTCACAGCCGTCACGCTGTTGGCGGGTGTGGAGCCGATTCTGGCTGCAGCACCGAATCAAAGCGCATCCATGGTTCTGTCACCGTGGACGCTGGGTTCCTCGAATGCAGAGGCTGCGTCTGAGCCCTAACGAACCTATGCATATTCCCGAGCGTGATTTGAAAAATGCAATGGCTGCAATCCTCAGATATTTGCCCGTTTTAATAGTAACGGTCTTGTTGCTGTCGTCCTTTTCTTCCGCGCAGGCGCCGACTGGAACTTTACGCGGGCAGGTTACTGACCCGTCCGGTGCAGTGATCGGAAACGCCAAGGTAACGGCAAGCGGAGGCAGCGGTGCCGCACACACGGCGAACGCCGATGGCGCCGGTAAGTTCGAAATTGCCAATCTGCCGCCGGGCAAATATAGCGTCACCGTCGCAGCCCGCGGCTTCGCAACGCTCGTCAAAGACATGCAGGTAGTGTCAGGCCAAACCCAACAATTCAACATCTCGCTGGAAATCGAGGTGGAAAAAGAGAAGATCGAGGTCCAGGGAGAAGAGGGAGCGCAGGTCCAAGTGAATCCTGCCAACAACGCGAGCGGGATCGTGATCAGCGGCAAGGACCTGGAGGCTCTCCCCGATGATCCAGACGAATTGGAACAAGACCTCCAGGCACTCGCCGGACCCTCAGCGGGACCCAACGGCGGGCAGATTTACATCGACGGCTTCCCTGGGGGGCAGTTGCCTCCCAAGTCGTCAATTCGCGAAATCCGCATTAATCAGAATCCGTTTTCGGCCGAATATGACAAGGTGGGATATGGCAGAATCGAGATCTTTACCAAGCCGGGTACGGACAAGTTCCACGGACAGTTCTCCGTCGTGGGCAATAGCTCGGCGCTCAACTCCCGCAATCCTTTCCTCCGCGAGGAGCCGCCGTATTACTCGGCCATCTACATGGGAAACATCGGCGGTCCGCTGAACAAGAAATCGTCTTTCTTCTTCGATTTCCAGAGGCGGAACATTAATGAGTTGGCGGTAGTCAACGCCGTCGTGCTCGATCCAAATCTGAATCCCACGCAATTCAACGCAAGCGTCTCCAATCCTCGAACGAGAACCAATCTCAGCCCGCGTCTCGACTACCAGCTCACTCCGAACAACACGCTCACGGCCCGCTATCAATATTTCCACGATACACAGGACAATGCGGGTGTCGGACAGTTTGCGTTGGCTTCTACCGGTTACGACGCCTCCTCTGCGGAACATACCCTGCAGGTCAGCGACACGCAGATCTTTGGGACGAAGGTGGTCAACGAGATGCGGTTCCAATACATCCGGCACAACAACTGGCAGACACCGCTGACCACCGGCCCGACCATTAACGTTATCGGCGCTTTCACCGGCGGAGGGAGCAACGCCGGAATTCTGGCAGATCATACGGATCACTACGAGTTGCAAAATTATGTTTCGCTGGGGTTGGGATCTCACTTCGTGAAGTTCGGAGGCCGTCTGCGGGCAGTACACGAAATAGAAAGCTCCGGCGCAGGGTTTAATGGCAGCTTCACGTTCTCTTCCCTTGCTGCGTACCAGAGCGCGGAGCAGACCCTGGCATCCGGCGCAACCACTGCGCCAGGCGCTAGCCAGTTTTCGATCACTGTACCTCCGAGCGGCGGGATTCCTGCCGTCGCTGCCACTGTGGCAGATGCCGGCCTATACGCGCAGGACGACTGGCGCGTGCGTCCCAACATAACCCTCAGCTACGGCCTGCGGTTTGAAACGCAGAACGCCATTCACGATCATGCTGATTGGGCGCCACGCGTGGCTATTGCATGGGGCATGGGCGGCGGAGGGAAGAACACGGCAAAGACGGTGCTACGTGCAGGCTACGGAATCTTTTATGACCGTTTCGCCGAGAACCTAGTCCTCAATTCAGAGCGCCTGAACGGAAGGACGCAGCAACAGTACATTGTCGCGGCAACAGCGAACACTCCGATTGATTTTTTCCCACTCGTGCCACCGGTCAACACTCCAGCCTTGCAAACAACACCGACGATCTATCAGATCGATCCAGCGTTGCATGCCGCATACATCGTGCAGGGCGCCGTCAGCGTAGAGCGCCAGCTCACGAAGAATGCCACCCTGACGGTGACTTATCTGAACTCGCGCGGCGTGCACCAGTTTTTGGCGAGGAACATCAATGCGCCGCTGCCCGGAACCCCGTACTCCACCGGCCCGCGCCCCGATCCGAACGCAGGCAACATTGATCAGTACACATCAGAAGGAACACTTCGGCAAAACCAGCTCATCACGAATTTCAATATCCGCTTAGGTCAGAAGCTGGCGTTGTTTGGTTTCTACTCTCTGAATTATGCCAACAGCAACACTTCAGGCGCATCCAACTTCCCGTCCGATCAGTACGATCTGGCCTCGGACTACGGCCGAGCCTCATTCGACGTGCGACACCGGCTCTTCCTGGGCGGCAGCATCAGCCTGCCCTACGCGTTCCGGCTGAGCCCGTTTATGCTTGCCAATTCGGGTTCCCCTTACAATGTGACTGTTGGCCAGGACTTGAGCGGTGATTCGTTATTCAATGACCGGCCTGCGTTCGCGGCGAATCTTTCCGGATCATGCCTTTCGCCAACCGCGGCTTGCCACTACACGGTTCCCACACAGGCCTACACTCCAATTCCAGTTAATTACCTGACGGGACCGGCTCACTTCACGTTGAATCTGCGCTTGAGTAAGACCTTCGGCTTCGGACCGGAAACTTCGCGCGCTAGCGGCAGGCCGCGAGGAGATGGCCCGCCCCGGGCCGTTTCACGTGCGGGAGGCGGAGCCTTCGGCCGGCCCATGGGTGGCGGGCCTTTTAAGTTGGGAGGAGAAACGAGCTCGCGCCGTTACAACCTGACTTTCAGTGTCAACGCTCGCAATGTGCTGAACCGGGTGAACCTGGCGACTCCGATCGGGCATCTTAATTCGCCTCTCTTTGGCGAATCGAATTCCCTGGCAGGCGGTCCCTTCGCCAGCGCCGCCGCCAATCGAAAGCTCGAATTGCAGGCTGCCTTCAGCTTCTAGCCAACGGTTCAGCACTGGCGTGATCCCGTTTACTTCCTGCGCCAGCGTGCCCCGTCCTTGGTGATCTCCACGATGATCCCGGCGGCATGGAGTTCCGCACGGATAGCATCCGACTGCTTGAAGTTCCGGGCACGCCGCGCCTGCTCCATCTCGGCGACCTTCTCCTCGACCTCGGCATCCGATAACTGCTGAGCGTTAGCCGCCGCGATTACCTCCTGGCTTGCTTCCTTCAGCTTGCCTTCCGTCCTGGCCCACTCCAGAACGCGCTGAATCTTCGGCTGGTCGTCATCTTTCAATACCGCAAAAATCTCGTCGAACTTCTCAACTGCACACAGCAATGGCGAAATATCATCTTTCCTCATCTGGCCGGCATCAGCTGCCGCGTTGGCCCTGCGAACCATCTCAAAAATTGCCCCTTGGGCCTGCGCCGTGTTGAGATCGTCTTCCAGAGCGGCCCGCATGCGTTCGATCGTCTCTTTCGCCAACTCTGAAATGCCTTCGCTGGCACCCTTGGAAAAACGCTCGGTCTTCAAACGCAGCGCAAAGGTCCGCAGACGGTCGACTGACTCGGCCGCCTGCTTCAATCCATTAAACGTAAAGTTGAGCTGATTTCGGTAGGGAACCGATGCCAGCAGGTAACGGATCGACGACGGTTTGTGACCCTTGAGCACCAAGTCGCGCAGGGTAAAGAAGTTGCCCAGGCTCTTGGACATCTTCTCCCCTTCCACCAGCAGAAACCGCGCATGAAACCAGAAGTGGACGAACGGCTTACCGGTCATGGCTTCGGATTGGGCTATTTCGTTCTCATGATGCGGGAAGATCAGGTCTTCGCCGCCGGCATGAAGATCGAAAGTCTCGCCAAGCTCCTCCATCGACATCACCGAGCATTCGATATGCCAGCCCGGTCGCCCGGGACCGATGGGCGTCTCCCAGAAGGCTTCGCCCGGCTTGGCCGCTTTCCACAGCGCGAAATCGCGGGCATTGTCCTTGTCGTACTCGTCGACATCCACCCGCGCGCCGTCTTCCATCCCGGCAAAATCTTTCTTGGAGAGCTTTCCATAATCGGGGAATTTCGCGATCCGGAAATAATAAGAGCCATCGTCCGCGCGGTAGGCAAATCCCTTCTTTTCCAGCAAGGCAATAGACTTCGCCATATCCTGAATGTGATCGGTCGCACGCACCAGTTGCGGCCGCTCGATATTCAGCGTTTCCGCGTCCTCCAGAAAAGCCTTCTCGTACTTCTCGGTGTATTGCTTGACGCTGACACCATCGCGCGCGGAGTTGCGGATAATCTTGTCGTCCACGTCGGTGATGTTCATGACGTGGCGAACCTGATATCCGCTCTGGCGCAGGAAACGCCGCAGCCCGTCCACTGCAATAAAAGTTCGGAAGTTGCCGATGTGCCCGTAGTCGTAAACCGTAGGACCGCAGGCGTACATGCGCACCTGGTTGTCCGCGAGCGGCCGAAATTCCTCAATTTTTCCAGACAGTGTGTTGTAAAGGCGCAGCGGCATAGAGAGTTCGGAGTGCTGTGCGTCGAATCTTCAATTCTAGGTGGACGCGAGAAAAGGGGTCAAATCGTGTGGGGGGTTAGATGGGGTTAGAGAGAGGAGAGGGGATAAGGGGCCAGGGGTGTCAGTTAATGGTGCAGAGATCCGGCCCGGCGCCTGGGTGGGGCGTTCGGTCACGCGGGAGCCCGATAAAAACATGGTGTTGTTATAGCCGGAAGGCGATCTCGATATTGATCATAACCCTTACCGGTTGACCGGCTTTCATAGCAGGCGTAAAACTCCACCTGCTGACAGCCTCGATCGCTTTCTCGTCGAGTCCCATCCCTATCGAACGTGCCACCCGGATGTCCCCAGGCCGTCCATTACATTCGACAATCATCCATAACACCACTGTTCCTTGGTATTTCGCTCTTCGCGCCTCTGCGGAATACTCGGGATCAGGTGCATAGATCAGCTTCGGAGGACTCACACCGCCACCGACTTTGTAGACCCAACGGCGGGCATCGACTTGCATGGAAACTTCAAAGGATATCTGGCTGATACTGGTCTTTTGATCTGGTTGGACATTGTTCAGCTCTAGCCCTGTAATCCTGAAAAGACCGGATCCCTGCTCAATTTGTTGCGAGCTTGATGGGGTTCCTGCGATTGTTCCTTCCGTGGGCCGTCCCACACTGGCGGAAAAGGTGAATTTTCGGTCTTGTGGGAGCTTCTTCAGTTCCTTATCGTACTCACCAGCCTTGCTGCCGGTCTGAAGACGCGAAATCTCGATGACCGGAGCAGCGATTTGGGTATCGGGTAACGGCATCCAGAAAGCAGGTACCGACCGGGCAAGATTCTCGTCGCTTTTATCCCCTCGGATCGCTATTTGCCATCCGTCTGATATAGGGACCAGTTCGAAAATCAATGTGTGACTCAACTCACAGCGGTAAATCTCCCCTGCATGTACTCGCCCCGAGAATGCAAACTCACTCCTACAAGGGTCACTCACGTGTTTTACGGAGCAGGAGGTCGGCTCGCTTGCTGGCATGCGCGCAGGCTGGGATGCTTGTGCCCACACTGAAGAAATGCACAGGAGAACGGTCGAAAGCGTGAGCAACTTTTCATTTCCCCGTCTGCAACGGATGTGTCTAAGCATATAGCGATCATACAAGCACAGTCTGGCACTTCGGCAGCAATAGAAGGCATAAAGGCTAGATTGAAGACAGCGGCAGATCGCAAGGCAACTGGGAAATTCTAAAATATTTACAATCGCAAGGGGAGCTACAAATGAAAAAGGCCATCGGGGTCTTAACCAGCCTGTTGGGCGGTGCGATCATCTCCGTCCTGGCAACGCTGCTGTTTTTAGTCCTGACTGCCAGAATAACCGAAATCCGAAGCGGGCCGGTATTTTCGCAAGTAGCCGACGACCCCGGCAGGGAAGAGGCCGACAGGCGCTCGGAAAGTTTTTTGCACTATGGATATCGGACAACGATGGCGGCAGGGTTTGTGGGCGGGACGTACTTAACCTGGAGACTGCTAAAGCGCAGAGTCAAGCAGAGATAGGTATATCGCGCTACGATCTATTAGCGTTCGGGCGCGTGCGGCGAGCGGGCGTAGGGCGTGCGGAGTGCGAGTGCGAGGGCGCGTCAAATCGCGTGGGGGGTAGCGGAGAGCACGGGAAAAAGTACCCCAACCGCTCGGTCGGTATATCGTGTCACGATTTAATAGCGGCGCGATTAGAGCGCGGAGCGCGTGCGGGCGGGGCTCGGGAGGGGGCAGAGAAAGCGGACGTCACGAATCCTCAAAGAACGGCAGCTCCGCACGTCCTAGAGCTGGTGGCGGAAGCTGCGGCATCGCGGAGTCTCGTAAGGAGACTGGATCAAACGGGGTCAAATCATGCAAAACTCGTACTCGATCATGGTTCCGGCGGGGGGCATGCAGGGCTCTGATCAACGAAGGACATCTCGATGAATACCATTATGTATGAGGCACAAAAAGGTGGGGCACTCGCCCCACCTCTGGTCACCACGAAACCGAGCTTTTAGCGGTTGTCGTCGAGCCACTTGCGCCCGGCGTCAGTGATCTCCCAAACTCCTCGCGGAGAACTCGCGCTTATCAGCCCTTCTTTCCGCATATTGCTCAACTGCCGCGCGACCCTGTTTTCCTACCGGATGAAATTCGAGTTCGGCAGTTTCTTGCGGTCGGCTTCAGTCAGAATGCCATTCATTTTTTGGCCAACTAGCTGAATGACCCTTTCACGGCGACCCCGACCACCAATCTCTACAAGGATTTGTAAAATCGGTTTCCAGTAAGTTCTGACGGGTGTGGAGTTCTCATCGTCAAGGTCACCGGCGAGAGTACTGCCAGGTGGCTGGTCCGGGGGCTGGCTGAATCCGGTCAGCTTGTCAAGGGCCCTGATTTTGTCGCGTTTTTCGTCAGCCGGAACCGCCTTCTTGGTTTTGAAATCGCGTCGGGCGCGTCCCGCCTGTCCCGGTCGGCGAGTAAGTCGTTGGAAGTATCAGTTATTAGAATTGTGTCAGGCATCGGTACGGTGAGACGACTGGGGCAATAAATCATTAAGTGCGTTCAGAAATCCGCACTGGTACATAAACGCCCCACGAAAAATACGGTTTTCCCCGCATGGACAACCGCTCACTTCAGGTCGAACATACCGTTTCTTTGTATCTACTCGGGAACTCTCCAGGAGAGAAGAGTGTCCGAGGATCGCATCGCGTCCATACCGCATGGCAAGGGTTTCGGTCCTAGGCGCATCGATCATGGCGAGCCGGGACCTGCATGGAATTGGAAGCAAAAAAGTGGTCTCCGACTACTTTTTTGCTGCAATGCATTTTGAATTGAATTCAAGCCGAAGGATGCATGGCGAAGAGTGCTCTGCAGCGCGTTTCTACCAATAAGCCACAGCTAGCCCTGGCTGATGAGCTGGCGCGAATTGCGCGGCGCGTGCAGACGTCAACCCTCGCCTTCGGAGCGGCCATCGCGCTTTTGCAGCCTGAAACCGGCGATTTTGTCTGCCAGGCGCGCAGTGGCTCAATGGCCCCTCCACTGGAAATGCCTCTACAAAAAGAAGGCAGCTTTACCGGACTCTGCATTCAGAGCGGAGAAGCATTGCACTGCGAGGATTCGGAAACCGATGATCGCGTCGATACGGGGGTGATTCGTGCCCTCGGCGTCCGCTCCATCATCGCGGTCCCCATCAAGCATCAGGAGACCGTGATTGGGGTTCTCGCAACTTTTTCGCCTGTCCGCGGGGCCTTTACCGACATCGAAGTGTCTGCGTTGAAGACCGCGGCGGATCACGTTGCCGGACTGGTCCAAGGCGATGGCTTTCTCAGCAGACCTCCCATACCCCAAAACACAATTGTCAAACCTTCAACCGCAGAAACAAGGCTAATCCTGTCTCCGACGGTGCAAATATTGCGCCGCACGGGTCTATACCTGGCCCCTCAAGCGCCTAAAACAACGCCTAAAACAACGAGGGTGCGCCCAATTAGCTTGTACCTAGGGGCGAGGGCAGGGACGCTATTCCTGATTGGCAGCATCGCAGTCCTGCTAACGGTTGGCGTCACAGCCTATCTAAGACCAGGTAAGCTGAAGTGGCGTGCCGCCAGACACCATGCGCGGGCCGCATCCAAGCAGCCGGCAGCTGTATCCCTGCAGCGCGTACCCATTCAGTCGGCCGCTTCACCTCCGACCTCGGACCAGGTAATTGAGGAGCGGCTGGCAAAGACCCCGATCCCACCAGCAACTTCTCTAGAGACGCCGATTCGACCCTCAGCTTCCCCGCGGATTCAGATTGGGCAAAGCGCGAAGCATGCCGAGACTGAGCCTCAGGTGAACTCCCCTCAAGCATCCGAAACTTCGGCGCGGATTCAGATTGTGCAAGGTGGGCAGCATGCCAAGACCGAGGCTCAGGTGGAGTCCCCTCGAGTATCCGAAGCTTCGCCGCGGATTCAGATTGTGCAAGGTGCGAAGCATGCCAAGACTGAGGCTCAGGTGAAGTCTCCTCAAGCATCCGAAGCTTCGCCGCGGATTCAGATTGTGCAAGGTGCGAAGCATGCCAAGACTGAGGCTCAGGTGGAGTCCCCTCAAGCATCCGAGGCGCTCCCAACCATCGCGTCCACAGGTCAACCCGCAGTCGCGTCCACGGTTCCGCCTCCCAGCCTGGCTTCCATTTCCCCCAAGGGCGGCCTCTCAGCAATTTTTGGGGCAGCTCCTGACTTGCCTCGACAAATCCACGAACTGCAGCCGCCTCAGTTAGTTCGCAGCGTTCCCGCCGTATATCCGGAGTTCGCAAGACAGAGGCGCATACGGAGCGTGGTGCTAGTCAAGGCCACGATTGCAAAGGATGGAACGGTGGCCAAAGCGGAATTTGCAGGTGGTCTGCCCATCTTTCGAGACTCGGCGCTGGATGCGGTTCGGCACCGACGATACAAGCCGGCTATGCTCGACGGTCAGCCTGTCGAGCAGCAAATCGAGATCCAGTTGGACTTTCATCCTTGACTGTAAGTAACCGGTTCCACGAGAGCAGCCGTTGAGTCTTGACTCCGGTCGTACTGGTAAAGGAAAGAACATGAAACAAAACAGAGGTTATTGCGCGCTCTTCGCCAGCTTGTTGGCTGTTCTGATCGCCCTGCAGTTTGCACCTCCGGCGTGGTCCGCGGATGTCGGAAGCCGGTTGCGCTGTACTGTGACCGACGAATCCAAGGCCTTCGTCAGCGGGGCTCGGCTCACATTGACCGATGCCAACAACAAATTTACCGCGGAAGGTACTAGCAATGATCACGGCGAGTACACGTTTATCAATCTCCCCCCGGCGACGTACCGCCTTAAAGTGGAACGAGATGGTTTTTCGCCGAAGTTGGCCGACGACATCACTCTCGACCTCAATGAGGTACGAGTGCTGAACATCACCTTGGGCGTGGGCGAGGAGCGAGAGGTTATGGAAGTCACGGGTCCCAACGTCAGTATTGTTCCGCAGCAAACATTTCTCCGTGGCCTGCTCGATCCGTTGAGGATGGTGGAACTACCGCTGAACGGCCGCAACTTCGCGGACTTGATCTTCACCCAACCTGGTGTTACGCGCGACAGTGTAGGGATCATTGGAACCGGCCATTCGGTGGGGGGTGCCCGCACGACGTCCAACATTTTTCTGCTGAATGGCGGCGACAGCACGGACCCGGGTGTCCCGTTATTGTCCGGTCTGAACATCAACACCAGTGGCGTTCCACTGGACGCGATCGAGGAATTCAGCGTCATCACCAGCGACGCTGGAGCGGAGTACGGGCGCAACGCCGGCGCGATTGTCAATATCGTAACCAAAAGCGGCGGAGAAAAGACTCATGGATCAACCTGGGAATTCTTCCGCAATAGCGTGCTCGATGCCCCAACATTCTTTAACACGCCCGGGCATAAGGACCCGTTCCAGCAGAATCAATTTGGTGGTCAATTGGGCGGGAAATTTCGAAATACTTTTTACCTGGTGTCGTACGAAGGGTTTCGTCAAAGACAACAGGTTGCTTTGAACGCGCTGGTACCGTCAGCCGACTTCCTGGCCGCGGTCACCAATCCAGCTTGGAAGTCCCTTCTGCAGGGCTTCTATCCTGCTGCCAGCGAGGCACCTCTACCGGGCTCAATCGCTGGAATTTATCGCTCGCATCTCAACAACCCGCGCAGTCAGGACGACGGCTTCCTTCGCCTCGATCGTTCCCTTGGCTCCCATAAGATCTTTTTCAGTCTGGCGGGCGTCAACGGCGATCTGGTCCTTTTGGGAGACGGAATCCCTGGCACAGGAGAAATTGGAACACAGCGGAACTGGAATGGAGTTGTGGCCGACGACTGGGCGCTTCGACCGAACTTCTATAATACGTTCCGCTTTAGTGCGAATCGGATTAACGACAATACTCAAACGGAAGCTCCACCTGCGGCGGCGCTCCAGGCTGGAATGGCGCGCTTCGCCGGACCATTCGCCGGCCAGCCCTTTAGCAGCCAGGATGATTCTGCCAATGGATTGCCCTTCGTTCTCACTTCCACGGGTGTCTTCAGTCCGGCAGGCGGCAATTTCTTTTTCCCACTGGTCCGAAGCGATAACGTTTTTCACGTGCAGGACTCTGTCGGCTGGATTAGAGGAAGACATCAACTCGCAATGGGCGCCGAATTCCGTCGCATTCAGTCCAACGACAATTCCGAAGCCTTTATTCGTCCCAGCCTGGCGGTTGTCAGCAGCGATCTCACCAGCTTGCAGAGCGGGCTGATCGGCAGCCAGCTGCAAAATTTCTATACCTTCAGCAACAGTGGAATGCGCGGATTGCGAAATTCCGAGTTGGCTATTTTTGCCCAGGATTCTGTCCGAATGTTTCGCCGCTTCACCCTGGATTTAGGATTGCGTTATGAATTGAACCTGCCGGTGCACGAAATTCACGGCGGCTTGAGCAATGCCTTTGTCATGCAAGATGGCAAGCCCCTGGCGTGTCAGTCTTTGCCCCTGGGCGCGGGAATGAGGAATGTCGCCTTAGTGCCGACGGCACAATTCCATATCGATCCCTATTGTGCAGATAAGGCCAATCTGGCCCCGCGCGTGGGCTTTGCCTGGGACATATTTGGGAATAACACGACCGTGCTACGGGGCGGCTATGGCGTGTATTTTGACCGGATCTACGGATTTGTACTCGACCAATTCCGCACCAACGCTCCCTTTGTCACACCCAGCGTGCTCAATCTCTTTCCTTATGACGGGAGGCAGGCTCCTGCCGCGCTGGACACGACATCGGTCTACGAGGTCAATAGTGTCGATCCCGGGATTCGTACACCGTACACGGAACGCTGGCACCTGACCCTCTCTCGCCAGCTGACCAAGGACATGCTCGTGAACGCCAGCTATGTGGGTGCCAACGGCTATCGATTGGCCCAGCTCGTGCGCCCCAACTTCGGCGACGGTTTTGCCGACGCCTTCCGTCCTAGCAACGGCGCCAGTCCTACTTCCATTCCCAGAGATCCGGCCGACATTGCCAACCACATCATTGCCCCGCCGTTTGCCGCATTCAACCATTTGGTCACGGACGCGATCTCCCGCTACCACGCGCTCCAGCTCGACCTCGTCAAGCGCTATTCCCGAGGGCTGACGCTGCAGGCGTCCTACACCTGGTCGCATTCTCTGGACACCGCCAGCAACGCGCAGATCACCATCTCGACTCTGGGGGTGCCTGATATCAGCCTGCCGCCGGCCACGCTCAACAATGGCTTGGCGCCTCTGTTCGTTCCGGGATCGTCCTGCCCCGGCGCGTTTTCCGTCGCTGTGCCATCCGGATTTCGCAACGCTGTAGCGTGCGCCACTGGAAATTCCGCCATCAGCATAGATGAGGCCGCGGCAACCTTCGTGAACCAGTACATTTCGCCCGGGCGCAACGCTGATAACTACGGCGACTCCCTGTTTGACGCGAGGCATCGCTTCACCGCCAATGCGATTTACGAACTGCCATTCAAGCCGCAGAGTAAATTACTGGGCGGCTGGCAGCTGGCCACGATCCTGGAAGCACAATCAGGCTCGCCCCTCCCGATTTTTGCCGGAGTCGACTCCAACTTTGATGGCGACGCTACGGATCGCGCAGTCGCCACCGGAGACCTTTCCGCCTTGTACTATGCGGGAGGCGGCGTAGGCGTTGATTCAAATGGCGCGCCACGGCAGTATCAGTGCACAACCATGAACGGCATTTGCACCAGTCCGGTCGGCCCAGGCTTGGGCATCATCGATCCTCGCCTGCGACTGGCACGCGGGCGATTCCGCCAGCCCGGACTGGTCACCGTTGACGCCTCATTGTCCAAACGTTTCCGATTCCGGAAGGAATCCAGTCTGCAGTTCCGCAGTGAGTGCTTCAACCTGCTCAACCGTGTGAACTTCGCGCCGCCCGTGCAGCAGATTAACAACCCAAGTTTTGGGGTTTCCAACAGTCAGTTGCTGATCAACAACACCACGTCGCGCCAGATCCAGTTTGGGCTTAAACTGGAATTCTAAACTGTGCCACGAGCAAAACTGCTAGAGGCGGATGGCCCAGGCCGACGACGACAGCAACTGAAAGTGATGAAGTGCAGGTCGCCGTGGCGGTAATAACGCCCGCGATGGGGAGACAAGCAATAGCGTAACTCCTCGAATTACTCCCAGACGAGCAAACCCGGCCCGTCTGGAGTACCCCCCCTCTCTTACCTGGGCCACCCGCCCGGTTATTCTTTCTTGTGGCGCGGGCGTCCCGCCCGCACCTCGGGCACCACACCTCAATACTTCAGCCACAGATCTCACGGATTATGATCCGTGTTTCCGTGGCGGCTTTTCCTAACTAGGCAAGGGCTCCGCCCTTGGTATCCCACAGAGGTCAAGATAAGGAGTACTCGGAGAGAGCGTTCAGCAGCTATGCTCCTGGTATCTCACCACACAGGAGTTGGCCATGAACACTTTCTTCGAGCATCACCAGCATGGCATCCGGTTTGGATATACCGTTGCTTCGACAGAATTCTTCTCAACGGCCTTATCCAACCTTTCCAGCAACCCGAACGCGTAGTCGGTTTCTCTGGCACCTATCGGAATCAATATCCGGTCAGCCGGGATCTATTGCGAAACATGGCCGAACAATTTCATAACTGGATCCGTGCTGGCTCGCGTGCCTTGAGGATGACGACCACCTGGTCGGGCTGGGCACGACCGGAAGTAGGGTTCGACAGAGTCGTCCCCTCGGGCCTTCGGGAGCGTCCAGGATAGGGATGTTTCGTTTCGCCGATCGGTTCTTCACCCCTTGTTCTACTTTGCCTTGCCCTGTGGATAGGGTTGATTTGAACACCGATTTCCGAAATTACTTTAGTCACTTGTTGCCGTTCGGAGTAATTACTACGATTAGCGAAAGTTGGTGGGGTCTTGTTCCGAACTATCCAATTCGCGGCACTTGTCGTGTTGTTGCTAGCTATCGCCCAAAGCGCCAAAGCTCAAGGCGACTACGTCGTTGAGCCGGTTGGCAACTCCGGTACAGTCACAGGAACCGTTAAGTGGTCAGGGCCTTTACCGCATCTTGTTCCTTACCCAATTATCAAAGACCCAGAAATTTGCGATCCCGAATCCCACAAAAAAGTTGATCTGGAACGACTCATAGTGGGTCCGCAGGGTGGGGTCGCAAACACGGTCGTCTTCTTGAAGAATGTCTCTAAAGGAAAACCGATGCAGGTTCCAGAAAATAGGTGGCACCTCGATCAGAAGCACTGCCGGTACGAGCCGCATATATTGTTGGTGCCTGCGAAAACGGCGCTTCAGATGAAGAGTTCCGATGCCACTCTGCACACGATCCACATGGACGGGGCAGCCACGTACAACCTGCCCTTCCCCTTTCCTAATCAGTTGATTTCACGCGAAATGCCGACCACAGGCCTGGTTACTCTGAAATGTAACGGCGGGCACGTCTGGATGAATGCAGAGCTCTTCGTGATTTCTCACCCCTACTACGCCGTCACGGACGATAGTGGGAAGTTTACCTTAACTGAGTTGCCACCTGGAGATTACCAGATCGTTGCGTGGCATGAAGGCTGGAATCGCGCAGGCCTGGAGAGTGCCGTCGATGTCTTAACTCAGCGTAAAATTCAGCGCCCACTCTTCACTTCCCCCAGAACATGGGAACAGACGATCTCGGTAAGGACTAACCAGGTGACGCAGGCAAACTTCGTCATTTCCGAAAGATAGAATGCCAAGCCTTGGCAGGCGCCCGCCGAAGATTGGCATCCCAGGTAAATCGATAACCTGTTCGTTCAACATGTAAGTCAAGCGCCCTAGACCTAGACTTCTCGCGTCCCCAGGGCCACATTTCGCGGGGTTAGCGGCTGAGGATATTCCGTGTCCAGTATGTCTGGGACTCTGACATTTTCGCCTCGTGACATCCGAAAAGCGGAGATTGCGACGTAGACAGACCTCCGTGACCGCCATCACAGTGGGCTGAGTGCAGGAATGCCAAGCTGAACCACGTGTAGAATTCGTGTGCGCCGCGATCTAACTGGTGCGAAGGGTGTCATGCCACGCTTGTCTTCGTCTGCTTCTGCTTGTTTTGTTGCTATCCACTCTGGCCACAACGTACGCCATCCCGTGATCCAGATCAGCCGTCTCGATGACGAACCGTGGACACGAATTCTCTTGGCCTGCAGGAGGGTCAAATGAACCGTCGCAACTGGCTCAAAGCCGCCGGGGGGATCGGCGCCAGCTTCACATTCGCAGGAAACAATGCACTTCCGGCGTTGGCATTCGAAGGCGGTTCACCGTGCAGTTTCGAAACCAGCATCGTGCGGCTGAAACTGCAGCATACGTGGACCACCACGATGTCTTCCAGCGAGTACCGCGATACCCTGCACCTGAGGCTCACAAGCGATGGCGTCACGGGAATTGGGGAAGGGGCACCCATCGTGCGCTATCACGAGGATGCGATCGGCGCGCAGAAAGCTGTTGAGTCGATCCGGCCCCTGCTTACGTCGGCCAATCCCTGGCAATTCGACAAGGTCATGACGGAAGTGTTCCATCGTGTAGATGGGGAATTCGCCGCTAAAGCTGCTCTTGATATTGCCTTGATGGATTGGGTAGGCAAGAAGCTGAATGTTCCTCTCTATCGCTTTTTCGGACTCGATCCCACCGAGACACCTGTCACAACCTTCTCCATTGGAATTGATACTCCAGAAATTACACGCCAGAAGGTGCGTGAGGCGGAAGCGTTTCCCGTTCTCAAGATCAAGGTCGGACTGAGCACGGACGAGCCAACGATTGAGGCGGTCCGCAGCGTCACCAAAAAGCCGCTGCGCGCAGACGCCAACGAAGGATGGAAGGATAAAGAAGAGGCGGTGCGCAGGATTAATTGGCTGGAGTCGCAGGGCGTAGAGTTCATCGAGCAGCCCATGCCCGCGGACATGATGGAGGACACGCGTTGGGTGCGTAGCCGCGTTCATATTCCCATCATTGCCGACGAAGCCTGCCTGAACCTGCGGACCATACCCCAGCTGGCCGAGGCTTACGACGGGGTCAACGTGAAGCTCGATAAGTTCGGCGGCATGCAGGAGGCATTGCGCGCGATACACCTGGTCAAGTCACTCGGCATGAAAACCATGCTGGGGTGCATGGTCTCCAGCTCCGTGAGCGTAACTGCGGCTGCCCACCTTTCACCGCTGGTTGACTATGCTGATCTGGACGGCAACCTGCTGATTACGAATGATCCTTATAGGGGGGTGAAGGTGCGGAATGGCAAACTGATTTTGCCTTCCGGGCCGGGATTGGGGCTGATGGCGGCTTGAGTTCCCGGCGCCAAGCAATACTCGCACCCCGTTTTGACCGTGCGTAGCCCAGCAGCTTGGCCACGCCCCATCTGTTTTTAGCCCCCGAGTACCTGCGCTCTCCCTCGGTTCCCCAGACAGGTTGCCCAATGCTAAGCTAAATTTAATGTCAAAATTATCTTCGAATGCTGCGGAACGCCGGCTTGTCCCCCTCGAAGTCATCGAGCGCCGAATCTATTGGATCCGTGAGCATAAAGTCATGCTCGATAGCGACCTGGCGGAACTGTATGACGTCACAACCAAGCGCCTCAACGAGCAAGTGAAGCGGAATCGCGACCGATTCCCTACCGATTTCATGTTCCAGTTGAATCCCGAGGAATCGCGCCGTTTGAGGTCGCAAATTGCGACCTCAAAAATTGGCCGCGGCGGTCGCCGCTACCAGCCGTACGTCTTCACCGAACACGGTGCCCTGATGCTTGCCAGCGTGCTTAACAGCGAAGCTGCCATCCGTGCCAGTATCCAGATCGTTCGCACGTTCATTCGCCTTCGCGAGTTATTGGCAACCCACCGAGAACTTGCCCGAAAGCTGGAGCAAATGGAGAAGAAGTACGACGCGCAATTCAAAGCGATCTTCGACGTGATCGAGCAACTCATGGAACCGCCCGAGAAAACAGAACGCAAGCCCATCGGATTCGCTCCCTAGCCATCTGGAATTCACCCGCAGCATCTGAGCACGGTTGGGCGGTTCTTGAGTTCCTTTTCAGTGCAGGCTACCCTTGACAATCTGGCCAGATACATATTTCATGACATGCTAATACGATTTAGCAAAGGGGCGGAAGGTCTGACTGGCTAGTGGACTTCGTCATCGATCGTCACATCTGGTCTGGTTCGGTTCTTTGCACGACGGCTCCAATTTAAGGAAGGCAATCCGCATGACGCGAACTCTACCCGCAGCAATCTTGCTTTTTTGGGTACTGGTTTGTCACCAACTGGGAGCTCAAGTCGCGTCCATCGCACCGATTCCGACTCGCCTGCCTGTTGGCACAGGTATTTACGATCCGGGTCTCGATGCCAAGGTTGAAGCTTTGTTGCGCAAGATGAGCCTGGAAGAGAAAGTTGGCCAACTGGTGCAGTATTCGGCGGGCCAACCTACCGGGCCCGGCACGGGCCGAACCGGCTACGAGGACATGATTACCAAAGGGAAAGTCGGCGCTCTATTCAACATTGCTACGGCGCGTGAGACAAATGGGTATCAGCATCTTGCGGTAGAGAAGTCGCGTCTTCACATCCCGATTCTGTTTGGTCTCGATGTCATCCATGGATTCCGCACGGAATTCCCGATCCCACTAGCATTGGCCTCGACATGGGATCCTCAACTCGTGGAGCAAGCGGCGCGGGTTGCAGGCTCAGAAGCATCGGCCAGTGGAATTCGCTGGACGTTTTCACCCATGGTGGATATCACCCGAGACGCGCGGTGGGGCCGCATCACCGAAGGCGCAGGAGAAGACCCCTACTTGGGTTCGGCAATGGCCGCCGCCTACGTCCGGGGCTATCAGGGTTCGCGGCTTAGTGCTCCCGACAGCATCGCCGCCTGCGCCAAGCACTATGTGGGATACGGAGCCGCCGAGGGAGGACGCGACTACAACAGCACGGAGATATCTGAGCACACTTTGCGGCAATACTATCTGCCTCCCTTTCGTAGCGCGGTCAATGCCGGTGCGGCGAGCATCATGAGTGCATTTAATTCTCTTAATGGAGTTCCTGCATCTGCCAATCCGTTTATCCTCAAGCAGGTTTTGCGCAAGCAATGGGGATTCCGTGGCATTGTCGATAGCGATTGGACCTCGATCGCCGAGTTAATCGCCCACGGGATCGCCAACGATGGCGCGACTGCCGCTCGCAAAGCCTTTTCCGCCGGCGTCGACATGGACATGGTCAGCAGCCTCTATCACGATCATCTCGCAAATCTGGTGCGATCGGGTCAAGTGCAGCAGGCGGATCTGGACGAAGCCGTGCGGCACGTGTTGCGTGTCAAATTTGCGCTCGGGTTGTTTGCTCATCCCTACGTCGACGAAACACGCGAAGCCAGCGCAATGCTGCGACCCGATAGCCTGGCCCTGGCACGTACTGCTGCGGAGAGATCTTTTGTTCTGCTCAAGAATTTTCCAGCGCCAAATGGTGCCCCGCTGCTGCCACTGACAACGGATATTCGCAACATTGCCTTGATCGGGCCGCTGGCTGATGATCCGTCCAACATGCTGGGGGCGTGGGCTGGGCGCGGCCGCGGCGAGGACGTTATATCATTGCGCGCGGCTCTGACCAAGCATGTTGGCGAAGACCATTTGTTTCACTTGAAGGGTGTTGGCATCACGGGCGGAACCAACGAAGACATTGAGACTGCTGTCGAAGCAGCGAAGAAAGCAGATATCGCGATTCTCGCGCTTGGCGAGAACTCCGGTGAGATGACCGGTGAAGCTGGTTCGCGGGCCCATCTCGGTCTGCCTGGCCGCCAGCAGGAATTGCTTGAGAAGGTCGTTGCCACGGGCAAGCCCGTGGTTCTGATTGTCTTCAGCGGACGACCTCTGACCCTACCGTGGGCGTTTGAACATGTGCCTGCGGTCATCGCAGCATGGTTCCCAGGCCTCCAGGCTGGTCCCGCGCTAGTACGGATACTCTACGGAGAATCAAATCCGAGCGGAAAGCTGGTGGTGAGTTGGCCTCGCACGGTCGGGCAGGAACCCCTCTACTACGACGCGCTCAGCACTGGGCGCCCGGCTTCCGCAGTTGACCTAAACCACCCTCCGGCAGAATCGGACGACAAGTACGTGTCGCGTTACATTGACGAACCGAACGGTGCTCAATTCCCTTTCGGCTATGGTCTGTCTTATACCAGCTTCGGCTATGGTTCGACTGAGGTTACCGAAAAGCAGCTGCGGGCCTCGACTCTTGCGGCGAAGCTTGGGGAGAACGAAACAGTGGTGACCGCAAGCGCCGACGTCACGAATACCGGTTCGCGTTCGGGAGAGGAAATCGTCGAACTCTATGTTCGATTGCAAGGCACGAGCGTCGCGCAGCCAGTGCGTGCGCTGAGGGCTTTTGAACGCATCGCACTCAATCCGGGTGAAACAAGAAAAGTCACGTTTAAGCTGCCGGCTGATGCCTTCGCTCTCTGGAACGATCAAAACAAGTTTACCGTGGAAGCGTCGAAGGTCACGCTGTGGATCAGCCCCGATTCGACCAGCGGCACAGCAGCGGAGTTGGTAATTGCTCCCTAAAACTCATTCATGACGAACACCAGAAAGACCACTCGCCGGGAGTGGCTCGCCCTTTCCGGCGCTGTTCTGCTGGCTCCCCTGGCCGCGACCAGCTGCACGACAAAACGCCAGCAAGGCGCTACCTACCAAGGTACCGATGAGCAGTTGCTCGACGAGATTGAGCGTGCCAGCTTCAATTTTTTCTGGAATGAAGCCAGCCCTTTGACCGGGCAAATCAAGGATCGAGCCCGGCTGAATGGGAATGACAACCGGACGATGTCGAGCATCGCTTCTACCGGCTTCGGGCTGACTGGACTCTGCACCGCAGATCAACGTAGGTACCACGTCGGTTCGGAAATTCGTGAGCGAGTGCGCAAGACGCTACGGTTCATCTGGAACGAAATGCCGCATGTTCACGGCTTCTTTTATCACTTTCAGGACATGAACACGGGTGCTCGCTGGGGTAAATGCGAACTCTCGTCCATCGACACTTCATTACTCCTATGTGGCGTATTGACTGCGCGCCAGCATTTCCGAGATCAGGAGATTAAGGACCTTGCTACCAAGATCTACGAACGGGTTGACTGGCCATGGATGTTAAACGGTGGCCATACTTTTTTCATGGGTTGGCATCCCGAAACTGGATTTCTCAAAGCTCGCTGGGAGCACTACTGCGAGCTGATGATGATTTATCTGCTCGCCATCGGTTCTCCCACACATCCGGTTTCGCCGGATACATGGACCGCATGGTCTCGCCCCATCATCAAGTTCGAGAATCTTGAATACATTTCTGGCAACGATCCGATCTTCACGCACCAGTATTCGCAGGCCTGGTACGACTTTCGCAAGAAGCGGGACGCTTACACGGATTACTACGAAAACTCCATCAAAGCTACAAAGGCCCACAAACTCTTCTGTCTGCGCCTCCACGATCGTTTTTCCGATTACAGCGAACAACTGTGGGGAATAACTTCATCCGACAGCGCGGTCGGCTACCAAGCATGGGGAGGCCCTCCCGCGCTGGGCAAAATCGATGGCAGCGTCGTCCCATGTGCGACCGGCGGTTCCCTGGTCTTTCTTTATGATGACTGCATCGAGGTTCTCCGTAACATTCGGGGCAGCTACGGAAAGCAGGGCGCGTGGGGCCGCTATGGCCTGATTGACGTCTTTAATCCGCTCACGGGTTGGTACAACCCGGATGTGATCGGGATTGACGTTGGCATCACCATGCTCATGGCAGAAAACAAACGTACAGGTTTCGTTTGGGATACGTTCATGAGAAATTCGGAAGCACAAACCGCGATGAAGACGGTGGGATTACAGTCCTATTAAGCGAGCGTCTGTCCTACTTCTACATCACTTTATTCCGGCTCCCTCAATGATCGTAATATAGCGATCTACCGCAAGGTCAGCGAAAGTCTCTACTCGTCCGCTGGGTCGGGGCCAGCGAATCTCGAGTTTGTCAATCTTGGTGCGCGGCCCAATTCCGAGCACCTCCCTTGGATCGTGAGAGGAGAGATAACTCCCTCCTCCTGTTTTCAATCGCCGGCGCCTGAGGTCTCCTGCATGCCAAGTAATTTGGGCGCCAATTGCATCCGCATTGCATTTCTTTCCGATCAGACGAATTCCCAGCCAGTGATTGCCTCGAGCCGCATTGTTTTTCAGCAGGAGAGGTTGGCCGTTATTCACGGCTACCAGAATGTCGAGTGCGCCGTCATTATTGAAGTCTCCGAGGGCCATGCCGCGGACAGCAAAGCTGTCTGAGAATGCCCGGCCGGCGAATTCGCTCATGTTGCGAAAGGACTTGCCTTCGCTGTGGAAGACAAGCAACGGCTCCTTATATCTTACGTGCGTCGAGTGCTCTTCGATCTTGTCGTCGGGGTGTCCGTTGGCTATAAACAGATCCGTATTTCCGTCGTTATCATAGTCAAGAAATTTTGCGCCCCAACCGCTCATCAGTCCGGTAACTGCGGCGACTCCCAGCGGCCCGGCCACGTCGTCAAAGGTCTCGTCCCGATTGTTGCGATAAACGGAATACATCTCCTGATCGACATTGGAAACGAATAGATCCTGCCAGCCGTCTTGATCGAAGTCTGCTGCGTCGACGCCCATGCCGGAACCCGGGACATCGCACGGCCAGTGAGTAGGTTGCTTCCGTGCTCCTCCCGGCCCAGGCAGGCTCCTCCAAGCTGTCGAACATGCTCGGCACACAAACGAGGCGCGCTGATTCCTCGGCGCGCGCTCCAGTCTAGAACGTAAACCGAGCCCCCATTGTGACGACACGGGCAGCAAGAGCAGCGGTAGCCGCGCCGAAGTTCGAGTTGGCGATGTTGTTCGAGATGCTATCCGGTTTAAAGTTCAGATTGTTGAATATGTTGAAGGCATCGATTCTGAACTCAAACTTAGCGTTTTCGCCGAGTACCGGCAGGTTAGGCAGGCCAAAGCCCTTGGCCAGCGTCAGGTCCACGTCCTTGTATCCAGGCCCATTGAGCGAGTTGCGATGGACACCGGGCGCCTGCGGAAGCGAGTTTCCGAAGCTGGTGCCGCTGTACGCAGTGTAGGCGGGGGTTGAGAAATAGGCGGCGCCACCGTTGGCGTAGTTGGAGCCAGTCTTGAATTGATCGTTGCTGGTGCTGTTACCCGCCCCGCCCAGGTAAGCAGCAGGAAAAACAGTCGTATAGCTGCAAGTTCCGCAATAGAGGCTTCCGCCCTGAACACTTACTACGGGGCTCCACGGAAATCCAGAGTGAATATTGAAGATGCCGCTGAGAGACCAGCCACCAGCGACTTTCTCTAGCCAACTCCTGCTGCCGTGGAAGAACACCGGCTGCCACACGCCATAAAGCTTGAAGGCCTTGCCGACGCTGTAGTCAGAGCGTCCGTAATCCAGGCTGAGGTTATAGGGATAGGGCTGTTCGAAGTATGGCCCGGAACTCGTATCCATGCTCTTGGCCCAGGTGAATTGCGCATCAGCCATAAACTGGTGCGAGAACTGATGCTTCAATTCAGCAAGCATAGCGTTGTAGTTGCCGCGCCCTGAAACGCCCCAGTAGTCCCCGCCACCGATCTGCGGGTTCAGGGTGTAGCCCAACGCCGCAGGGACAGCATTCGGGTTCTCGTGGAAGTAGATGTTACGCGACAAGCTTCCCTGATAGCCCAACGTGGCTATCAAGTGATGACCCAGGTCATATTGAGTATCCAGCGAGTAGTGATGGACACGCATGGTGGGCAGCGTGCCGGGGAAGATGTTGACATTGACTTGGCCGGTTGTGGGTAGTCCGTTGGAGCCAAACTGCACAATCGTGTTAGGGTTCGCGGGATAGTTATTGAGCGAGTGCAGATTCGCCGAGGTGGCGTAGATAATGCCAGGATTCGGTGACGTCGGCGACGACATGCTCAAGCTCGGGAACACCACCAACCCGGGATTGTTGCCGATATTTGCCGAGATAGCGATTTCTTCCTGGTTGTAACTCAGGCCGTAACCGCCGCGGACCACCAGCTTGTCCTGGAGTATGCTCGGACTCCAAGCAAAACCGATCTGGGGTCCAAAGTTGTTCTTCTGCGCGTTCCAGGAATTTCCCTTGCGAACCGTCAGGCCGGTCATGTAATTCGCCCCCGCGCCAGGGACGGCCACATACATGTTCCGCTCCTTGGAGGAGAGCGGACCAAAGTAGGACCAACGCAGCCCTAGGTTGAGCGTCAGATTCCTGCGGAGTTTGAAGTCATCCTGGACAAAGAAGCCCCAGATGTCCTCTCGGTCGTCCTGCCGAAGCGTCGTGGGCAATCCGGTATGGGGATCGAAGCCTCCGCCTTCGTTATGCGGCGCGTCGTTGAGGAAATCCCAAAGATTAAAGAAGTTGTAGCTTGGCACTCCGCAACCGGTGCAGTTGTTCAAGTAGAAGAGACGCGTAACATCACCGCCGAACTTAATCGTGTGCTTCCCGAAAATCTTGGTGGCCACGTCCTTGTAGCTGTACGTCCACTGATTCAAGATGCTGCCGACACTAGGCCCAAATTGTTTTGGCGTATTAATACTCCCGATTTGATCAATCCTGTCGGTGGGAAGCCCCACTGGCGCCTGCGGGTTTGAAGTGATCTCATTCCAGCGCCATCCGGCAGCATTCACTCGAAATTCGTTGAGGAACGTCGGCGAAAAAATGTGGTTCCAGATGGCGGCGAAGGCGTTATTGCCTTGCGAGTGATGGAAGATGTTATAGGGCCGGGCCGGGCCGTTTAGAGAACTGGACGACTGTGGAACCCAGTAGATGCTGAAGCCGATGCGATCCTTAGCCGTCACATCCGCATCCAGGCGACCATTGTACTGGGCTTTCGAGAAGTTGCTTGAGCTGGCGGTTATGTAGTTGGCAATGTCGGCCACCCCGTCCAGGCCGTTGCCAACTCCCGGGTTGCTGACACTAACCCAGCTGAGATCCTGCGTACCTAAGGGCGACGTCAAAGGCGAGCCGATATCCAGGCCTTGGCCCGGAATGGTCGCGCAGTTTACCCCTTCCACCAACCCGGCATTGGTACAGGTCGAAGAATTGATGCCCTGACTGATGACACCTGAACCCGGGAAGCTGAGATACTTCGCGGCGGCGCTGCTGGCAGGTGCGGAGGCGGCGAACGTCGGGGTCTCGTACCATCCGTTGTCGATCGTCGTCTGGGCCTTGGGGCTGCGAACCGTCTCATAATTGAAGAAGGCGAAGATCTTATTCTTCCAGATCGGGCCGCCGACGCTGCCCCCAAACTGACTAAAGAAGCTGTCGTCTCTTCGCACCTTATTGCCCGAGCCGTTGAAGCGTTGGTAGGCGTCCAGGCCAGGACGGTGAGCGGTAAAGAAGAGACTGCCATGGTACTGGTTGGTGCCGCTCTTGGAAGTGACCTGAATCTGGGCGCCACTGAAGCGGCCGTACTCGGCATCATAGCCATGGGAAACGACTTTCACGCTTTCTACAGAATCTTCCGAGGGCGTAATGATGGTCGTTCCGCCCCAGACTGCGCTCGTGGTGCTGATACCATCAACCGAAATGCTGTTGTTTTCATACTGCTGACCAGCTGCCAGAGCTTGCGGACCGTTTTCCGTCTGGAAAATGCCTTGATTGCCGCCGGTTGCACCGGGGCCCTGCGTGCCGGGAAGATTTTGGCCGCCGCCCCCAGCTCCCTGCGCCCCAGTGCCGAACACGCCTGGCGTCAACTGGATCAATTGGAAGACGTCGCGTCCGAACGAAGGCATATATTGCACCTGATTGCCGGTGATCGTGCCGCTTACGGTGGCCGTCTCGGTATCCAGCGTCTGGGTTGTCCCCGACACCGTTATGGCCTCTTGAACCTGGCCCACCTCAAGTTGCAGGTCGAGTGCGTTGAGTTGCTCTGGGATGAGACGCACATGCTCGAGTACCTTTTTCTTGAACCCTTCGGCTTCTGCGGTGAGACGGTACGGCGCTGGCTCCAACGCGTTGAACTGGTAAATGCCATTAGCGTCTGAGGTCGAGACGGTCGTCCTGTTTGTGTCCGTATTCACCAGAGTTACAGTCGCGCCAGGAATCACTAAGCCCTGGGGATCAGTTATCGTTCCCCGGAGAGAGCCACGATACTGGGCGTGCCCAAGTGTGGGGAAGAGTGCCACGCAAATGACCAGCATCATAAAGACGAACAGCCTGCGGTGACTCATACAAGAATCTCCTCGATGCCTATTTTTGATTGCGGGGTTTGCGACTCTCCTGCATCATTTCCGCACCTCTACTAAAACGCGTTACTAGTAAATTGTCACTTGCGCGTGGGAGTATACGAACCACCTCCCTTGTTGTCAACATTTCTGAAATGTGCTAGTGAGGTTTGGCACGGCTCGGAACAGTCGAGCCAGTCAGAAAGGCGAGGCACAAGAGCATGCGATGGCAGAAGACGATTCCACCAAGTAAGCGTCGAACGGGTTGCCGTATCGATTTTCTACACGGTTTTCTGTTCCTCTCTGTGGCACTTCTCTTCCTGTCTCCCGCTCTCGTCTATGCAAATACTGATTATTACCGGCATGTTTATTTTGACAACAGCCTGACCCCCGAATCATATTTTTATAGCCGTGGCAACGCTTCTGCCCCGAGCAAGTTGGAACTGGCGGGCTCGCGACTGCCTGTCGAAACGAAGATTTCTCTCACGCCGCCGAATGCTCTTCGACTCGCGTGGAACTCGGAATCGGGAGGGGCATGGGAGGCAGAAGTACATCTCGTCGACTTCCGCAACCGTCTGCCGGAACTTTCAGGTCGCAATCTTTATTTATGGTGCTTCGCGCCCCATGCGATCTCGGCGGGCGACCTGCCGAACCTTATGTTGTCGAACGCACGCGAGGGTCGGCAGGTCGCTCAGTTCCCGGGCACCTTCACTGAGCCGATTCCGCTCGGAAAATTCGCCGGAAATATTCCCGCCAAGCGATGGATTCAGGTCAGAATTCCTTTATCAGAATTTCGAACCGCCTCCATTTACCCATTCAAGGCAGCGTACGTGCAGAACATCATCTTTCATCAAGGCCGTGCGGATGCCGCGCTGCATACTTTGATCGTCGACGAAATCAGGGTCGATGACGATCTGGTCGAAGCTGATTCGCAACGGTCATCAACTAATCTGCCGGCACCTTCAAACGTGCGAGCCCTCGGCTACGATCGGCACATCGAACTCCGATGGGATCCGATCGCAAGTCCCGCTCTCGGCCGTTACGTCATCTACCGCTCGCTCGACAACAAGAGTTTCGAACCGATTGGCATTCAGCTTCCTGGAACAGAGCGTTACGAGGATTTTCTCGGAAAGGCCGGGGTAACGGCACAATACAAAGTGGCCGCCTCGGATCAGCAGTACCGGCAGTCTCCGCTTTCCCAAGCAGCCAGCGCTGCCACACGCGAGTTCAGCGACGAAGAGCTCCTCACTATGTTGCAAGAAGCCTGCTTTCACTATTACTGGGAAGGGGCGGATGCAACCTCAGGAATGGCACGTGAGAACATTCCAGGAGATGACCGGATTGTCGCTACCGGGGCGAGCGGCTTCGGCATCGCTGCCTTGATCGTAGGAGTCGACCGCGGCTTTATTACCCGGGATCAGGGAGTGGAGCGCCTGACCAAGATCGCGGACTTCCTCGAGCACGCCCAACGCTATCACGGCGCATGGTCGCACTACATGGATGGCAGCACGGGCAGGACAATGCCGGTATTCGGAATGTTCGACAATGGCGGCGACCTGGTGGAGACATCGTTCCTGATCCAGGGACTTCTCGCCGCGAGACAGTATTTCCATGGCCCCCAGGAAAACGAGCAGTCGCTCTACCGCCACATTTCCCAGCTCTGGGAAAGCGTGGAGTGGGACTGGTATCGTGAAAACCCGAAAAGCGATTTCTTATACTGGCATTGGTCGCCGCCGTGGACCTGGCAGATTCATCATCCCCTGATCGGGTTCAACGAAGTAATGATCGCCTATCTCCTTGCCATAGCCTCGCCTACGCACTCCGTCCCCGCCGACATGTATTACTCGGGTTGGGCAGGACAGGGACAGAGAGCGCTCGATTACCGCGCTGGTTGGTCGGGTACGACAGATGGCAATCACTATGGGAACGGACATACTTATTACGGCATCAAACTCGATGTCGGCGTCGGTACGGGCGGACCTCTCTTCTTTACTCATTATTCTTTCATTGGCTTTGATCCGCACGGCCTACACGACCGGTACACGTCCTCGTACTTCGACAACAATCGCAATATTGCTTTGATCAACCGCGCGTACTCGATGGCAAATCCCAAGCATTTCAAAGGATATGGGCCGGACGCCTGGGGGTTGACGGCCAGTGACGGGCCATGGGGTTATGTCGCCCACGCTCCCGATAACACCAATGACTTTGGTACGCTCACTCCCACCGGTGCTCTGTCGTCGTTCCCGTATACGCCAGAGGCGTCGATGGCTGCTTTCCGCCACTACTACCGCGATCTCGGAGCCGAGCTATGGGATATCTATGGACCGCGCGATGCATTCAATCCGACCCACGGCTGGATCTCACCCATCTACATGGGATTGAACCAGGCACCCATCACCGTCATGATCGAAAATTACCGTACGGGTCTCGTCTGGAAGAATTTCATGTCGAATCCGGAGATCGGCGTCATGCTGAAGAAGCTCGACGCCGTGACCGGAAAACAGCAATAAACCTGGGATGATTCGCTGATCTGGGGGTGCGAGAAATGGAACGTAAGCGCTTCCGAGCCCACCATATCTGTTGATCTGCATGGCGCAAGGGTCGCCGAAGGTAAGCGTGTGCTATGGGGGTAGCCAAATCACTCGGCATGACCCGCTGGTCGTAGTACTTTGGTTACTTTCGCTCTCCCCCAAACGTAACTAGCATCTGGTCCAGCCAGATTCCAGGGCACTCTCGGGTGGCTCTTGAATCTGCGAGACCTCCCCCGGAGACAACATGACCAACTTACTTCGTCAATTGTGGAAAGATGAACAGGGCCAGGATATCGCCGAGTACGCCGTGATGCTCGCTGTAATCCTGGTGATCGTAGTCGGCACGGTCCGACTGATTGGCTCCAAATCGAACACCGTCTTCTCGAACGTCGCCAGTTCGATCCAATAGCGGCAGCTGAGTTCGTCATCAGGGCTGCTCGGGATGAGCACCGGTTAGGCGCAGAATCAGGCTGGAGAAGCCCGGCCACTTCGGGGAGACTGCGAGTGTTCTTCGCTCGACCGGAAACAGCCCTCCCCATTCTTTAACGAAGTCGCGTAGCAGATAACGCGTGCGGCTCTTGGTCTAGGAACCGGCCTGTGAGCCTAGGCCTTCGCTTCGACTACCTTGCGGCTCCGGCCTGACTCTATGCCATCGCTGGTAGGAATCGAGCAATCGACGGAGTTCTTTCCGTGGCATGTGCCAATGTGCGCCAGTGGAGTCCCACACGTAGATCCTCTTGGTGTTTAGCGGCAGCCAGCCAGTTCGATCGAGCACTTCCTCAAAGGACTTGCCGCGCGCGAGCATTTTCGGAATATCACAAGGGAAGAAGTAGTGGCTGGGGTCGAAACCTTTCTTCCGCTGGACGGCGACGCCTTGCACCATAACTGGTTTTGATCCGACATTGGTCACATGCACCCCGATGACCGGTGGTAGATGAGGTTGTCTGGAATCTCCTCGGTAAATCGCCTCGACCTTGAGGCGTCCTTTTAAACGAACGAAGCGCAGCACATTCCAGACGAGAACGATTGTTGCGACAATCGCACCCCACCAGGCTGCGATATCGCTGGGCGAAAAATGCCGCATGGCACCGGTCAGCCTTCCAAGCCAGGACGGAATCATAGCCTGCATCTCTATATATTGCGGCGTCGGACACTCAGCCTTCGGGTTCTATCTCGGGCGAGACGTATTAATCGTAATGTACCACTCTTATTCATGTACCTTTGGGCTACACAAGGACACGCCGCTGGGGTCAGACGCGATCGCACCGGTCGCCCTTGGCGGCAAACTACTCTAGAATTATTCGGACTGGAGCAAAGAAGAGATCCGCAACATTCGTGTCGCCTGTGGCATCTACAGACAAGCACGGGAACTTTTCGAAGAACCAAGGAGAATCGTCATGATTCTGGTTACTGGCGCAAGTGGCAACGTCGGCAAAGAAGTTCTCAAGCAGATGGCACATATTGGCGTCCAAGTGCGTGCGACGTTCCAATCTCCAAGCAGCGTAGCGAGTGCTCCCTCCGGAGTAGAAATCGCAATCATGGACTACAACAAGCCGGAGACGATTCGTGCGGCTCTGCAAGGTGTGGAACGGGTGTTCCTGGTCGGCCCGCCAACTCAGAAACTGGCTGCCCTGGAGCGGCAGGCCATGGACCAGATCAAGCAGTCTGAAGTGCAGCATGTGGTGAAACTCTCCGCCATGGGCGGACGCGAGGCTACTTTTCCGCGCTTGCACGCCGAGTCCGAGGACTACATCAAGAACACCGGAGTGCCGTACACGTTCCTTCGTCCGAACGGGTTCATGCAGAACCTCGTCAATTACAATGCCGCGACCATTAATGCCCAGAATGCGTTCTACGGATGTCAAGGGGAAGGCAAGGTCAGCCACATCGACGTTCGCGACGTCGCTGCCGTGGCCTTAAAGGCTCTGACAGAGAACGGCCATGAGGACAAGACCTACACGCTAACCGGGCCGGTGGCGCTCAGCAACCCGCAAATTGCACAGATACTCTCCGACGATGTTGGCCGTGAAATCCGCTATTTAGATCTACCATCCCAGCAATTCCAGCAAGCGCTGCTCGGGGCCGGGTTGCCGGAGTGGAGTGCGGACGCGCTGGTCAATTTACAAGATTCTTATCGTGCAGGAAAAGCGAGTAGCGTAACCAGCGATGTCGAGCAACTCCTGCGCCGGCGGCCAACCAGTTTTGAGCAATTCTCGCGCGACTATCGACACGCATTCAGGAAAGAGGAACGGGCAGCAGGATGAACAATCTTTAATGGTCAGTGTTGCACGATTCTGGATAACCAGGTTCGCCGCTTCTTAGTCGCAGAAAGCTTCGCCCGCAGACCAGGAACCACCAGCGCTTGCTCGACAGTGGGCTCGTTTATGGCCGTGATCCGAAGCTCCAAAGCGTGCGCTTTATCAGCTGCTCCAGTGTTGTTGTAGGCGAGCACCAATTGCTGCATGGAATAAGGATTCCCGTCATCCTCTTCCAAGTGGGCAATTGCCTCTGCTTCCTTGCGCTCCAGTACTAACACGGAGCCTGCCGCTGCATGATAGGCGTGTTCAATGGTCGCGCCACGGCTGCTATCGGCCAGGTGTGACAATCGCTCTACTGCATTATGGGCCTCGGCGACCCGGCCAAGCGCTGCATTGCGGATGGCGCGAAGTTCAAGGATCTGGGCCCGCTCCTCTTGAAGATCGGCTTGCGAGATCCCTTCATTTTTCTGTAAAGCGGATTCCGCTCGATCGGCAAATCGCAAAGCCTCTCCGTTATCGGGCTGGTAGGCCGCCGCTATTCGGTACGCCTTGGCTTCCAGTCTGCCGAGATGTGCATCCCGCGCGTGTTCGGCAACTCCAGAAAAAGCGGCGTTGGCCTTACTGTGCCTACCCTCGCGAACGTAGGTGAGCGCCGACTGAATCTCGTATTCGATCCTTTCGCTGTCATTCGTGGCACTGCGAATCGCGACCGCATATTCCTTGCGGGCGGTCTCTTCCTCGCCCATCAAGGCATAGGTATCAGCAATACCAAGTTGAGCAAGGCGAAAACCGGGATCCAACCTCAACGCAGCCCGATAATGCTCGAGTGCGCCCTGGAAGTTCCCACCCTTGCGCAGGATCTCTGCATAGGACTGCTGTGGGGTTGGTTCTGTAGGAAGCAGACTCACGCACCGTTCCATGGCGGCAAAGGCACGTTGGAAATCGCCCGTAGCGGCGTAAATTTTGCCCAGATCGCCGAGCGCCGCAGGGTACTTTGAATCGATGGCGAGAGCGCGTTGCAGCAAACTTCTCGCCGGATTATAGCTCTTTTGATGCAGGAGCCAGTGGCCCGCAATATAGAGCAGCCGCTTGTCTTTCGGGTACATTGCTACCAGGTCATTCATGGCAGCAATGCCGGTGACGTAATTATCCTCGTGGATATTAACAATCCATTTAGTGAACAGGCGCTCGCCCGACGTGACACAACCGGTTGAGCGCTTGGCGTTAACCCGCGCCTGGGTTTCTTCGCTGGGATCGTTGGTGGTAAAGGAAATGAACGCCTGGATGAATGCACAATGAGGGTCTTTGGCCGCCGCGGTGCGCCAGCTTTGGAGGGCGGAATCCATCTTGTTCTTGACCAGGTCAGCCATGCCGCTCTCAAAGAGCGCTCTTGCCGCTGAAGAATGCGTACTGACAGTTAGGACGGACTGGGATCCAGAATTAGTTCGTGAAGCGCTGTGGCCGGGGGTAGACCTCGCTGACGCGAACACGCAACTAAATATGATGATAGCTAAACAAAGATGGCGTCGGACAAACATTGGATTATTGACCGGAAGCGTATCATGGCGGGCCGGGGATATTCAGGTTACTACCGTCACGTCGAGTGGTGCAGGCATCGGTCATTGCTCCCCGTGGCAGGAATGGGAGCAGCCTGCGGCCGAGGAACGAGTAGGTTCTCCAGGTTGGCCGTCAATGACAGCGCGCGACGATGAGGGTGATGTCGTCGGCTTGCGTGGCCCCGCTGAATTGCTCAACGCTTGCCTGGATAGCGGCCAGCAGTTCGTTTACAGGCAACTGTCTATTTTCTCGGATGAGCTCGGCGAGCCGCACTTCGCCATACTCTTCGCCCGGTGGGTTCGGCGCTTCGGTCACTCCATCGGTGCAAATCACCAGGAGGTCTCCGGGATATAGCACTTCCTCTTCGATCGGGCTTTCCCACTGGAGAAACAATCCCAGTACCGTTGTGGTGCTCGTCAGGCGTCTTATGGATCCGTCCACACGCAAGATCAGCGGGGCAACGTGGCCGCAGTTGGCGAACCGAAGCCTCCGGCAGGAGTCGTCATAAACGCCAAAGAACATGGTGGCATAGGACTCGTCGGTGGTGTTTTCATAGAAAAGACGATTCACCGATTGCAGAAGACGCGGTAGGTCATCCAGCGCGACTGCGTATTGACTGCGAAGATTTGCCTGCAGATTGGCCATGAGCAACGCGCCAGACATTCCTTTTCCAGAGATGTCCGCCAGAACGATCCCCAGGGTCCCCGGTCCCATGTCCAGAAAGTCATAATAATCGCCACCGACCTGGCGTGCCTGGACGCAGCCGCCAACGTACTCGAGTGTTTCAAGTCGCGGAAGGTTTTGTGGGAAAAGCCGGGCTTGCACGCGGCGGGCGATGTCGATCTCTACCGCGGCGCGGCGTTCCGCCTCCATCCGCTCAGCCATCTTCTCTGCAAGATCGATATTTTCCAGTGTGATGCCTGCCTGGCTCGCCACTGAATCCAGCAAGTGTTTGTCCTCGCTTGAGTAGGGTTCTTCCGACAGCCGCTGGCCCAGCACCAGCAAGCCAATCAATCTGCTGTTGCGCCCGAGAATCGGCACCAGGCATTCCGGGGCAAGCGGCCCCAAATCGCCGGCCGTATCAGGACCTTGCGGAATGTCCCAGGCTTTTCCGCGTTGTGCGATCTCCTTCAGGAGTGGCATCGTGGCTGGAATTATGTCCAGCTCGCGAGGAACGATCACAGCGCCAAAGCGGAAGGGGAACAGCGGCCGGGGAAGAGCCGATGGAATTGTGTTGAACTCTTCGCTCACCGATCTGCGTTCTGCAACAAGGTTTCCGTCTTCCGCCTCCAGGTAACAAGAAATCGATTTTGGATGCAGGGCCCCCTTTATCTGGGTCTGCAGCAACTTCGCGAGTTCATGGCGGTCCGTGACGGTCCGCGTTTTCTCCGCCAGGTCCTGGAGGATGACGCGCGCGTCGTACGCGCTTCGGAAAAAAGCTCGGTCAATCCTCACGGTTCCCTTCTTCACGAGGGGGGCCGAACTCCACACCAGCACGATTCCGAACACAGCGCTCAAGGTCATCCCCACATTCGAGTCTGCCTGAACAAAGCGGGCAAAAACATGAGTAAAGACGCCGATCGCTATAGCTGCCGCCGCAAAAAGCAGCACTAGGAACCCTCGTTGCACCAGAACGTACCGCGCACTGCGCCTCAGCAGGACCGGGATTTCCAGCACTCGGTGTTTGACCACCGCGTAAGCAAAGGACAGCGGCCATACCGACGATAGGAGCACGACAGACAGCTGCCACAAAACCAGGGGTACATTTACAGGTCCTCCCATAAATGTGGCTCCCGTCGCTAGCCCAATAGGCACAACACCAATCACCGTACCCCAAAGCATGACGTGTGCTTTGCGCCGAACCTGAGCGTCAGGCGAAAACGATTTGTTAGACTTTAGCGACACCAAGCCGAGTATCGTTGTACCCAGAAAAGATCCAAGGAACACGACTCCAGAGCTCGGCCAGCCGTGAGAGGCGGGCACGGGCAATCCAGCCTGCGCTGCGAGAGCCCAGGTCATTAAGGCGGTACCGGGCCAACGAGTATCGAGGTAGAGCGGCAAGGCTCCGCCTGCAATCAAGCAACGGAGCCCGATAGGAACTGCGGTGATTATCGCCACCCCAAGGAGAAGATATTTCAGCCACCGAAGCTTTCGATCAAGGGGCGAGGAGGCCGGAAATACGGCAAAGAAGTAATAAAACAGGGCAACCGACAACCAGGACATTACGATTTTGTAGCTGACAGCAAATCCCCGTAGGTGTGGCGGAATTGCGCCTTCGAACAGGGGGCCGTCCGCGAGAAAACCGCCAAAAAGCAGCGCCAATAGCCACGCGTTAGGGTCATCAGGCCGCAGAAACAAGACTGCGAGGCCGACGACCAGGAAACCCAAAGGGTAGTAACCGAGAGGCAAGCTCAACAGGTCTTCCAGCCGAGTCATATGCATGGGCGTGGGATTGCCGCCGCGAAGCACAACTCTTAATCGCCGCTCGCCAGGCGAGCCGGGGCGTTCAACGGTAAGTTCGACAGAGTCCCTCTGGCCGACAATAATCGCCTCATAGAAAGGACGAAGGTTGTCCAGTGTATGTCCGTCTATTGCGACAATGCGGTCCCCAGGCCGGAGACCCGCCTGCTCAGCAGGGCTCCCGGAGAACACACTACCTACCCACATGGAGTGAGCGGCTGCTGAATACTCGTAGCTCGTAAAACCCGGTTGCGGTGTCGGGTGCTTTACGTGCAGAACCCATAGGAAGCTGTAGGTTGTAGTGGCCGCGGCAAAGAGTACCGCCAGCGCTATGACTAAAGCTCGGGGCAGTTCTGGCCAATGACGGGAGGAAACAAGAGGTCCTTGGAGAGGATTTGCCACAGGTGCAGGCTACGATGGTGACCTGCCGGAGTCAATCAAGCCTGCAATCAGAATTGTTGTCCGCAGATGACAGAGCAACGCGGAAGTTAATCGGGCTTTTCAAGTGCCGAACGCCGACCGTTTGTCAGGCAGACCTAAAATCAACTCCGGGCTCGAGAATGACATCGGAGTTTACCGCTTTCCAGCGACAAAAACTGCGATGGTGGCACCCACGAACACGATCTGTAGGAGCGTTCGAGGAAGCAATGCTTCAACCGGACGGCCTCCAATCGTCATGCGATGTTGTGCTGCATGGATGTTTGCGGGGAAGACTGCCAGCAGCATCAGCGTTAACCCTAGACTGGCATAAGGCGCTATCTTCGGCAGCATAAGGCCGATTGCGCCCAGAGGTTCCAAAATTCCAGTCAGAGTGACCAGCAAATCGGGCCGGGGAAGAGAGGGTGGAACCATACGAATGAGATCGGGGCGACGTTTGCCCCAGTGCGCCGAGGTTGTCAGGAGGAACATGCCCGCCAGAGCAAGACGCAAGGATGTCCACCAGCCGAATGCGAACGGAATCCGGAACACGCTCAGGATACTGAGCAACCCAAACAGTGCGACCAGAACAATGAAAGGGATCATGAGATCACCTCACTTCCCTAAAGATGTGATGGAGTATACAGTGCCAGCCTTGGTCAAAAATCTGGAGCTAACCCATGGACCGGGCAATCCAAACTTCTATATGTCGCATTCCGTTGAGGCAAATCAGGTGCCGTCTTTGCGCCTGGATGGGCAAACCAGGACCGCTTGGACGTGATATCGGAGGTGGTGAATGAAGATGAATGAACTCTTTCGCGGCCAACTGGAAGCGGAGGCGGAGCGGACCCGCCGTGCGCTGGAGCGCACACCCGAAGGGCAGGATGACTGGAAGCCTCACGAAAAATCCATGCCCTTCGGCCGCCTGACCATGCTCGTCGCCAGAATGCCATCTTGGCTGGCCTTGATCATCAGCCGAGACGAGCTGGAACTGAATCCACCAGGGGGCTCGAACGTAAGCCAGCGTCCGCTGCGCACGAGGACTGAACTAGTACAGGCGCTGGATGATGGCGTCGCCGAAGCGCGAATTGCCTTAGGCGGCACTACCGATGAGCATCTATTGAAACCCTGGAGGTTGCTGGTTTCCGGACGTGTTGTTAGCGAGGAACCGCGGCAGGTTGTGATACGTGATACCTTCACGCATCTAGCCCATCATCGCGGACAGCTGACGGTCTATCTGCGCCTTAACGAAGTGCCCGTCCCGGCGATATACGGCCCCTCGGCCGACGAGGCGAGGTTTGATTAAGCGTCAACCAAATATCCAGATGCTAGCTGGAGAATCCTACCGCTCCGATCGCAGTTTACAGACTGTATGTCATTCGCTGCGAAATCAGCAGGTCGTCGATTTTGTGCATAGCGCAATGAGCGCGGGTTACGTCGAATACTTCTGCACTGCAGTTGCGCAAGTGAGGGACATGCTGGACGAAGCTTTTGACAAACTAGCTCTGAGCCAGAGCGATGCCATTAGCCCGGCTAAGCTTGTCGAAATCACTTCCTTCCTTCTCGAAAATACCTTCAGAAAGCACGACAGTGCGTATTGGTTCAATCGGGCATATCACGAATACAAGACCTGTATTAAGCCTGAGACTGATTTCCAGCAATTGAAGGACCTGATCCCCGGGAGAAGCGTGCTTGATTATGGTTGCGGTAGCGGATATCTGTCTGCGCGGCTTTATCTGGGAGGATTCAAAGTATTCACCACCGATGTTCTGGATTACCGATATGAAGAGGCGAAACACCTCCCTTTCATTCGAATGAGCTCTGCGACGGATGTTCCATATACGGAGAACAGTATTGATGCAGCATTGGTCCAGGCTGTACTCCACCATGTAAATCCAGACGACTTGCCGATCGTGATCCGACGGCTGGGCCGCATAACCAAATACCTGGTCATCAAAGAAGATACGTACGACCTGCCGCCCGACCTGGAGGGGCGTGACGGGTTACTGGCTGCTCAGCCTTTGCTCAGAGCTTTTGTCGGAATGCCGCGCGACGCGCAGTACCAGGCACTCGTTCTGATCGATTTCTTCGCGAATGCTATCGCTCAGGGTATTCCAGAAATGAACATGCCGTTCGAGTTCAAGACGATCAGAGAGTGGCAACAGATTCTGAGTGTTAATGGGTTCAGTGTTGAAAGGATTCTTGTTGTCGGTTTCGAACCAGGGCGGGTGCATAAGAGTTGTCATGTTTGGTTGTTGTGCAAGCGCACGATCTGAGAATCGGACTTGGACGGCGTCTGCCTTAGGGCAGACTGAATGTGTACAATGCGCTTCCCGCGGCGATAGCGATGTACTGTTTCCGATCCAATGCGAACGTCATGGGCGCCGCGTATACCGCTCCGCCGGTCTGAAAGTGCCATAGCGGCTTGCCGGAAGCCGCATCCAGGGCGATGAAGTTGCCCTCGGCGTCACCGGTGAACACAAGCCCTCCAGCGGTCGACAAGACACCGGACCAGGAGGGCGAGGGGTGGCGAAATTCCCATTTAATTTTTCCACTTGCCGGATCGATGGCGCGGAGCGCGCCCCAGTAGGGCTCGGTGTCGTCCGCAGGGAAGTAAGCGCTGCCGTAGTAAGCATGTCCGGCCTCGTACGGCTGAGGGGCGGTGCTGAATATGTCACACTGCTCTCGCGCGTTGACGTAAAAAAGACCCGTCTGCGAATCGAAGGTAGGGGACATCCAATTAGTCGTGCCGGCGGCGCCAGGACAAATGCGACGTCCCTCCGGAGTGGGCGCGCTTCCCTTCATCGCGACCGGGCGGCCGTCGGCATCCTTGGTGTCACTCCAAGTGACTTTACCGTAGGGATTCGCCAAGAGTAGTTTGCCGCTGGCTCGGTCTACTACGTAGAAGAAGCCGTTGCGGTTGGCTTGGGCGATCAGGTGCTTCGCTCCCTGATCGATCATCACGGGGACCTGAGTCGCGTCCCAGTCGTGCTCATCGTGGCGAGTAAACTGGAAGTACCAGTTAAGCTTCCCCCTATCGGCGTCAAGAGCCAGGAGGGTGTTGCTGTATAAGTTGTCACCGGCGCGCCCTTCACCGCGATTGGAAGGCGAAGGATTACCGGTAGGCCAGAATAGTTGATTGGTTTCAGGATCGTAGGTACCTGTGATCCAGGCAGGTGCGCCGCCAATCTTCCAGGAGTCGCCTTCCCACGTGTCATGGCCGGGCTCGCCCGGAGCGGGCACGGTGTAGAAGCGCCATTTTTGCTGGCCGGTGTCGGCATCGTAGGCATCAATGAAACCGCGGATCCCATACTCTCCGCCCGAAACACCGAGGATAATGAGATTCTTAACTGCCAGCGGCGCGAGGGTGAAGCTATACCCATTCTTGTAGTCGACGGCAGCAACGTCCCAAATGACGTTTCCTGTCTTTGCGTCAAGTGCCATGACGTGAGCGTCGAGCGTGCCGAGAAAAACCTTGTCTCCAAGAATGGCGACGCCCCGATTGACGCGGCCACAACACGGGCGGATATCTGCTGGCAACTGACGCTGGTAGAGCCAGATGGGGCGCCCGGTGTGCGCATCGAGGGCGAAGACACGATTATCCGGACCGGTGCCGTAAAGGATCCCGTCGACGACAAGCGGTGTAGTTTCAAACTTGCCCGTTGCGCCGGTTTGATAGACCCACTTGACCACGAGCGAGTGGACGTTTGCGGCGTTGATCTGGTCGAGCGTGCTGAAGCGACGGCCAGCGTAGTCCCCTGAATAGGTAAGCCAGTTTTGAGGTTCCTTCGAGGAGTTTGCGATGCGGGCGGCTGTGACTTGTGCGCGGGCGTCGATCGCCAAACCGCTCAAAACGAGCAGAACGCACAATGCATAATTGAGCCTTGTGACTCTGGTTGCCCTCATTTCGCCCCCACGCTGAGCAGGTAGGTAACAAGGTCTTGCAGGTCTTTGTCGCTCAACAAACTCGTGTCATAGGCCGGCATGAGCGACGTACGGGTCTTCTTAAAGGAACGCAATTTGTCTTTTGCGAACGTGTGAATCTGTTGGTTTGCGTCCATCACTTGAACGGTGAAACTGTCCTCGTTCAGCGTGACACCGGTTATCTGTTTGCCCTCGGGGGTCACAACGGTCACTGTTTCGTATTCTTGAGGGAATTCCTTCGTGGCTTCAGTAAGTCCTTGTGCCAGCCTTCGGCTGGGATTGCGGATGGAATCGACGATGTAGCCGGCGGCACGGGCGCCGCCAACGCTGGTCAGGTCCGGCCCCAGGCGCCCGCCCTTGCCTTCCAGCATGTGACATCCCGAACAGTTGGCATCTCCATAAAAGAGCTCTTTGCCATGTGCAGCATTTCCCAGGGGGTGCTCTGGTGTCTTGACCTGGACGCTTCTTAAATAGGCAATGACTTGCCAGATTTCTTCGTCGGTCATCCCGACACCTTGGCCGGTCGTTCCATTGGGAGGCATCGCGGTCCCAGCAACTCCCTGGTTAATGGTGCGGAACAGTTCGGCGTCGGAATCTCCATGGCGCTTTCGAGCACGTGTCAGATCGGGACCACGACCTCCTCCACGTGCGCCAAGCCCGTGGCAGAACGCACAGTTGATGCGGAATTCGAATTCGCCCGCCTTGGCCGCTTTGGGATCACCGGCAAAAGGATTGTGATCCTGCGCACCGAGCAATGCGCTCGCCAGCATCAGCATGAGTAGTGCCGGTAATCCCGGGGCCGAGATTAAAAAAGCCGTCGGCCAAAATAGCGTGCGCCGAAGCAGCATGTCTGGTTTCACGGGCATAGGCCACCACTTCTTCTCATCACGCAATTCCGGGAAGAATACCACCGGGAAATCAACTGGGGACCAATTTCCTAAACCAGAGTCTGGGCCTATCGCACTTCTTCGGAATTGCATCAATTTAAGGTACTTGACTCGGCATCGAAATGGAGGTAATTTGGCGACAATTGTGACTTGCTAATTCCGTCACTCCAGGTGAGCTTGCCGGCTCACCCTCAATCCTCGAAAGGAAAATCCCTATGCTAAAGGAACCGATCAACAAACGACAGCCCGCTAGCGGGATGACCCCGAACCTTGAGGAACAGATCCGCTGCCGCGCCTATCAATTCTACGAAGAGCGCGGCCGCGAACATGGCCATGACCTCGAAGATTGGCTCCGTGCACGCGCGGAGATTACTAGGCAGAAAGTCCGCACCATGAGTGCCTCCTAAGAAAACGAATGAGAGAACCTAAATCAGCAGCATGGCAAGACCTTTATCGTGATGCCATCTTCGAAACCGACTTGCAGAAGGCTTTGGAGCGCATCGTGCTGGCGCAAACCGCGATTGATACTCGCTTGCAGCAAGTGAACCCGGGCCAGCAGTTGCAAGAAGTCCGCGACATGGAGTACGCGCTAAGCCAGCTGAGTATTCTGCGTCGGACCATGCTGTGATGCTGGCGACTCCAGTTACGTCAGGGAGCACGGGTTCGTGTCGCGGTTAGCGCCAGACTAGCGTTGTCACCGAACCTGCCTGCAGGGAAACTTCTGCGCTTTTTCCACTCATCTGCAATTGCACTTTTCTTTCAGTGCCCGGGTTGGTCAGGACGAGTACCCGTTCACCATCTTGATTTTCAAACCCCGCATGAGACAAGTTCGCGGCCCTGCTTTGCGTATCGAAGCGCCGTGCGTTGCGACGCACCGACCGGGAGTAATGAGCAAAAGCCCAGAACTGTCCGCTGCGAGTAATCTCGTGCGTCTGGGAGTGAATGGTCACCATCCCACCGCAGGAAAACGGTCCAATGTTCGGGCGTCCACGTTCGTCTAGGGCAAGATTCCAACCTGTGATGGAACGGCACCAATTCCGCAGAATCATGCTATAGCTGGTGCTCCACTCGCACCAGTCCGTGGCGTAGTTCGGGGCCGTGTATTCCGGACCGCCTTCCGTCCAATACATCGGGACATCAGGAAAAGCATCATGTACGCGTCCCATCCACTCCGCCTGACCAACATAGCCATGCCACGCGATTGAATTGGCGTACTTGCGCACATCCGCTGTTTCCAGTTCTCCAATTGCTCGACCCCACAGATTGTAGTTGTGGTCAATCAGCCAGATTTGCGTCTTGATGCCATTGCTCTGGAAGACCGGTCCGAGATTCTGGCGCACGAAATCGGCTTCGTATTCCTGCGGCCAAATGCATGCCGGCATGCGCCCATCCTGGTCGGTGTCCACTTCGTTCTGAACCGTGACCGCCTGCACAGGTACACCTTCTGCTTCATACCCCTGCAGAAATTTCACAAAGTAATTGGCATAGGACCGCATGTAGGCGCGGCGCATAGAACCGCCCAACATGGACCCGTTCGCCTTCATCCATCCCGGAGGACTCCAGGGGGACGAAAACAGGAAGAGATCGGGATTGTGTTTCCGCGCCTCGCGCAGCATGGGCAGGATGTACTCGCGGTCATGATCAATGGAAAAACGCTTCAGGTCGGGATCCAGCTCCCCCTCGTCATAGCTGTAAACCTTGGTTGAGTAGTCGCTCGACCCAATGCAGGTTCGGCAGACACTCAAGCCCATCTCCGACGGATGAAAGAGTATGCGAAAAAGCTGCTCCCGGCTGGCCGGCGACAGTTGATTGAACATGTAGCAGGCTGCGTCTGTGAAGGCCGCGCCGAAACCCAGAATCTCCTGAAACTTCTTTGCCGGATCGAGCACAATCGAGTTTTCCCCTACAGCACCGGCAGCTGAGAGCCACGCAACCGGAGGAGCGGGCGCAAAACGCTTGTCAGCATACGTGACGCGCACAGAAATGTTGCCGGACGCCGCGTCGCGATAATTGGCATTATCCTCACCGGTCGCAAGATTTTTCGCGCTTAGTGCTGCCAACCCGATGGCCGAAACTTTTAGGAAGTCCCGTCGCGTATTTTCCATAGAGGTCGCTCTCCTGAATAGGGGCGTGATTCGAATCCTGGATCCGGTACCAAGACTAAACTCAACAGCAGAACTGTCATCCTACCAGACAAGGCAAGCCGCTCTTTTTTGGTACACTGACGCTCCGGTTTCAAGCGACTTATCACGAAATGAGAATGCGATTCACCTTGTTATGCAATTATGCAGGTTTGCAGTACTTCTCCTAGCTATTCCCGCCGCCGCGGGCGCGCAGATTGACAAAGGTCATTGGAGCCTTGTCTGGAGCGATGAATTCAATGGTCGTAATCCCGCGGTAGATGCAACCAAATGGGTGATTGAGACCGGAGGTGGAGGCTTCGGCAACGACGAACTGGAATACTACACTGCGCGACCACAGAATGTGCAGGTGCGGCACGGAAATCTGATTGTTAAGGCACTCAAGGAAAACTACACCGGCCCCGACGGAGTGACGAGGGGCTATACCTCGGCTCGAATAAAAAGCCAGACCAAGTTCAGCCAAGCCTATGGCCGATTTGAAGCCCGCATCAAGATACCTCGCGGCCAGGGTCTCTGGCCAGCTTTCTGGATGCTGGGAGATGATATCGACAAAGTTGGCTGGCCTGACGACGGCGAGATCGACATCATGGAGAATATTGGGAAGGAACCATCAGTGGTCCACGGCACAATCCATGGACCCGGATATTCCGGCGCGGGCGGTATCGGCGACTCCTACCCTTTGCTCCACAACCGCCGCTTCGCCGACGATTTTCATATTTTTGCCATCGAGTGGGAGCCCGAACTGATTCGCTTCTGCACTGATGGCCACCTCTACGCGACCCGCACGCCGAAAGACTTGCCTGCCGGGAAGAAATGGGTCTTCGATCATCCGTTCTTTATTATCCTGAACGTCGCAGTCGGGGGAAACTGGCCGGGCAACCCGGATGCGTCCACCGTGTTTCCCCAGACTATGTTGGTCGACTATGTTCGCGTGTACCAGCGAACGAAGCCCTGAGAAAGTCGCGATTTCGGAAACTGTGATAATTCTTCAATGCCATGCGAACTCTGATTATTCTCGGAACCCTGCTTTTCCTTCGTCACGGCATCGGCACAGCCACAACTCCTGCTCGTTCCGGTACCAACCAGTGTTGCGCCAGGAACTGGGAGCCTTCCCATTACGCGGTCGTTCCCCTTGGCAATCACTGGCTTTCATGACAGCCGAGTCGACCGCGGATCGGTCAGTCCTTCGCCGCCACAACTACCATAACTCTGCTGCAGACTCGCGTGCCGGAGGGGAATGCGAGGACGTGTAATGAGCCTCAACACTTTGCTCGTTATGGAGGTTCGGCCTCTAGGCGACTTCCCTGCAGGGGCTCTGATTTCAGCAATTGGCGCGCCAGCCGCGGTATTACTAAGGGCAGCACTAGTCGGAATCTATGAAGTGGGGGTGTCGCTCACTCGCCCTTCGGTCCGCTCAGCCTGAAGCGGACTCCTCGGGCTCGATGGTACCGACTGAGTACGATAGGTCCACGATGGCGGAAGCGAGGCTCCATCGGGCCCGCAACTTAAATTTGCATGTGAAATCCGTTCTTCGATCAAGCTATGTGCCGGAGCCAGGGAACACACTGGATCGGTTGCGGCTTCGTCGCCCGTGACCAGGAAGGCTTGGCAGCGGCAGCCACCAAAGTCCAAGGTACGCCGGTCGCAGCTTCTGCAAGGTTCCGGCATCCAGTCTTCTCCCCGAAATCGGCGGAACGACCCGGAGTCTTCCCAAATCCAAGACAGAGATTTTTCTCGTACATTTTCGAAATCCATTCCGGGAATAACGGTAGCGGCGTGGCAGGGCAAGACGCGCCCCGAAGGATCGACCAGCATGAGTTGGCGGCCCCAGCCTCCCATGCAAGGTTTGGGAAAGCTGGCGTAGTAATCCGGTGTCACGAAATCGACTTTGATTCGACCTTTGAGACGTTCTTGCGCTCGCTGCACGATCAAAACGGAGCGTTGAACCTGCTCGCAAGTGGGTAGCAGCCACTCGCGGTTTTTCAGAGCCCACCCGTAATACTGAACATTCGCAATCTCGATGCGCTGCGGACCCAGCGATTCCGCAAATGAGATTATTGACTCGAGGCGATCCAGGTTATGACGGTGCACCACCAGATTGACAGTAAAAGCCAGGCTCTTACACTCGTGAATAAGGTTGGCGAGAGCCACTTTTCGGGCATGGACGGGTACACCCGCCACACGATCGGCGGAGCCCTCGTCAGAATCCTGAAAGCTCAATTGCAGGTGATCCAAGCCTGCTGCGATCAACGAGGCCAGCTTTTTCTCATTCAGCCCTATTCCTGACGTGATCAGGTTCGTATACAAATCAAGGGAATGTGCGACCGAAACTAACGAATTGAGGGCGCTGCGGGCCAGCGGCTCTCCACCGGTAAAGTGCACCTGAAACATTCCGAGTTTCGCCGCCTGTTCTAGAACCTGGATCCACACTTCGGTTGGAAGCTCCTCGAAATTCGCACGGAGTTGCAGTGGATTAGAGCAATACACACAATGGAGTGGACAACGGTGTGTCAGCTCGGCGATCAGCGCCAATGGTGGGGTTGTCATCAGAAGTCAATCACTCGCCGCTGCTGCAGGCGGCTCAGAAAAGACTCGATCTCTTGTTCCATCTGCTTGGGGTCCGCTGATTGATAGCGGCTCTCCATTTCGACGAGAATCTCGGCAAATGTGCGCCTGCCGTCGCAGAGTCGAAGGATATCGATAGCGGTGCCTTTCAATCGCAAGACACCTTCTGGAACCAAAAGCGCTCCGGCACCATCCTCGCCTTCGCGAACGCGGCAGCCAACCGCCAGTCGCGGCTGTGACGAGCTATTGAGGGTATTCAATCTTGCTCCGGACGAAAAGCTCCGGGCGGAGGCCACCCGGGCTGAACATAAGCGAAGTACAAGGCATCGAGTTGCGCCCAGAGCAGGTCGCACTTGCGCGTGAGAGCTCGAACCGCCAGCTCCTGCTCATTGCGGTTGCGGGCATGTTCATACACCCAATTAAAGGCAAATTGCGCATCTTCGGGGGCTTGAGAAAGCCGGGCTTCAAAGTAGCCGAGCGCATCGCTAAGCCATGCATAATGGCGGCGTAAGGAATCCAGCCGTACAGCGATCAGGCGACTCGCAAATAATTCGGTGAGCGATGAAGCAACTGCTTCCAGCAAAGTTCCCCGTTCGACCAGCGCGAGGTAAGCGTCAACCGCATATCGCACGCCGGGCAGTAGTTCCGCGCAGGCGGTCACCCGCTCGCGCGCCAGTCCCGTGGCCTCAGCCAGTTTCAACCAGCGTTCCACACCTCCGTCTCCGTCGCGGCCGTCCTGGTCGAGCAGCCGCTTTCGCCAGGCACGCCGAAACTCGAGATCATCGCTGCGGGAAAGAATGATGGCGTCCTTCATGGGGACACGGCTCTGGTAGTAGTAGCGATTCAGCACCCAGGCCTGAAGCTGTCCGGGTGTAAGACGCCCTTGGTGCATCAGCAGGTGGAAGGGGTGGCGGTGATGGTAGCGATCCTCCCCAATTGCCTCCAGACGTCCAGAAAATTCTTTCTCGGTCAGGAGGCGCGCGCTTGTTTCGGGTACTGCAACCTGAATTCCCATCCATCCTCCGCTATTTCCCACCCAGCCTCGATTACTTCACGATACTGCTGGCTGTCTTTATCCAGAACGGGATTGGTGTTGTTGATGTGAATAAAAACCTTGCGTGGCCGCCCCAGTTTTGCAAGCCGCTCGAGGCTCCCGCCCCGCCCGGAGATAGGTAGGTGACCCATTCCAGTGGCGCTGCGGAAGCCCCGCTTCAGGCCGATCAGTTCATCGTCAGACCAGAATGTCCCATCAAACAGTAAGATGTCGCAGGAGTCGAACAGCTCTAACAGCTCATCTTCCACGGCGGGTGCAGTTGGAAAGTAAGCCAATCGTCCGCCCCCGTCGCTCGCCGCAACTACGAGACCCAGGACCGCTTCCTCAGGATTCAAATCGGTCCCGCTTCCATCCACGTAGGCTGGAAAGGAACCGGATAGAGCAACGGGCTGACACTCTAAATAAGGAATCGAGTCCGGAGTTGCCAAGCGGAACCTTTCACCGGGCAGAATATCCGTCCAGACACTCTGCCAAGGCTGCCGGGACAGCATGTTAAAGAAGATATTGCGCTCCCTGAGGAGCCGCCGTAAGGATCCCGTCGAGTAGATTTGAAGGGGCTCGAGCTCTCGCAGTAGAAGGAGTCCGAGTACCTGGTCCAAGTCGCCCCCGGTGAGCACTACCCCGGCAATCGGACTGTGACGGAACGCCCCGTTGTCCACCATAGTGCTTGCCGCGCCGCCCTCGGGCCGGGAGTGTAGCTCCGGTGTGCTCTCGATCTGCGTGCGCAGATCGGGGGAGGCGTTCAGCAGGAACCAATCTTTATCGTCGCCGCTGATCGCTATTTGACATTGCGAGCGGGCGCTTGATTGCAACGTCCGCTCGCGTATGCCCTTGCAATTGCGGCAGGCACAATTCCACTGCGGAAAGCCGCCTCCAGCAGCGGAGCCCAGTACCTTGACGCGCACCGTGTTGGTTTATAGCGTTGCCACGGCATATGAGTTGATCTCACACGCCACGGAAATGTCTTCAAAATCGGGTGTAACCCATTCCATGTGCATAGCTCCTTTGATGCTCAAAGACTTCGTTTTGTTTCGCCCAGCGGTTGTCACCGCCGCAATTTACCATTCCTAGAGGCGGCGAAAGCTTTTTATGGCAGTGTAAAAGCTACCACAGCATCGCCAACAGGGTTGGGCGGAAAATTAGCCCTGTCGGGGACATTCCCGCCAAAATCGTTCACGATGTATTCCTTGCCATTCACCACGTAGGCGACCGGGGCTCCTTGCGCCCCACCTCCATTGGAGATGGTCGTGCCATCGAACGTAAACAACATTTCCCCGGTGGCCGCATTCACCGCGTTGAACTTGCCGTTGCCCTCGCCAAAGAACAACAGGTCGCCGGCAATGAGTACGCCCGATTTCGCGGGCTGATCGATCTGGATCTTCCACACCAGCTTGCCCGTAGTGGTGTCGGTCGCACCGTACAAGCCAAAATTCGTTACTCCTTCTTTCGGAGTCAATTCGTCGAACGTGGAGCCCAGGAAGAGGCCGCCTGAATTGGGGCCTTTATTGTTCGGGTAGGTGAAAAACGTGGTCGGCTCGTATCGTGTTCCGTAGTAGACGTACTTCGTCCGGGGACTATATCCTTGCGCGATCCCCTCGCAGCCGCCATCATCTCCCGGCACTATCAGGTATGTCTGCTGCTGCGGAAGCGTGTACTGCGGCGCCAACTTAACGCCCGACGGCAGCAAGGTAGTGTCGATCGTGCCAGGAATAAATTTTAGCGGCGTCAGCGGTTCGACCGATGAAACCGGTTGCGTTGGGGACGGATGTTGCCAGCCGGGGGTGGTCGGAACCTTGACCTCTCTCACTGGAAACACCGGATGGCCGTTTCGCCGATCCAGGATGTAGTAGTTCCCGTTCTTGCTGCAGTGGCCGAGCGCCGGGATAGTCTGACCACCTCTGCGGACGGGGAACAACACAGTTGTCATCGTGCTGTCATAGTCCCAGAGATCGTGGTGCGTCTCCTGGAAATACCAGCGCACCTTGCCGGTGGCGAGGTCGAGAGCGACCGTCGAAGAAGAATACAGATTGTCGCCCTTGCGGTCGACTCCGTTGATGTCAGGGGCGGCGTTCCCAGTGCCGAAGTAGACGAGGCCCAGTTGCGCATCGATCGAGGGCGTCTGCCACGCCATAGCGCCCCCCGCCCTCCAGGAATTACCGGCCCAGGAATGCGGTTCCGTGGTGTAGAAGCGCCACGCAACCGTGCCACTATCGGTGTGGAGCGCGATGACCTGGCCACGAACCTGATACTCGCCTCCGGATAGAGCCACTATGACCAATCCATTCGCGGCCTGGGGTGCCATGTTGATGGCAACCCGGGTGTGAAAGTCGGCCACGGTGTTTTTCCAGAGAACCTCGCCGGTTTTCGCGTCCAGGGCTACCACGACGTCGTCAAGGCGGCCATAGATAACCTTATCTGTTCCAGAACCTGAGCCCGGGACAAAAATGACGCCGCGGTTATTGCGCCCACAGCAGACAGAAATCTGATCCAGAGAAGGCATTTCCCCGGGCATCTCGATAGGCTTGTAAGACCACTTCTGTTCGCCTGTGGCTGCATCCAGCGCAAATACATCATCGTGGCCATCGGTGATATACATCGTGCCATTGACCACGATCGGAGAAGTCTCCAGTTCAGCCTTGTCATCGAGTACCTTCGTGTGAAATACCCAAGCGACCTTGAGGTTGGCAACGTTGCTGGGATTGATCAGATCGACATCCTGGAAGCGGGTGTTGGCCAGGTCGTTGCCATAATGCAGCCAGTTAAGCGTGGTAGCCAGCGCTGCCTTTGCGGCCGGCGGCCCGGCCAGCAAGAACTGCCCACTGATCAACAACATAGCGACCGCGAGCAGCAACACAGTGATGCCCAACAAAGGAATTCGTTCTTTCACGGTGACAATTCTCCTCGGAGTCTCGTCGGCTGGGAGCCGAGCGTAGCTAACTCCGCGTTTGGCTGGTTAACGTTGCTTGGTGACGATAAGGAGCGACGTTATTTTCGAATCCACCTTGCGGTCGAGGAGGCGCCTTCTTCCCACGTTGGAAACGCCAGAATTTTCGGGGCCCAAACCTTGGAATAGAGAAACCTTGGACACAACGGAGACCTTCGAAGTAGCCAGGGGGTACGCTACTCTCGCTGGCGTTCGCGTGTCAAGCTCACAAGGCCCTCCAGGCCCTCCACGGCCCTGCACAAAGTGATTTTGGGGCGACAGTTCTTCTTTGCGCTACATCAAGGACGGATGGCTCGATGTGTGGTGTCGTATGCAACTCGGAACCTGGGGACGTCAATCATCAGAGCCAAGGTGGGGGAGAACGATATGACCGGATTTGTTCGCAGACTGTGGAGTGACGATCAAGGGCAGGACATTGCTGAATACGCAGTGATGTTGGCGGTTATTCTTGTACTCGTCGTGGGGACCATTCGACTCGTCGGGACTAAATCGAATACCGTGTTCTCCAACGTGGCTAGTTCTATCCAGTAGGAGTTTGATACTTCCCCCACACATTCTCCTTCGTCAATTGAATGCATCTCTCCGTCTCAAACACTTGAGCTGTCCCTCCAGGTTTGCCTTTCTCGTTTTTTTCTCGCATCATACTGTTGACGTCTAAGCACGTCGTCCCCAGGTAATCGTGGCGATGCTTGCTGGCAAGTTAAATCGTTCTTCTTTCTGCAGGCGCGGATGGTCGTTGCCCAAGGTGATCGCCTTGGTCGCTGTCCTTTCTTGTTGCATTCGATCGAACGCACAGGACACTCCAACCGACAACCAGACTGCGAGTATTCACGGCAGCGTCCTGAACAGCGTCACGCGTGAGCCGATAAGCCGCGCACTCGTCGTCTCCTCTGACAACCGGTTCGCGACCATGACAGATGATCAGGGGCATTTTGAATTCGTTCTTCCGGAGACCAGCCCTGACAAATCCGCCGACGGTGCTGAGGGCTCCAATGGAACTGTGTCCAGACTCTCAAGCGATCCGCCTTTTATTTTTCCAACTGCTCTCACCGCCCGAAAACCAGGATTCTTGCCCGACAGCCCCGGAGTTCAGAACTCCCAGCCGGTTACGCCGAATCAGGAGCTGACGATCCTGCTCGTGCCCGAAGCCTCCATTGTGGGACGGGTTGTATTCCCCACTTCTGACGGCTCCGACAAGGTCGAAGTAGAGATATATCGGAGACAAGTCCAGGAAGGCCGAGCCCACTGGATTTCCGCGGGCAGGGTCACAACCAGATCCAATGGGGAGTTCCACTTTGCTGAGCTTGCTGCAGGCACATACAAGCTGTTCACACACGAATTATTGGACCGCGATCCACTAACCTTCAACCCGCACGGACAGCTGTATGGATATCCGCCTGTCTACTTTCCCGCGGCAAACGATTTTGCATCGGGCAGCACTATTTCGTTATCGGCAGGCAAGATTTTTCATGCGGATTTGACTCCAGTGAGAAGGGCTTACTATCCGGTGAAAGTCCGCCTCAACAACGTAGCGGCCGGTGTTCCGACTGCAGTGGTTGTTTCGCTTCACGGCCACCATGGTCCAGGGTATTCCCTCGGCTATAACGACAGGACGCAAACCATTGAAGGCATGCTGCCGGACGGAACATACACGCTGGAAGCCATAAACTTCGGACCTAACGGGGCGACCGGATTGCTGAATATCACGGTGAAAGGTGCGGCCGTGGAAGGACCAACCACGACATTGGTTCCTAACGGCTCGATTAGCGTGAATCTAAGAGAACAATTCACTGGTGAGAACAATCCAGAGACGAATGGTCTAGGCGGGGCCGATGGCATCCGGCGGGATCGCGAGCGCTACGTCAACGTGAGGTTAGAGCCGGCGGACGATTTCGGCATGGAAAGAGGTGCAACTCCCCGGAGTCCTTCAGCGCCAGATGACAATTCCATAGTGCTCGATGACGTGCAACCTGGACGGTACTGGGTACGGGTAGATTCATCCCGGGGCTTTGCAGCGTCGATCACCTCTGGTGGAGTGGATCTGCTGCATCACATGCTTGTAGTCGGCCTGGGAGCGTCGCCTCCTCCGATTGAGCTGACCATGCGCGACGACGGCGCCCAGATTGATGGCACAGTCGAGGGCGTGGCGACGCCGTACGCGGGTACAGGCGTTTCGTTGCTACCCAGCACTTCACCCTATATCTATTGCATTCCGCTTCCGGATAGCAGCGGGCAATTTCGGGAAGTTTGGGTGTCGCTACAGGGCAAATTCAGTTCTACGCAACTTGCGCCCGGGACTTATCGTGTATTGGCTTTCGATCGGCCGCATTCGGAACTCGAGTATCGGAATCCCGACGCCATGCGCGCTTATGACTCCAAGGGATTGGTTGTCCGATTGGTTTCCGGCCAGAAGGAACATTTGCAGCTTCACTTGATCTCAACAGACGAATAGATATGCCAGCAACTCCAGGTGTGAAGGTGTTAGCCGGTCTTGTGCTTCTCGTGCTGATCGTGTCGCCTCGGCTCTGCGCTCAGAGTGGCAGTCGCCCGAGTGCGGCTTCGACTGGACCGTTTCGAATCGCCGGAACGGTCGTAAGCGCGAGCAGCGCAACCCCCCTTGGGCAAGCACTGGTATCTATTGTTAACACCAAGAACTCGCGCGACGCGCAGTCGATGGTGACCTCCGAAGATGGACGTTTCGAATTTAAGCAACTGAAAGCCGGAAAGTACTCCTTGCAAGGAGCAAGGCGTGGCTTTGTCACCGGCGCCTACGATCAGCACGAACAATTCTCGACCGCAATTGTCACCGGCGCGGGAGTGGACACGGAAAACCTTGTCCTGCGCCTATCGCCTTCCGCGGTGCTGGCGGGTAAGGTAATCGATGAATCAGGAGAGCCGGTGCGCCATGCGAACGTGACGCTGTATCGTGAAGATCACAGCGCGGGCGTGAGCCGCATTGTCAGGTTTTCCGGCGATACCACCGACGATCGAGGCTCGTTCGAGTTTGCACCTCTGGATCCGGGCACCTACTATGTGTCCGCGGTTGCGACGCCTTGGTATGCAGTGCATCCTGTTTCTGTGCGCAGGGACAACCCGCCAGCTTCTGCGGCACCTGTCGATCGGCATCTGGATGTCGCCTATCCCACTACTTATTACGCTGACGTTACGGAGTCCGACGACGCTCTACCGATTCCGGCAAGAGGTGGGGACCGGCTGGAAATCGAAATACACCTCAGTCCGGTTCCCGCCCTTCACTTGCTCGTTCACGTTCCCGAGAACAGCCAACAGGGAGGATCTATGCCCATCCTTCACAAGCGGGAATTCGATTCAACCGAATTCATTCGCTATGACGGAGCACAAGCGGTCTCTCCCGGCCTTCTCGAACTGACGGGAGTCCCGGCGGGCAAGTACAGCGTTCGCATGCTCAGCTCGGAACCCGGGAAACGCGGACAAGCAAGCGAGATCGACCTCACCAGCGACGGTCAGGAACTGGAAACAGCCAGCGCCGAACCTATGAGCACGGTGAAGGTCTCGGTTCAGATGCCGGCAGGCGAGAAGTTGCCTCAGGAACTTGCGATTGCTCTGCGAGACAGCGCGGGAAGAATTGTGGCTTTCCACCCGGTTGATGCGAAGGGTGAAGTGAACTTCGGTGATCTCGCTGCCGGTAAGTACGTCGTGCTCGCGCCTAGTCGGAATAGAGTATATTCCGTGGTTCGAATTTCATCGGAAGGAAGTGACGCCCCAGGGCATACTTTGAACCTGGCTCCCGGTGCCGCTCTTTCCGTCACCGTTTCGCTAATCGGTGGCTCCGCGAGTGTGGAAGGATTCGTGAAGCGTGGAGAAAAGGGCGTGCCCGGGGCCATGGTCGTGTTGGTACCAGAAAATGCGGAATCAAACCGCGAGCGGTTCCGGCGTGACCAGAGCGATCTGGATGGAAGTTTTAAGCTGCCAAGCGTAATTCCCGGCGCTTACACGGTGATTGCGATTGAGAACGGTTGGGATCTGGACTGGTCCCAGCCCGGCGTTATCGCCCGCTACACTCCGCAGGGACAGAAGCTGACAATCAGCGGCGGAGGTCAGCGATCAATCCACCTGCCTGAATCGATTCAAGTGCAATCGAAGTAAAATTTCGGCGCCATAGGCGATGACTTTTCACCACGTTTTTCCTATTTCCACTCCCCTAACGTGCCATGCGATGAAAGGCCCGAAGGTGTTTTCCGAGGGGAAGCCCGTACCGCTTGTGCTCTCGGTGTCCTCGTCATGAAGCGTGCCATTCGCCTGGGAGAAAGCGCCCTGATGTGGACACGCAGGAGTCCAACAATCGGCAAAATGATTCCTTTTGCGCAATTCTTTGCGCTTCCTGGTCCCGAGTCCTACTTGCACCCCTGTCACAAGTAGTTCCAGCGCGGAAGGATGGATTCCTGCCTATGGCATGAGGAATGCATCATCCCGGGTGTGCCCTCCCGCCTGAAGACTCAATACCCGGTAGGGAGCACATGGGACATCGTCTAGAACCTCGCATTCAACTTGACTGTCGGGGCAGCCTTTGCGGAATGAATCAGGGGCGCCCGTTTCTGGAACCGGCAATCATCCGTAACCTAAGCGGAAGAGGTCTGCTCGTCGAGGCCGGGTGCTGTTTTGCCAGACCGGGCGACCTTGTCGTAGTGAGACACGGCCAATACAAAGGAAGGTTTGAAGTAGTTCGAGTTCAGAAAACTCCGTTTGGGAAGCAGCTGGGGCTTCGACATACGTCGCCCGCTGCATTGTTCTGGGGCTTCGATCTTCCGCTGCCCGCACCGGACAGCTACCGGCGCCCGCGTATCCAAACCAGGCGACATCAACCACGATATATTCACGAATTATCGGTCGAGATTCGTATTCAGAACTCGCGAGTGCCGATCTGGAGCACTACGGGTGACATCAACGAAGCTGGTTGTTTCGTGCACATGCTTAACGTCCTGCCAGTCTCAGCGCGCCTTGACATCGCGATGTGGATCGGCGCAGCGAAGATCTGGGCGCAAGGAATGGTGATCAGCAGCGTCGGCGGCTATGGAACGGGCATCCGGTTCCTCGCAATTTCTCAAGAAGGACGTCAGCGACTGCGAAAATTGATCGAAAGCAGTCCACGGGTTAGAGACCGGCGATCCTCGCACGAGGCGGATCTAGTTTGGCAGGCCGATCTGGAAACCTATTCGGAACCAGTCGAGTGGCGCGAGGCGCTCAACAGGTAGAGAACGTCGGCGCCTCTTCGCCACCCTTTGCCGCAACCAGGGGTCCTCTCAGCTGCGCTATTTACAGAGAGCGTAGAAAGTTCAACAGGTCCTGCTGTTCGCGCACCGAAAGCCTATTGTAGTTCGCAATCACAGCATTTGACTCCGAATCGGGATACCAGGCATTGCGGTTGCTCGCATGCGCCTGAATTGCTTTGACCAAGTCCGTGGTTCGGCCGTCGTGCAGGAAGAAGATTCGCTGGCCTAATCCCCACAGCGGGGCGGTACGAAATTCATCTCCTCTCGCAACACCCTGGCTGATGTGGTCGTGCAGTCCAGGGCCCATGCGATGAAGGAGCAGGTCGGAAAACAGGTTCACGTCAACCTTGCTCAATGCCGCCACCGAGGATTTTTCCGTTCGCAGCGACGGTGTGTGGCATAGCGCACAACCAATGTTCTGGAAGACTTGCCTTCCGCTCTCGATGGAAGGAGTGCTTGGAGCAGGTTTCGGCTGGTCCAACAAACGCATGAACAATACGAATTTCACGACATCACTGGGAAACTCAGTTCCGTCTGCATCAAAGTGTGTAGCATCTTCTGGAATGCCGTTGAATTGGCACGATGCTGTCTCGTCGCGTTCGTTGGGGAAGATCTCGTTGGTTATGCCCATCTCGACGTTGTAGGCCTCCGCCGCAAACAACTGCAGCGATTTGTTTTGTGCCTTCCAACCAAAGCGCGTGATCGAACCATCGTTGCCATTGGTGTTCGGCCGGCCTCTGATCCCGAGCAGTCGCTTGCGATAAAGTTGAGAACGCATATTGGCAAGGATGGCAGAGTCGGAAATCGCTTCGATGAGCCCCCCACCGAATACCGGAGTAGGAATGCGGAAGACGAGGTTTCCCTCCGCCGCCGCTCTCCGGAAATCCGGCTGTGCCAGGGTGCAACCTTTAGCATCGCTACGACCTGTGATGGTGAACAAATCGTGGACACCGCCATCCGCATGCCGCAAATCGGCTGCGAAAGGAAATCGCGCTTCGCGTACCGGGCCATTGAGAGTGATGAAAAACGGCAGTTGATTGGTTGCGCCCTGATCGCTGGCGGCGGCGACCTGGGGGTTTACGGAGGGACTGGTGCCGCCCACGGCCGGCTGAGCGTGACATTGACCACAGGATTCCCCGTTGAACCTCGGTCCGAGCCCGAGGCTGGTATCGGCTATGGTGCCCAAGACCGACTGGATCTCCATGAAATCGTCGAGACCGGCGTTGAAATATGAGGTTTGATTGGCGGTCAAACCAGCGATCGGCGCACCGGCTCCGGCCGGACTTCCGCGCACACCGGGATCGGTTGCCACGGTTTGCGTTCCACCCCGCGTCACACTGGTTATCAGCAACGGGAACAGCACCAGAATGATAACTGCTTTCCGTGGGCGCAAATTCTTTGGGTTCGCGTAAGAAATTGCCTTCGCTCTTAGAAACATCGATCCCCCTGTCGACGGTGGCACTTGTGCGGATTGGGTAGGAACTGCGCTCCACCTCAGCGGTGGTTAGAGAAAGTGGCGTGTCAGTTGGAGTACTCTGCCCCTGAAGAAGAAATTTGGGCAGGTGCCGAAAGGACATGCCAGAAGAGAAAAAAGGTCAGCCTGAACGTCTGCCACACGAAACGGGTGCGGTGACGTTTCGGCCATTCCATGGATCATGGCGTCCCTGGTCAGCCTTAACTGAGCCAGAAGGTGATCAAAACGAGACCAATGCCGCACCCTGTTATCAAACAAAAGTGGCTAGTAAGTGGCATGATTGTAATGCAGGTGATGGCCCGGGCGATTTTGTCGCAATAGTGGGCTGCTCGGGCAAGGGTCTTACCTTCGCGAATTTCGGTTGCTCGTGATGCTTGCCACGCGAACTTCGTTATGCGAGACTGCGCAGCGTGCCAATGAAGAGAGCTAAGACTGGCGAGAATGGCCCGCGGCGCGTGTTGCGCGAGCCGATCAGCCTCAAGAAACTGGCGGATTATCTCGGGCTGTCGCCGGCCACCGTTTCGCTGGTTATCAACCGTTCGTCCGTAGCCGACTCGATTCCGCAGGACACGAAAGACCGTATCTTCTCGGCAGCACGCAAGTTCAACTATCGTCCCAATTTTTTTGCCCGCTCACTGCGCACTCAGCGCAGCTTCACTATCGGCGTGATCGTCCCGGAAGTGAGTGATGGATATGCCGCAATGGTCATGAGCGGCATCGAGGATCATCTTCTCCGGGAAGGATACTTTTATTTCGTCGCCAGTCATCGCCACCGGCCCGACCTTATCGATGAATATCCCCGGATGTTTCTGGATCGATCCGTGGACGGGCTTATCGGAGTGGACACGCCCTGGCATCATGATCTGGCGGTTCCGGTCGTAACCGTCTCGGGACATAACGAGGTCAAAGGCGTCATCAACATTGTGCTTGATCATGAGCGCGCTGCCGAGCTTGCACTGAAACACCTGGTGCAGCTTGGCCACCGCAAGATCGCCTTTATCAAAGGGCAGGAATTCAGCTCCGATACGGCCGTGCGTTGGAACGCAATAATGGAAGTGGCGCGACGACTGGGATTACCGGCTCCGCCGAGACTCACGGTTCAGCTGGAAGGCGATTCGCCGTCTCCGCAACTTGGCTACAAAGTAACAAGAAAGCTTCTGGCCACGCGCGAGCCCTTCACCGCGTTGTTTGCTTTTAACGACATTTCCGCAATGGGTGCCATTCGGGCTCTGCGCGAATCAGGGATGCGGGTTCCTGAGGACGTTTCCGTCGTGGGCTTCGATGATATCCAGAGCGCTGCTTATCAGAATCCCGGGCTCACCACGGTGCGACAGCCGCTTTACAAAATGGGAAAGCTTGCCGCCGAAACGGTGCTGCGCAGGATCACGCGGCGGTCGGTCAATACCAATGCGAAGCAAATCACGGTTGAGCCGGAACTCATCGTGCGGGAAACAACTTGTGCCGTACCTGCACAGGCTCGCTGACAGCAAGTCTCCAGCGGGCTAAGCGGGACACAAAATGATGCCATTGTTGGCTAGACCCGCTGGTCAATCCGGCTCCCAACAGCCCGCCAGCTTCAACCCACGAAAGAAGATTGTCAGCGCACCCCTTCCGGCTTTGCTGCACGCGGGCTTCGTTTTGACTGGCGTCGTCAACACCATGCTGGGACCGTTGCTCCCAATCCTCTCAGTGCGATGGAAACTGAACGACACGCAGGCCGGCCTTCTATTTACCTCCCAATTTGCCGGTTCCATGCTGGGAGTAGCGGCGTCAAGTTTCGTCGCGCCCCGCTGGGGCTCGCGGGTCTCTCTGGTTTTGGGGCTGGGAATGATGGCGCTGGGCACAGGTGCACTTGAACTTGCCACTTGGGACCTAGGCATCCTTTTAGCTTTCGTGTTTGGGACCGGGTTAGGGCTGACCATCCCAACTACGAATCTCCTGGTTTCGGAACTGAACCCGGGCCGGCGCGCTGCTGCTCTGAATCTGGTGAACCTTTCCTGGGGCATAGGAGCCGTGGGATGTCCCTTCTGTGTAGCGGGACTGCAAGGCATGAACCGAGGCCCACTTCTTCTCTACGGAACCGCGGGGCTACTGGTGTTGCTGACCGTGGTTCTGACAAGAGTCTCTTTCGGCGACTCCCATCAACACGGAGCGCCCGACGTTATGTCATCTTCTCCGGGGAAAAGCATTTGGCGAAGCCGCTACGTTCCAATTCTCGGGGCTATCTTCTTCTTATACGTAGGGAGCGAAACCGCTGTGGGAGGATGGACTGCTTCGTATGCGCGCCGAATGATTTCGACTAGCGGAGCGTATTGGGCGATCATGCCTTCCTTTTTCTGGGCGGCATTGCTGGTCGGGCGAGCGGTCGGACCATTGCTCCTGCGGCACGTTCCGGAGCTGATGCTGGCTCGAGTGGGATTAGGGTTGAGTGCTCTCGGGATCCTCGCACTGCACTCGGCGAAGAACACCAGCGCGCTGGCAATCAGTGTAGGCTGTGCCGGGCTCGGTTTTTCCACCGTCTACCCTATCGCGATCGCAATGCTCTCACACACGTTTGGGGCGATGGCGTCACGCATTGCCGGACTGATGTTCATGCTGGCAGGATTGGGGGGCGCCACTTTGCCTTGGCTTGTGGGTTATGCCTCGACCTGGTATGGCAGTCTGAAATTTGGGCTGCTGGTTCCTTTGGGCGGGTGCTTCGCGATGCTGATAATGTACGGACTGCTTTCCGAGCCAGGAAAAGCTTCAGACATGGCGGGTTGACCTTGGCCCGTGTTTTTTCCTCCCTAAGGCGTTTCCTCCCTAAAAGCCGCGTAGATGCGGAACTCTGACAAAACTATTACAAACTTTCTCTTGAGGGTAAGTAGATGCATCTCTACACTGCGGCGAAAGGTTCTCAGGTTGTCAGTTCGGTAAAGAAATAAGAAGTCTCAAGAAGTCTAATCTGCAAGCAGACGGTTGAACCGGGCCCCGAACCGAGTACCAAAGTTAGCTTCACGCCACACGTCCACAAGTCAGCTGGAGAGTCGATTGATGAAAAGCGATGGCGTGTCTCTTTGGCCTCTAATTGCAGTCTTTATGGTTACGGGTTGGGCAGGGTCCGCGTGGGCAGGAGTCCTGGTCACAGCCCCCGCAAATAACAGTACGGTTGGAGCGAGCGTGCAATTTGTCGCAACCGCAACCACCAGCTGCTCCAAAGGCGTTTCGGCTATGGGGATCTATACCGCTCCCGGAGTGCGGGCCTACGTGGTGATCGGCGCAAGCCTAAATACCACTTTGAATTTGAATTCGGGAACCTACGGCACCGTGGTCCAGGAATGGGACAACTGCGGCGGTTCTTCCTCCACCCCGATCAGAATCACAGTCAGCGGAACATCCACGGGAGGAGTACATGTCACATCGCCTGCTAACAACAGCTCGGTGGGCTCACCGGTGAATTATATTGCGACTGCCACCTCCAGTTGCGCCAAAGGCGTGGCGGCAATGGGCATCTATACTGCGCCCGGGGTGCTGGCTTATGTCGTCAAGGGGGCAGCGCTGAACACAAATCTCGCGCTTAGCACGGGCACCTACAAGACGGTGGTTCAGGAGTGGGACAATTGCGGTGGGGCACTCAAGACTCCGATTAACATCACGGTAAACTCGGGTCCGGCTCCTGCGGGAACCAAAACATTCTCCAACCTGCATGCGCAATCAGGATGGATCGGGTACGCTCTGCTGCCGGTTTCCTATGCCATCTGCGCCACCTGCACTCCGAACGGACCGCAAGCTACCTGGGCGCGAATAACGGGCGTGTCGTCGCCCTCAGTGAGTGGCAGTTCCACCCGGCACGATATCGGCGGCACTACACAATATGCGGATGTTCTCTGGAACAATCACTTGATCGGTGATTTTTCCAGCCAGGGCCTTCCCGACTTCAGCAAGACACTGGTTCCCAGCCTGCACAATTTCATCTACGATGTTTACTTTTACGCGACCAACATCGAACGCTCACAAGCCCTGGAGTTTGATATCAACCAGTTCTTCGGCGGCAAGTCATTTATCTGGGGCCACGAGTGTCGGATCGCGGGCGGCCATCAGTGGGACGTTTGGGACAACCCCAACCAGAAATGGCATCCCACCGGGATTCCCTGCAACCCCATCAATGGCTGGAACCACGTGGTGATCCAGGTGCAGCGGACCGCAAGTGACCAGCTCTTATTTAAATCGATCACCTTTAACGGCGTGACTTCGAATGTGAACTACGTTTCGAACCCGATCAGCACCACCTGGTACGGCGTTACCATCAACTACCAGCAGGACGGAAACTACGCCCAGCAGCCTTATTCGATCTGGCTGGACAAACTGAATTTCACCTATTGGTAGAGTCACGCTGTCAGTGAACAAGGGCACATCAGAGTGCCCTTGTTCTTTTGCCCGATGTTCGGCAACAGCCGTACTCGATTTGGCTGGATAGGCTGAACTTCAATGTCTGGCAGGAAACAGTGCCACCCCCGGCGACTAAAGGCACATCTTCACAACGGATGTGCCCTTTTTCCCTTGCCATGCGAGAATAGGAAAGCCGGTGGCCTTTTCCCAACTCTGCACTGATTTAAGGCCAAGGCTCGCCGGAGGGTCCGAAAGTAACTTGATGGATTGAAGGCGATGGCGTCACGTTGTAATTCGCCCCAGAACAGAACGCGCGGTTCACCCAGATATGAGTGGCTCTCAAAGCGACAACACCGCCGAGCATGCGACCCTCTCATCTGCACTGAAGAAGAATCTGACGTCGCACAGTGCGTGTGCAGAATTGGCACGTCTATTTCACGTTCGCCCCGATGAAGTCGCGTTGCTGCGACTGGATAAGGGAATGCTCAGATTTCTGAATCCTCCGTCCTTGAGCGCGGCGGGGCTGATTCCACTGTCTAGCTCGGCGGTCGCCGCCCGGACTGCCGTGACCAAAACAGCATTGGTATCCAACACGTTCGCAAAAATGCGGCACATGGCGGTCTTCGAAGCTGTTAAACCACAGGCGAAAGAGGATAATCAAGCAGCGGACCCGGTACCCATTCAGAAGCTCATGTCCGCTCCGATCGTGGACGAGGAGGGTGACGTGGTGGGCGTTATTCAAATTTCTCGCAAGGGTCCTACTCCCACCGCGGCCGGACCCGATTTCACAATGGATGACCTCCACCGCCTGGAGAAGGCGGCAGCAATCGTGGCGAAGATGGGCTTCTTGCGGTAACCCGGGCGCTTCAATCCAGAGGCTCAGCGTCAATGCCGATGTTCTTTTCGCCTGCCGCCTTCTTCTCTTTGTACTTCTTCACCCAGGCCTCAAAACTCTTGCCCGCAGCCGTGTCCTTGCCGGTGAACGCTAGTGCGGCTATGTCGCTATAGGGAATTGTCACTCTGCCGCCTTCCTTGGGCAGCACGCGTACAATGCATTCACCGAGGCGCGGGCTGTCGGCGCGCCGGTCAAAAATATAGCCTTCGATCTTCTGACCATCTTTCAATGTAATAGTGAGATCTCCACGGTAGTCGAAAGCTTTTTCGAAAGCGCCGCGGACCTCCTCATCACTGGCCATCGAAGGCACCCAGCCCTGGAGGTTCTCGTGGACAACACCCAACTTTTCGTCTTTTTCCTGGGAATTGGAGAGCTTCGAATCAGACATGCGCAGACTCTACGCTTCGCTCCTGGAGATTTGAACCAGAGGTCCTGAACTGGCGGGTGTGGTGGTTGTGAAATTATCGACATCGGGGTCTTTGTAGCGGTTAAAGATCGTGGCCCGCATCGTCGCCAGAAAACCGCTGAGCGATCCGAATGTGTCATTGACGGCGCTGGTCTCGTATCCGCTGTGCACCATGCAATTGGCGCATTTGGGATTGCCGCTCTCAGTTCCGTAGTGCTCCCATTTCGTGTCACGAATCAGTTCCTCGAATGTGTCAGCGTACCCGTCCTGCAGAAGGTAGCAGGGCTTCTGCCAGCCAAAGATGTTGTAGGTTGGCATGCCCCAGGGGGTGCAGCGATATTCGCGCCGGCCCATCAGGAACTCGAGAAACAGCGGACTCATATTGAACTTCCACTGCTTATTGCGATTACTGAGAATCTGACGGAACAGGCGACGTGTTTTCTTTCGACTGAGGAAATGTTCCTGGTCGGGGGCTTTGTCGTACGTATAGCCGGGCGAGAGCATGAGTCCTTCGACGCCCAGGTCCATCATCTCGTCAAAGAATTCACGCACGCTCTTCGGGTCTGCGCCTGCGAACAGGGTGGTGTTGGTGGTTACGCGGAAGCCACGTTTGAGAGCTTCGCGAATGGCTTCAACCGCCTTGTCGTAGGTGCCTTCCCGACAGACGGAGAAATCGTGGTGCTCACGCTGCCCGTCCATGTGGACTACAAACGAGAAATACTTGCTGGGCTTGAATTGGTCGAGTTTCTCGTTGAGCAGGAGTCCGTTGGTACAGAGATAAACGTACTTCTTGCGCGCCAGGATGCCTTCAACGATCTCTGCAATGCGGGGATGCATGAGCGGCTCGCCTCCGGGGATGCTCACCATGGGTGCGCCACACTCGTCCACCGCCTTGAAGCATTCTTCCGGGCTGAGGTCTTTCTTCAGAATATGGGCAGGGTACTGGATCTTTCCGCAGCCGGCGCAAGCCAAGTTGCACCGCATCAGCGGTTCCAGCATTAGTACCACGGGGAAATGCTTCCGCCGTCTAAGCTTCTGCCGGACCACGTAGGACGCTACCGTCCACATCTGTGAAACGGGAACTGGCATTGGTAGTCTGCCTAACTCCTATATAGCTTTAGACCTTACCCTCTGTAGAAATAAATCTTACAGGATTAGCGCGGGACTTGTTGGCGTGTAACCTGCGAACTGTGTGCACAAGCCATTAAACCGCTGAAAACAGGGGGCCAACGGGAATAGCGGTTGTTGAATATTAGAGCCAAGGGATTGTTAACTTGGGCTGGTCGAGGAAGCCTCTCCGAGCTCGCGGCGTTCCCCAATTATCTGGCCGAGTTTCTGCACCAGTTCTTTGAGCGGAAACGGCTTTCGGAAGAAAGGCACTCCGCTGCGGACGAGGTCATGGAACGATTCCGTGTCGTCGTTGTAGCCAGACATATATATTGTGCACGCGTGCGAGCACACCTGCTCGAGCTTCTTGCCCAATTCCAGACCGTCCATTACCGGCATAACAATGTCAGACGACAGCGTCGATCTGTTGGTGATGACGCTTAGCCAGTTCCAGGGCTTCGGCTCCGTTCTGGGCCTCTAAGACCACGAAACCCGGTGCTGCCAACATCTCGCTGATGATTCGTCTCAAACTCACTTCGTCTTCACCAAGAAGAACCGTGGCGGTAGTATTTCTCTTCTGCCCGGATTCTGGTTTTGTCTCGACATGGTCACTCACGACGGGGAAGTACAGCTTGTTTACCGTACCGAGTCCAGGTTCGCTGTACACGGAAACGTGTCCGCCGCTCTGGCGGACCATTCCATGTCCATGGACAATCGATAGGCCGAGTTCTGTGCCTCTTCCGGCTGGTTTGGTCGTGAAGAAAGGCTCGAACATTTTGCTCTGAATTTCCTGAGGAATACCTGTGCCGGTGTCGCTCACCGCAACCATAGCGTACTCGCCGGGGGTCACATCGGGATGTTGGCGGCTGTAGTAGACGTCCAGGCGTACTGTTTCGGTCAATACTGAGCCGCCCTCCTTGCGGCATCGCGTCTCGGGCGTTTAAGGCGAGATTGATAATTGCCTGAAACACCTGTCCAGGGTCACTTTCACCAGCCTCAACGGCTTGTCGTTGGCGATAACCAGCTCGACATTCTCGCCAATGAGACGCGGCAGCATTCGTCCTACTTCCGCAAGCACAGAATTAAGATTCACTAGTTGCGGTGACACCATCTGATCTCTTGAGAATGTCAATAACTGCTTGATCATGGAGACGCCACGATCCGTGGCCTGAAGATCAGGCGAATTTCCTTGACATGGGCAACGGGGTCTCCATGGCCGCAATCTGGGGCGACGCCGATAAAGGGGCGCACGCTAGCTTCACCAAGTTCGCGTCGGGTTTCGATGCCGGGATGCACACGCACACTAACGATGTTTGAATAGTTGTTTTGAAGGGCGCTCATCTGTACAAGGATGAAGCTGGCGAAAAGCGTGTTGAGCCAGGCAGTTTCTTGCGAGTTCCCGTCGGAAGGAGGCATTCGAGCGGAGGCGATCCCAAAGAAGGAGCGCCCTTTCTATGGAGAATCGTCCGGTCGGTTCGATTTGATCCCTGTAAAGTTAGGAGGCAATTTTATTCGCCGCTTTAGCCGAAAATCGGCGGGAGGTGTTGCATTCGGCCTCAGGCACGGGGAGCTAACCGTCAAATAACCCGGGGCGGTCATCGTCAAACTTACGGCTTATCCCCAAATGCGGCACCGTCATGCCGAACCGAATAAGTTCACATCACACAAAAATCTGTCGCTGCAGCAAACCCATAACATCGCCTTGGTGGAATTCGCGGAAACACATGACCATCCCCCGGGAGTTCCAGATAAGCTTCTCAAACGCGAGCCGCGCATGACATACCGGAGTGAACGATGAGGCCGTTGGGGTCGTCACCGGTGTCGCTGAGGCCACTACTTATGCGAAAGAATCGGCAACTCGTCATTGACGGTCAGCACTACGCGCGCCGCGTTTTGAAAACCCCGTCCCACATCTCCTGACAGGCGTACATCCTTTCCGACATGTAGGTGAAGATCCAAGCCCTGGGCACAATGACAAGTGGGCTTGCCACACCGGGTCCGAGTCATGGGCGCGCTCAATGCAACAGTCGAGCCAGTGTCAGTGGATCGACGAACGATCTTTGTTTTCAACGTGGAGTTGATCGTGCGGTTGATTTTGGCAGCAGTGACTGGCAACTAACCCATGTTTTCCGCGGAGGTGAGTACAGTACCGTAACTGGCACTCCGACGAGCGCAGACGGCCAATAACCAAATTGCTTGCCTCTTTATGATGTACCAATTCCGGCTGCACAGGTGAACCTCTTTAAGAGCCGACCATACACCTTCCGCACTTGACCACAAACGGTTACGCCTCTACATTGCTCTTACTGTCTGCGGTCACAAGATCAGATCGACCTAAAGATCAGATCGACCTAGGCCCTCGTAATACCTGGCTGGCGCATCCAGGCCACTTCGTGAACCAGCTTGACCTAGGTTGATTCCGGCCGAGCGTTGGGACGAACGTCCTGTGGTCCTTTCAGTAAATCAATCCTAATTTCCCGCCGGAGTGTATCTAGCTACGCGCGCAGGGGGAGTGTGTCATGAAACGCTGGAATCTACTCTTTGTCGTCTTACGTCTGATCCTGTTGCTTGTTTCGCCTGCACCGCTGATCGCTCAAAGCGATCCAGCGCCTAATCCCAACTGCACACTCATCGTGCCCAACAACCCGCTAACGGCTAAGGGGCTCGCAACCCCTTACGAGCTGATGGCCACGGACCCGCTGCAGGGCGAGTGTCATGAAACGAACGCGAGCCAATCGGCGTTTGTTCAGGCAGCGATCTTCGATTGGGCGACCGGCCAAATTTCGATCTATAACCCCTTGGTGATTGACCGAAACACAGTGCCGGCGATACCCCCTGTCGTCCCAGTGCTCCCAAGCAAAGCAATTGTCGCTCTTTGGTTTGGGTACAACGGTGATGTTCTGACGCTCCAGGCTGAACATGGTGTCTTGGCCGCCGCGGGTTGTGTGAATGGTGTCAAGAACAGCAACTTCGGGCAGTTCGCGTATTGCAATGCCCCGGCTTTCTTTAAAGCGGTTCACCGCGCCATTCGTGTCGGGCAGCTGCATGTTCCACCTTTGGGGACCGCCATCGATGGTCTACCTTGTCCCTCGGTGCGCGACTTTCTTGTTGTCGATCAGGATCAAAGCGACAATTTACCTACAACTTATCTGGTGACTGACATCGGGTTAGCCCAGAATAACCAGGCTAACCTTCTCGCCTTCCCGCAGGCAACTAAACTCGGTAATCCCAGCGATAACCGCCTGGTGGACGTAGCCCTGGATGGCAATCTTGGTTGCACACCCTGGAAGGCGCCTGATTTGGCTGATCCGGGCCAGATGGTTCCAGCCTTAGCGCTCAACGAACTGCAGGCGCGAGCCCATCAAAAGTCTCCGGTTGCACTGGTTCCTGCGGGCGATCCCATGGTGCTCAACAATGGGACAATTGACCTTGCAAAGGTCAATGCCTATCGTAGAGGCGTTGACCAGCCCCAGGTCGGCTACCGATGGCAGGCCGATACGGCTCGTTATTGTCGGCACATCTACAGACGAGCACCTGCGAGACTCCTGCTGGATCAACTTTTGTTTACTCCTGATGCGGCCCATCCGACTCGAGGCCTATCGCCGGATCCCGCGGTTGCCAATTCCCTATTCACATTCCTGGCGCAACGGTTCGTGGCCACATACGACATCCTGGGATGCGCCCAGCTATTACAGAGACCCGATCCCGTGACCGTCACCATGGATGCGCAAGGTGTGGTTACCCGCGCCAAGGTTGATCGGATGACTTACAGACGGCACCAACAGGATCTTGCGGCTTGCGAGCGGCAGGATGATTCCGTAGACGATGCCGGCAAAGCAGCGACAGCAACCGAGTAGCGAGATTTAACCGAGCCACTGAGGACAGTAAGCTACGGCATTCCGAGGGACGCGTTATGTCCCTTGGCCTCCCCTGCCGTAGACGCTCGAGCGACTTCCGTCTGGCCGAGCAAATGCTCTCACGCGAGAGTGACCGTGCATCGCCCTTTGTTAGTTCCGGATGAATACCGAGTACAGGGGGGAGTCTTGCTGGGGATTCAGGTATTGCTGCAAGCGGTATTTATTTTCCTCACGGCGTGTGCCACTCTGGCCTCGCCCGAGATCGCCCCTGCCGCCTCCACTCGGAACCCGCATGGTCCACTGAACCTGCCCTGTGAGAACTGCCACACCACAAATGCATGGATGCCCATTCGTAGCAATCCCCAATTTGATCACAACAAGACTGGTTATCCTCTCCGTGGCAGGCACACGAAGGTGCCATGCCAGGAATGCCACATAGAGCGGGTCTTCGCCAAGGTCGGCAATACCTGCCAGGATTGTCACGCCGACATCCACCGCCGGAAAAACGGAGCTCAATGCGACCTGTGCCACAGAGTTACGGGCTGGCAGGTTTCGATCCACAATATCAACGAGCACCAGGACCGCTTTCCCCTGCTCGGTGCGCACGCTGCCGTGGATTGCTACTCCTGTCATAAGGTCGGGGCCGTCGGGCAGTTCAACCGCCAGGGACTATCGACCGATTGTGTCAGCTGTCACCTAAGTGCGTTTCTGAAAACGACTGCGCCAAACCATCGGGCGTTTGGATTTTCCATGGATTGCCGCCAGTGCCACACCAGCATGGATACCTGGAGAATTGCATCATCCTCGCGCAGAACATTGCGACGCTAAGAGGCAAGGGCAAGGGTCCGGACAGGTGGGGCAGCCGCGAGTGAAGGTGAGTAATGAAGGGCATACTGCAAGTGAATCTTCTCCTCTTGTTATTATCTGCCGTGGCTGCATCGAGCGAGAGCAATGTAGCCGAGATCCGAAGGGTACAGGTCAAAAGCACGGTTGACAAAATACAAGTCGATGTGACTCTGACCGCTTCAGTCATTCCCAGCGTGATCATTGCAACGCGCCCTGACCGCTTAGTTCTGCAATTGCCCAATACCGCTGCTCCCGCAAAACAGCAACGCGCAGCCGTGAATCAGAACGGCGTGAAGGCAGTGCGCGTTGGTTTGAACCGCGCTGATCCCCCGGTGACGCGCGTTGTGGTGGACCTGGATCACGTCCATCCTTATGAGATCACAATGACGGGCAACACGATCACGCTAACCGTGCTTGCGGTCCGGATTGCAGCCCGGTCCCGGCAACGGAGCAAAGCACCGCTTCTCGCCGAATCCGGTTCGGTCATCGGGAGGTTCTTCCATCGCGAGCGAACGGACACTCCTACGACGCACGACAGCACTACGGTATTGACCAATTCGCCCGAAGGTCTACGTATCAACTTCCGAGTGAAACACGTGGCGGAGGGCGTTGCTTACTTGAATGGGGGCCGAAGCTCCGGACTCGCGGAGGGCATGAGGCTACTGATATGGGACTCCAGTTCCTGCGGTTCCGCCACGTCAAAGGCGAAAGGTTCGGTTGTTGCTGAACTTGGAATCATCGCCGTCGCACAAACCTCCGCAGCCGCAGAGATTCGTACCCCTAGGCGCAGTATAAAGCCTGGCGACTGCGCTTACCTCTCCGCCGAAGACATCGAGAGGCTCGCAGAGGAGCGCACTCTAGCCGCCACTGGCAAGCGTCCCCTCATGAATGCGTTCACGGAAGGCAATTCGCCAATGGGCAAGGGGCGGGGTGCTGGCAACCCCTCCCCTTCGCCGGAGGACAGCCGGGTGCGAATGCGAATTGGATTGGATTATAGCGGCGTTCGCAGCCGGGGCTCGACACATGGCGGCAGCAGTCAGCGTGGCTTGGCAGTGCGGAGCGATATCACCAGGATCGGCGGAACTTACTGGAATCTGCAAGGCTATTGGCGAGCAAGACTCAGCAAACACTCGCAGCCTTCCGAGCAGACCGTGCGCGATTACCTCGACAAGACCTACACGATGCAGTTGTACTACGACAATCCGAACTCGAAATGGGTTGGCGGCTTTGGTCGCCTTTACTTGCCTTGGGCTGCCAGCCTGGACACGATTGACGGCGGCTACGTGGGACGCCGGGTTGCGACAGGTGTGACTGCCGCAATCTTTGCGGGCTCCACGCCCGACCCCACCTCATGGCACTATAACCCGGATCGGCGAATTGGAGGGGCCTTCGTCAACTTCGAAGGCGGCAGCTACGACCCTTTTCACTACACCGGCACTGTCGGTGTCGCCTTGAGCACACTGAAATGGCATCTCGAACGCCCATACATCTTTTTTGAAAACGCGCTATCTTCGGACAAATACATTTCTGTCTATCACTCGCTCATAGTTGACTCTCCTCAAGGTTTCACTACCTCTGGAATGAGACTGGGTGCCGGAATCAGCCGCAGCTATCTCACGCTGCATATTCAGCCGAATCGACGCATTTCCTTCGATGTCCACGACAACTACCTCCGCGATGTTCCGACCGCCGCTACACAGCTAATTGGTACTGGTCTGGTGGACAAGTTGCTTTATCAGGGTTTGAATGTGGGCGTGCGTGCGGAACCGGTGCGGCACATTGCCGTCTACTCTAGTATTGGACAGAGTGATCGCACAGGAGATACCAAGCGGAGCCTAAACCAGACGTACGGATTCACCTGGAGTGAGATCGGGCGCACCGGCCTCCGTGCCGATGTCCACTATTCGAAGTTTGACAGCTCCTTCGCACGGGGCGACTACCGGGTCTTATCGCTTTCGCGCCACTTAACCGGTCGGTTGCTGTGGGATGCCCAGGTCGGAAACCGAAGCCTTACGTCACCGTCAACCATGAACAACCGGTCGCTATTTGTGGATACTTCCTTGGACACGAACCTCACGGGTCATTCTTTTCTGCAGAGTGGTTACACCATCGAACGGGGTGTTCCATTGAATTACGATCAGTGGTACATAAGCCTGGGCTATCGTCTCGACGTTAGAGGACCCGCGAGGTGAGCGTCCGAGACTAAAGGGTGAATGCGCCTGTGTTCGGTCGCAGGGCGATCCGCTTGAAGCACGCGATCGCTGAGCCTAGGTCGCGTTGCTCTTTTCTAGTAGCTAGGGACGCTAAGCAACTTTACTAACAGGCTTCGACTGGCGGAGAGCCTGTCCAGCGAAGCCATGGCCTTTAGTTCATCGAATCGGCGCTTCAGTTGCGGTTCCCCGACATCGTTGCCCTCCGCATTGCATGGAGGAAGAGAGCAGGCATGACGCTTCTGATGTTCATGTAAGCGCCAGGTGTGCGAGAGACAAGGTTTTCAATCAGTCTTCACTTGCTACCGTCTTCACGGTAGAGAGTCTGAAGCTGCCACACTATTCTCTGCCGTTTCTGTTTCTGAAGACCTGGTTCAGCTGTGAACGCCGCCTTTTTCCACCACTCGCAAGTATGCTTTTCAAGCGGCTGATGTTGGCCATCGAGCCGGTCGAGAGATCGTCGAGCAGCGTGACATCGGGGCCGCGATCGAGCAACTCCCCGCAAAGTTGAGAGCCGATAAAACCCGCTCCACCCGTGACCAGACCATGCAGGGAGAGATGACCTCCTCGGGCATTCCCTGCCACAGAACCTGGTTCCAAAGCAAGAGGAGGGTCAACCGAGGCACTTTGACCCTCGGATCGGCGCAAGAACGAGCCAGGCTGTTCTTCCTATCGGCAACAGCTGGAAAAGATGAGCCCGGAAGAACCCCACGTAAGGTCAGAGCCCGACTACCGACTCCGGTTATGCTGCTGAGCGGCGTTCGTCCTGGTTCAATCGCGCGATGGCGACCTTTGCTTCTCGGCCTCTGCGCGGGTGCCGGCTTCTCCGCTGATTAGAACCTTCTCTGCCGGCCGCAGCTCATATACTCTATATTTCCACTGCGCTCGTACCTGGGTCTCAGGATCGCGCAGTTGCTCCAGATCGTAGGCGAATTTGCCTTCGTGAATGCGCATGAAAAACCTCCCGGACGCTGTCCAAAAATGGGACAAGGCTCTCAACTAACGGTTTCCTCGTTACTACTCATGGGCATTGGAATCGATGGGTGACGTATTTAGTTGCCTTAGCTTCTAAGGAAACCAGGGCTTGTCGCACCGAGGACCCGTAGGGGTATAGGTTCCTAAATGATACGAGTTCCTAAAATCAGGTTAGCGGAAGACCGATGCTACCGGCTGATTCTCACCAACATCCAGATCAAAGCCCAGTTGAAGCTTGGCAGCTTCGGACATGAGACCGGGATGCCATGGCGGATCAAAAACAATCTCGACGCGTACTTCTTTAACTTCAGGCAAACGAGAAAGTTTGTTCTCGACGTCCGCCTTCAGCACATTCCCCATACCGCAGCCAGGAGCGGTCATGGACATCTTGAGGTCGAGCCTCTTGCCTCCCTCTGGCAAAGGGATAATCGCGCAGGAGTAGATCAAGCCCAAGTCGAGCACGTTGACAGGAATCTCTGGATCGAAAACCGTTCTCAACTCCTCTTTCACCAGCTGTTCGCTGAACGTGCCCTTCTCCGCAGTTGATGACTCGGTCGCCACAGGCTGGGAGATGCCGAGCGCATCAGCGTCCTTAGCATCAACGCGGAACATGTAACCGCGGTCGGTTGCCACTGTGTAACTCGTGCCCAAAGATTGCATGATTCTGACGGTGGCTCCCGCGGGAATCGTATTGCGAATACCGCTAGGGATCTCGATCGCCTCGCAGGCTCGGCTCAACGTGATGGGGTTAGGAGGGTTCATCTGCAACTCACTTCTGTCCCGGCTTACTCGGTGGAGATTGCTTCCTGCTTGCCTTCCAGCGCTGCCTGCAGAGTGTGCCAGACTAGCGTCGCGCATTTGACCCGCACCGGAAATTCACAGACACCCGAGAAGACAGCCAGCTTGCCAAGCTCAGCCTGGTTGCCGTTCCCTTCTCCCTTAACCAGCTGGAGGAACTTCTCGAATAGCTTCTGTGCCTCTGCCCTGGTTTTACCTTTAATCACCTGCGTCAGCATGGAAGCGGAGGCTTTGGAGATCGCACAACCGGAACCCTGAAAACTGATATCCCGAACTCTGTCGCCTTCCAGATCGACATACAGAGTGAAATGATCGCCGCACAAAGGGTTATAGCCCTCGGCCTTGTGGTTTGCTAGAGGCAACTCGCGGTAGTTGCGAGGCGCCTTGCTGTGCTCCAGGATCACGTCCTGATAAAGTTCACGCAGATCCGACATCAGGCGAAAACCTCCCGCACCTTTTGGATGCCGGCTACCAGGGCGTCTGCTTCTTCTTTTGTGTTGTAGAGACCGAAGGAAGCGCGCGCCGTAGCTGGAATCCCGAAACGCTGCATGATGGGTTGAGCGCAGTGATGGCCAGTCCGGATCGCAATTCCTTCCTGATCCAGAATGGTTCCAATGTCATGTGGGTGTACGCCTTCTAGCACGAACGAGAGCACGCCGGCTTTTTGCGATGCCGTGCCGATCAGCCGAATCCCCGGTATCTTGGAAATCGCCTCAGTCGAGTACCCGAGCACCTCGTGTTCGTAGGCAGCCACATTGTCGATACCTAAGCCGTTCAGGTACTCGATCGCCGTGCCCAAACCAATAGCTCCCGCCACATTCGGCGTGCCGGCCTCAAACTTATAGGGAAGCTTGTTATAGCTGGTTTTCTCGAACGTGACAGAACTGATCATGTCCCCGCCACCCTGGTACGGGGGCATAGCTTCCAGCAGAGCCGTTTTCCCGTAAAGGACGCCGATGCCCGTGGGGGCAAACACTTTATGGCCGGAGAAGACATAAAAATCCACGTCCAAGGCTTGCACGTCCACCTTCGCGTGAGGAACTGCCTGCGCGCCATCCACCAGGACTGGAATGTTGTGGCGATGGGCCATCTCGACGATTCGCGAAATCGGATTAATGGTCCCAAGCGCATTAGAGACGTGGGTTACTCCAACAATTCTGGTGCGCGGATTCAAGAGCCTCTCGAATTCGTCCAACAACAACTCGCCACGGTCGTTGATGGGGGCGACCCGCAGCCGGGCGCCTTTTTCTTCGCACAAGATTTGCCAGGGCACAATATTGGAGTGGTGCTCCATGGCAGTAATCAGAACTTCATCGCCGGCCTTCACGTTCGCCCGCCCGTAGGTTTGGGCCACAAGGTTGATGCCTTCAGTTGCGCCGCGTACGAAAATGATTTCGTGGGCATACTCGGCATTAATGAAGTTCTGCACCGTCTTTCGTGCCGCTTCGTGCTCTTCTGTAGCGCGCTCAGAGAGGTAATGCACGCCGCGATGAATGTTTGCGTTGCCCTCTTCGTAGTACCGGGAAATCGCGTCGATGACAACCTGCGGTTTCTGTGAGGTGGCAGCGTTGTCCAGGTAAACCAGTTTCTTACCGCGGACCCGTTGGGCAAGTATCGGAAAGTCGCGACGGACCTTCCCCACATCGAAGACTGTTTGCACACGAGGTGGACGGAATTCCCTGGGCAGCTGGTTAGCGACCGTGTTCATCCGATTTCCTCCCAATTTCTTCCCTGCTCTTCTGAGAAACGTGTGGCGCGGGCGCCCTCGCCCGCGTTCGCCACCTGAAACAGATGCTGGTTGATCAGAGCTTCCAGATGTGCGCGAACCGAATCCCGCTTCATGCGGTCGAGACACTCATTGGCGAAAGCGAGAAGCAGCAGCTTGCGGGCAGACACCTCGTCGATTCCTCGGGAGCGCAGGTAAAAGAGCGCGTTCTCTTCGATTTGACCGATGGTGGCGCCATGCGTGCACTTCACGTCGTCGGCGTATATCTCCAGCTGCGGCTTGGTGTCGATTTGCGCATCGTCGGAAAGCAGCAGGTTGCGGTTGGTCTGTTTGGCATCGGTCTTCTGCGCATCTTTGTGGACGACGATGCGCCCATGGAAAACCCCGTGGGCATGGCCATCAAGAATGCCGTTGTAGAACTGGCGGCTATCGCAATGCGGACTGGCATGCTCCACCAGCATATAGTTATCCAGATGCTGGCGACCGTTGCCGATGAAGAGCCCGTTGATCAGGCACTCGGCGCCTTCGCCGGCCAGAACCGGGTGCACGTTGTTGCGCACCAGCCCTCCACCGAGAAGCACAGAGTGCGAGACTACATTGGCGCTTCTTCCCTGCTGGATGCGCAGGGTCGAGATGTTGAACGCCTGCGGGTGCTCGCGCTCGATCATGTAGTGGGATACGACCGCGCTGTCCCCGGCAACCAGTTCCGTGGCTGTATTACAGAATGCCGTCCCGCCGTTAAGGGAAATGTAGTCCTCAACAATCGAGGCCTGGCTTTCTTCCTCAGCCACAATCAGATTGCGCGGATGAGTCATGAGCGGCTCGCTGGTTCCCGTCGAAACAAGGAGGAGATATATCGGATTTTCCAGGACCACGCCCTTGCGGATGCGGACGTACGCTCCATCCTCGGCAAAAGCTGTGTTCAGAGCCGAGAAAGCGTCACGCCGAATGTCGAGATAGTGGCCGAGGTACGTCTCGATGTTTCCAGGATTAGCGCTAAATTGCTCCGCAAGACTGCTTACCGTCACTCCGGCAGGAAGCTTCCCGACCTGCGAAAGCTCGGGAGCAAACCGTCCATTTACGAATACGAGTTGACAAGCGGCACCGGGTAAACGCCAGGGTTCCAGCTCGTCCTTCGAGACCGAGCCCGATCCCTTGGTCGCCAATTGGAACGGAGTCTGGGCAATGGACGAGACATTGGTGAAGCGCCAATCTTCGTCGTGAGTCGTGGGGAACCCAACTTCCATAAAACGCGCAAAAGCATCTTCGCGAAGCTTCCGCCACCACGGGAGGTCACGCCACGCGGCCAACTTCTCCAATTGGGTGAAAGCCTCCATGTAGCTTTCCAACGGTTGGGTTGCGGTAATCACTTGTTCTTCCCTTTAGACTGCTAGAGCCTGCCGCTCTATGTCTACGTAGCCCTTTTCTTCCAGTTCCAGCGCCAACTCCGGCCTGCCGGAGCGCACGATGCGGCCATTCACGAGCACGTGCACGAAGTCCGGAACGATGTAATTCAACAAGCGCTGATAATGGGTAACCACAATCATGGAACGTTCCGGGCTGCGCAGGGCATTCACGCCCTTGGCCACGACCTTCAGCGCATCGATGTCGAGACCAGAATCGGTCTCGTCTAGGATGGCGAGCTTCGGCTCCAGCACCGCCATCTGCAAGATCTCATTGCGCTTCTTTTCGCCGCCCGAGAAGCCTTCGTTCACCGAGCGGTTCATGAGCTTCTCGTCCATTTCCAGCAGCTTGAGCTTTTCCCGGAACATGGGCAAGAAATCCATGGCGTCCATTTCTTCCAGGCCACGATATTTGCGAATAGCATTCAGAGCTGAACGCAAGAAATACACATTCGTGATGCCGGGAATTTCAACCGGATATTGAAAAGCCATGAAGAGGCCTTCCGCGGCTGCCTCCTCGGGCTTCAGCGCCAGCAAGTCCTTACCGTCGTAGAGGACTTCCCCGGCGGTGACTTCGTAGTTCTCGCGCCGGGCTAGCACCTGGGCGAGCGTGCTCTTGCCCGAGCCGTTTGGACCCATGATGGAGTGCACTTCCCCGGGATTCACAGTCAGATTTATTCCCTTAAGGATGTCGTGGTTGTCCACCCTGACGTGCAGATTCTTGATTTCCAGTAAACTCATTAACCTTTCCTCTCGTCACCCAACGCTTCCTTCCAAACTGACACTCAACAGTTTCTGAGCTTCGACCGCGAACTCCATAGGCAGCTCGCGGAACACGCGCTTGCAGAAGCCATTCACGATCATCGAAACCGCGTCTTCCGCCTTGAGGCCGCGCTGGCGCAGATAGAAGAGCTGGTCCTCGCCAATCTTCGACGTGGACGCTTCGTGCTCCATGCGCGCAGTGGAGTTCCTTACCTCTATATAGGGGAACGTGTGAGCACCGCACTTGTCGCCGATCAGCAGCGAGTCGCACTGCGTGTAATTGCGGGCTCCCGTTGACCCCTTCATGATTTTCACCAGGCCGCGATAAGTATTTTGACCATGGCCCGCGGAGATGCCTTTTGAAACGACCGTGCTGCGTGTGTTCTTGCCGATGTGGATCATCTTCGTGCCGGTGTCGGCCTGCTGATAGTTATTCGTTAGAGCTACGGAGTAGAACTCGCCCACCGAGTTGTCTCCCTGCAAGATGCAGCTGGGATATTTCCATGTAATGGCCGAACCGGTCTCCACTTGAGTCCAGGAGATCTTTGAGTTCACGCCGGCACACTTGCCGCGCTTGGTTACGAAGTTGTAGATCCCGCCGCGTCCTTCCTTATCGCCCGGATACCAGTTCTGCACCGTCGAGTACTTGATCTGGGCGTTGTCGAGGGCAACCAGTTCAACCACGGCGGCGTGCAACTGATTCTCATCACGAATCGGGGCGGTGCAGCCTTCTAGGTAGCTGACGTAGGCGCCCTCGTCGGCAACGATCAATGTGCGCTCGAATTGGCCGGTCTCGGCCGCGTTGATGCGGAAATAGGTCGACAACTCCATGGGACAGCGCACGCCCTTGGGTACATATACGAAGGAGCCGTCGCTAAACACCGCCGCATTGAGGGTTGCGAAAAAGTTGTCCGTGTACGGCACTACCGAGCCCAAGTACTTCTGAACCAATTCGGGATGATTCTGCACAGCCTCTGAGAACGAACAGAAAATCACGCCCGCTTCGGCGAGTTTCGCCTTGAAGGTAGTCGCCACCGACACGCTGTCGAACACCGCGTCCACAGCCACCCCGGCGAGCAGTTGCTGCTCCGCCAGCGGAATTCCAAGCTTTTCGTAGGTGCGCAGGATCTCCGGGTCCAATTCATCCAGGCTCTTCAGAGTCGGCTTGCGCTTGGGCGCGGAGTAGTAAGTAATACCCTGATAGTTGATGGGCGGAAACTTAACATTGGCCCACTTGGGCTCTGCCTGCGCCTTCTCCAATGACGCCCAATGCCGATAAGCCTTGAGGCGCCACTCGAGCATAAACTGAGGCTCATTCTTCTTCGCCGAGATGAGACGAATGATGTCCTCATTCAGTCCCTTGGGGATCCGTTCCTCCTCGATATCTGTGATGAAGCCCCACTTGTACTCGCGCTCGGCTAAATCTCGAATTGTGTTGACATTCGAACTCATTGCATTCTCCCGGACACGTAACCAATTGCCGGCACCAGCTTGCCGCTGGCGTCCTTAATCGCGGTCAACTGCAGCGGCTGAACCAGATCCGACAGCATGACTTTTTCCAGCGCTCCTTTGACGATCTGGCTGATGATTTGCTGGTTGCTCTTGATCGGACAGCAGCGCTCCAGATCGCAGAGGCCCGAAATATCCGTGCTGCACTCGGTCAGAGCGATGGGACCTTCCAGCGCGGTGACGATCTCAGCCAGCGAAATCTCATGCGCGTCCCTGGCCAGGCTGTACCCGCCCTTGATGCCACGATGCGAAACCAGCAACCCACTCTGTAGAAGCTCCTTTAAGACCTTGCTAACGGTCGGCAAAGGCAGACGCGACATCTTCGCCAGGTCGCGGGCGGTATGCAGACCGCCATCCTGAGTGCGCGACCGCGCAATGCACGTCATCAGAACTAGCCCATAATCAGTAAGTTTGCCTAATCGAATCATCGACCCATTCCTCGGCCAACCGCAGAAGGACGCCTCCACCTATATAGGACGGATTTAGTACTGTTTCATTCTATCGAAGAAAGGCGGCTATTTCAAGCTGATGGGTCGTTCCGCTAAAGAGGGAGCAACTATCCTTTGATGACCGCAACAGGCTGGAGTTTCGCTAATTTCGTGCCGATGCCCACCTGGTGTACGACGTCGACGACCTGGGAGACGTCTTTGTAAGCTTCCGGAGCCTCCTCCGCGAGACCACTCATCGAGCCGGCGCGAACTACTATGCCTCGACTCTGCAGCCTGCGGCGAAGCTCCTCCCCATGTACCGTTTTCTTCGCTTTGGCTCGGCTTATCACTCTCCCGGCGCCGTGACAGGTTGAACCAAAGGGTTCCTCCATCGCTCCCTTGGTGCCGGCTAAGACGTAGGAAGCGGTTCCCATGGAGCCGGGGATCAGCACAGGCCGGCCGATGTCGCGCAGATCATTCCGGAAGCACGCTGGAGCCCGGCCCGAACGCCCGGGTGGCTCCTTTGCAATGTACGCACAACCTCGTCGAGTGACCGGCGATGGTGTGCTCTTCAATCTTGAATCCTGGCCATGTTGTGGGCGATATCGTACACGTGGCGCAGGTGGAACTTGCTGAACTTGCCGGCCAGCACCTCCTCGCAGCTCCCACGGATGAGGTGCGCTGATAGCTGCCGGTTGGCGAAGGCAAAGTTCGCGGTGCCGGCCATAGCGCGGAAATATTCCTAACCTTCGGTGGACCCGAAAGGCGCGCAGACCAGTTCCCGATCCGGCAGCGTGATTCCGTAATCCTTGACGGTTTTCCGGAAACGGCCTACATGGTCTTCGCAAACCTGGTGGCCGAGCCCACGAGAACCGCGGTGAATCTGCATCGCGACGTTACCCGGATAAATATCAAGACGGGCCGGATGTTCTCGTCATAGACTTCGGTGACCGTATCTACTTCGATGAAGTGGTTTCCTGCTCCCAAGGTGCCGAGCTGGTTTCGTCCGCGTTCACGGGCAAGAAACGTATGTAGCGTCGGCGCCGGGGATTCTTCCGAACTCCTCGGTGCCATCAAGGTCCTCGCGCGAGGCATGGCCTTTATGGAAACTTGCCGAGCAGAAAGGCGGGATATTAGAACCGGGCGGTCCTCTTGAGGGTTACTTCTCCTTGAATTCGACCCAGGCCCTCGTCTTGCCATAATCGAGGTTCAGCTCGCATTGCTTGGGAGCGATGTGTCCAAAGAACACCTTCAATTGCTCCTCCGGATCGCTCAGTGTTCCCGTCTCCATGGGGGCGCGAGCGAGGTCCTGTTTTTCATCATACTTGCCGTCAACTTTGACGTTCTTGCTCACGATCAAGGTCCAACTCTTCTTGCCCGGAAGCAGGTACATAGTGTAAGCGCCAGTTGGAATCGCCGTGCTGTTGATCGTCACTTCGGTGTCTGTGAATAACGTCATGGCGGAGCCGCCCGGCGTCCAGATCTTTCCAGACGGAGGAGCGTCGTTGCGACCAGCCGCAGTCTCGCTATAGCGGGCGCTGATCTGCTTGCCGTCATCAAACGTGCAGAAAGCGTTCCCCGACTGCGGGTCCTCAGGCGCATGCTGTGCCCGGGTTACCTGAACGAAGGACACAACGACGAGCAGAAACGTGAAGCCAGCTAGACCAGGAGCCTGCCAAGCTCTCGGGAGCTTGTTGGAACCTTGTACCTCTTGTCTGCGGATGGCCTGACCACAGACCCCGAGAATCGTGAGCGGGCCAGGCACTCTCGATACGGTTTTCATGGTCGTCTTTACTCCACTAAGGAATGGGTTCCGCAAGTGGGCGCACCGTCTTCTCTTACCAGAGTTGCAATACGGATTGCAGTGACAAACGCACAACCTCCGATCGGTCAACGCTACTCAGCCCCAAGGCGAAGCAAAATCTTGTAGGTAAGTTGTTTCCTTGTCAACGCTTTTCGGGTGAAGCGAGGAGTGACCCTCAGCTCATTTCCTCGGACTTTTCCCCGCCAAGCCGCCCCCTTTTAACACTCTACCCAGTTTTCGATCAAGAACATAGCACCTTTGTGCCACGGGCCTCCCACTTTCGTTGGCGTGACCCCGGTAACTTTCGGCAGGCACGTTCGCTCGGGATAATGGAGCAATGCCGGAGAGACGTGAGCATCGGCGAAGCAAAATGGTGCTTCCTATAAAAGTATTTCTTCCAGGAGCTCCTCAAGTTCTGGCACACACCATTGACATCAGCATTTCGGGAGCGCGGATCGGCGGCTTGCGCGAACAACTCCAGCCCGGAAAGATTGTTAGTCTGCAAAGGGGCTCGCAGCGAGCGAAGTTTCGTATTGTGTGGATTCGTCAAGTGGGGCCAGGCGAGATCCATGCTGGCGCCGAAGCGGTGGACTCGCACAGCAATTTTTGGGGCATCGACCTATCACAAGCGGATGCGGACGCAAAAAGCGGGACCGACATGCTGATGGAACTATTGAAAAGTTCCAAAACTGGGACGTCTGCGGCACTGCCCGAGAGCATCCCTAGCGGTAGCAAGTGATGAGCAAATGGACTGACATCATTGACGCAGATGTCGGCCGGGCCTCCAGTAAACTGGGAAACGGTGCCAGTCCGAATGAGATCCTCGACGAAATTGCCAGCGAAAAAGGCCGGGCATATGCTCTTCAGGAGATTCAATCCTCCCGGCAAAGGTTGAAATCGCAAGAAGACTAAGGAACTTCGAACAAGCGCCGTTCTCCTGCCCCCACCTTCAGGTCGCCTCCCGCCGAGAGCACCGAAATTTCCGCTAACATGATCGCCAGGAAGACTGCGCCGCGGCGCGCCCGGGTGAAATCACCCTGCTTCAGGTAAGATGATGCATTCCATCCAAACTGCATGGTTAAGCTTTCCGACATCAAAGCAGCGCTGGGACGCATTCGGGATGCAATTTACGTGTCTCCGTGTACGCGCTCGGAAACTTTTTCCCAACTGACCGCGAACACCGTCTATCTCAAGCTGGACAATTTGCAGCGTACCGGCGCCTTCAAGGAGCGCGGTGCCCTCAACAAGTTGCTCACGCTGAGCCGCGAGGAGCGCGGTCGGGGCGTGATTGCTGCTTCGGCGGGTAACCATGCCCAGGGAGTCGCCTACCATGCCGGGCGGCACGGCATCCGCGCCCAGATCTGCATGCCCCTGACTACGCCCTTGATCAAGGTCTCGGCCACTCGAGGGTACGGCGCCGACGTTGTTCTGCAGGGAGCGAATTACGATGAAGCCTACGAAGAGGCGCTGAAGCGCAGCCGCCAGGATGGCCTCACGTTAGTGCATGCCTTCGATGATGATGCAATCATTGCGGGCCAGGGCAGTTTAGGGCTTGAATTGCTCGAGCAGCACCCTGAGATCGAAGCTATTGTCGTGCCGATTGGAGGTGGCGGGCTCATAGGTGGAGTGGCGTGCGCAGTGAAGGAAACCACTCCGAATATCCAGGTATTCGGGGTACAGCCCGCGCGTCTGCCTTCGATGAAAGTTGCAGTCGCGGAGGGCAAGCCGGTGACGTTGTGTGCCGCCGCCACCATCGCCGACGGAATTGCGGTGCGGCGGGCAGGGGACCGAACCCTTCCGATGGTAGAGAAGTATGTGGACGACATCGTAACCGTAGATGAAGAAGAGATTGCTAATGCGATTCTGCTCTTGCTGGAGCGAGAAAAGACTTTGGCAGAGGGTGCCGGAGCCGCGCCCATCGCAGCACTCTTGAATCACAAGTTGCCGCTCACCGGAAAGAAAGTTGCCGTATTGGTGTGTGGCGGAAATATTGACGTCACGCTTCTCTCCCGCATTATTGAGCGCGGCCTGGTCAAAGACGGACGGTTGGTGCGGCTTCGGGTCCACTTGCCGGATTATCCCGGTGCCCTGCACCGACTCACCGGCATTTTGGCTCAGCATCGGGCCAATATTGTCGAGACCTCGTATGAGAAAGCTTATTACGGGGTCAACCTCGGCGACACGGCCATTGATATCACCATGGAAACCCGAGGGCCGGACCATATAGCCGAACTGCTGTCCGCGTTAGGGGCCGCTGGTTATCCGCTCGAAAGAGTTCTGTGATAGAAGCGGGACTCGCGCTCGGCGACGCTCTACTGGCACATGCTACCTTTGTAATAACCGATGCGTCCTGAAATCGAGCAAGCCATAGCGCTGCTGCAACGTGACGACAGCCAGTCGCTGGAGGAGGCTCTCTCTTTACTGCAGAATACGGTCTTCTCCTTCAGCATGCGCGTATGCGGGCAGCGTGAGGACGCGGAAGACACTACCCAAGAAGTCTTAGTCAAATCGCTTTCTTATCTATCTCGATTCGAGAACCCTAAGGCGCTCCTGGTCTGGCTTTACAAAGTGGCGAAGAACCGTTGCCTGATGAGTCGCCGAAAGAGCAAATTCGCGCCCCAGCGCGAGCTCTCCCTGGAAGAGTTGATGCCGGGTCGGCAAGAACTGGAGCAGCTCGCGGACGGAAGCCGCATCAACCCCGAATCGTTCGCCATTCACTCTGAGGAGGCGCGCAGGTTGCGTACTGCCATCCAGAAGCTGCCTCCCCAGTACCGCATCATTCTTGTCCTTCGCGATATGGAGGGATTGACCGACCAGGAAGTAGCTGAGATCACGGGTTTGCGCGCCGGAACAGTACGCGTTCGTCTGCACCGGGGAAGGCTTTTTGTGCGCAAACAACTCATGAAGACAGCGAAGCCCCGGCAAGCTGCCGCCAAAGCCGCGGAGCGGCCGCGTCCCGCCCGGTGCAAGGCCATGTTTGCCGAGCTCTCCGACTACTTGGATGAAAAGTTAGATGATTCTCTGTGCGAAGAACTGGAAAAGCACCTGGACGGCTGCGAGCCCTGCAAGGCCTTCCTTTCCAGCCTGGAAGCGATCATCGAGCAGTGCCGGAAGTCTCCATCCGAATGCCCTGATCCGAAAAAAGCCGCCAAACTGCGCCAGCAGTTGTTGTGGAATTACGA